>Ga0335069_10002700_pt1 | contig 27078 bp, 23 predicted proteins | sample Lox_Sample_11_FD_206714 | JGI IMG/M metagenome (GOLD analysis project Ga0335069, IMG submission 206714) | Soil microbial communities from Loxahatchee National Wildlife Refuge, Florida, United States - Lox_Sample_1.1 | ecosystem: Environmental > Terrestrial > Soil > Wetlands | place: USA...
TACGACTGAAGTGCGATCCGACATTGCCGCTGGCAACTGATAGCAGAGTGACTTGCCGCCTCCCGTCGGCATGACAACGCAGGTGTCGTGACCCGCCAGCAAGCTGCGCACGATCTTCTCCTGGAGCGGCCGGAACTCGCTGTAGCCCCAATAGCGGCGCAGCGGTCCAAGCAGATCGAAGTCGGACACCATAAAGCAAGTATAGGGGCACCGTTGGTGTCGGGAGACATATCGATTCGTCGGATAATGGCGCCGAATCCCAAAACAGAACCCAGTGCCTCCATCCCGCCCAAAGAACCAACCCTTCCTCCATCGTGGACATCAGATGCCCGGGGATTTCTGGCATTGTCAAACTCTGATCTGACGTCGCTTCTGTTTGTCCTTCTTGTGCTGGTTGGGCTGGCGCAATTGCTTGGGTGGGCCTTCGCCAAGCTGCGACAGCCCAAAGTTGTCGGCGAAATCGCTGCAGGAATCTTGCTCGGTCCTTCCTTGTTGGGGCGATTCGCCTTTGCGTCGCGATTCTCTGACGGCGCGCTCCACCACTCTGCCATCTTGAACTTTGTGTACTGGCTTGGGCTGCTGTTGCTGATGTTTTTGTCGGGGGCTGAAACCCGCAACCTGTTTACGCGGGAAGAACGCAGGGAAGTTGGTTGGCTCACAATCGTCGGTACCGGAATTCCGTTTGTCCTTGGACTATTGCTTGGACCATGGCTGATTCGTCCCGCGCTGGCGGGAGCGAACGGCAATCGATATTCATTAGTCATCATCCTCGCCGTGGGGGTGGCGGTTACCTCCGTCCCGGTGGTTTCAAAGATCTTTGCCGATCTTAAAATCCTGCACACACGTTTTGCGCGTTTGGTGCTGGGTGTCGCCGTGCTCGAAGACATTGTGCTTTGGCTGGCATTGGCCATCGCGACTGCCGTCGCCGGAAAAACCGCGTTGAATGCTCGTGAAATGTCTTTTCATTTGGCCGCAACAGTAATCTTTTTCGCCCTCGGACTTACGCTCATTCCTAGAATCGTCAAGAAGATCAACAAATCCGAGTTCAACGTTCTGGCGAAGCATTCGCCGGTCGCCTATGCCATTGCGGTTTTGTTGGGCTATTGCGTCGTAGCAGGAGCCTTAGGCGTGAGCCTCGTATTCGCCGCGTTCCTCGCCGGATTTGCGGTGGTTCACAAGAAACGTCGTCTGTTTGCCGAATCACTGGATGCAATCGGAAAAGTTTCCTTCGCCTTCTTTATTCCGGTTTATTTCGCGCTTGTCGGGTTGAAAATCGATCTGGTCCGGGGTTTTTCGATGGGAATGCTGCTGGCCTTCCTTCTGGGAAGTTGCCTGATCAAAATTCTCTCCGTTTCACTGGCGGGAAAGTTTGCAGGATTTCGTGGTCTCGACCTGATCAATCTTGCAATTACCACCAACGCACGAGGCGGCCCGGGAATTGTTCTTGCCAGCGTAGCCTTCGAGGCAGGCATTATCAGCCCGAAGTTCTACACGACGCTTGTACTGGCGGCGATCATCACTTCCCAGATTGCCGGCGCGTGGTTGGATTACGTCCTGCGAAAGGGCTGGGATCTCTTAACGCCAAAAGACGAAGCGTCCATCAGCCTTGAGGAAACCGGCGAGACCCGGTCTGCCGCTTAGCGCTGCCTCGCCGTCTGTTTCGCACAGAACACCACATCTAAATTCAGTGTCATAGTTCTTTCCAGCTATTGCCAGCTAAGTTTGGAATGCGTAGCTTGATGCGATCTTTCGAGGAGGATCGCATCAGTCTCCGCAACGCAGTGATGTCGCTAGTCATGGTTATACTTGTCGGAATTGCGGTGTGGAGCAGAGACGCTGGCAAGTCGGCCACAGTCAAAGGGTACGTCCTCGACTCGGCCTGCGCATTCACCAAGAGCCTGAAGAAGCCTATTAGTAAAGACTGCGCCATAGCGTGCGCCAAGGCAGGATCTCCGCTGGTAATTCTGGCGGACGACGGAATCATTTATTGGCCGATCGCCGATACCACTCCTTCCAGCGGGCAGAATGACAAGCTGATGCCGTTCGCAGGACAAAAAGTCACTGCCAGCGGAAAGTTGTTCGAGCGTGGCGGATCGAAGGCCCTGGTCGTTGAGAAGATTGACGCCCTAAAATAGTCAGGCCGTTTCTCAGAACAGTGACGGTTACTAGCGAGCGTATCCCGGATGCAAGAATTGAATGGGCGACCGTTTCAAAGTACGTCTGAACATCGGCTTCATGGTGTCGTTGAGGAATGGACGTCCAGCGTGAAGCGAGCGACTTTTACGTAAGCGGAGTTTTGTGTTCTGCCCACGCGGACCACGACTTGATTGAAGTACGGGGTTGTAAGAGAGGCGTTCGATGAACAAATCCGTGGCACAGCCCATCCAGCTCCGGCCAGAGTTGCGATCCATATCAGCATCGCGGTCAGTCGAATTCCGATCCCGAGTTTCTCTTCGACAACTGCGGTATTTGCAATGATGTCGCCGATCCGTTGGCGACCATCGGAGCACGCAGCAACAGCAATTCCTACAAGGTATAGTCCCAAGCCGTCGACAATCCTCAGAACATTGCGTACGGCGCAGGCCGATAAACGGCCGCGCTCGTTGGTGCGCACAATTCGAATTCCGATGAGAGCCTTGCCGAGGGTGGCGCCAAAACCAGCCTCAAACAGCCATCCATAGAGAAACAGCACAGCAGCATTGAGCGCCACCGCGGCCACGAGTGAAGCGGTTGTCAGTTGGAGTTCGCTGCCTTCGAAGATGCCCCATCGCATGAACACCCAGGCATCCACGATCGCGAACAGGCCGAACAACAATGCGAGATCCAGCACAAATGCGATGAACCGGTCCCCTAGCGTCGCCAAGCGGAATCGACTACCGGTGCGAGAAGGAGCGACTGGCTTACCTGGCGCAGCGCAAGGAACGGTTTCAGTCAGTCCACACTCTTCGAGGAGATGCTGGGACGCTGGAATAAAACCGCCGCAACGCTGGCAATGCTTTGTGTGCTGGCGGACTTGGCTATGGCAATGCGGACATTCCATTCTGCGAAGGCCCTCACCGTCAGTTGTCCAAGAATACGCCTCTGCTGACGACCCGTTACAATCACCGAAGGACATCGGTCCGGTGGCCATTGTACGTTCGTGAAACTGTCGGGAACCGAAGTAATGAGCTCGTGCTTACCGCTTGTACACGCGCACATAATCCACCAGCATCATTTGTGGAAAAACGCTGGTGCTGTCCGGAGCTCCAGGCCAGCCTCCACCAACCGCCACGTTTAGAAGTATGAAGAACGGATGGTCGTACACCCACTTCGTTCCCTTTGGAAGATCATTGGGCGTGCGCGTCGCATAGAGATTATCGTCGACGTAGAACCGGATGGCTTTCTTCTCCCATTCGACAGCGTAAACGTGGAAGTCGTCGGCGAAGTGCTGGTCGTTCGGAAGGCTATAAGGGGCGCTGATGCCATTACCGCCAGAATAACCAGGGCCGTGAATCGTCCCGTGCACGAGTGACGGTTCTTTGCCGATATTTTCCATAATGTCGATCTCGCCACATGTCGGCCAGCCTTTCTTGGCAATGTCATCGCCCATCATCCAGAAAGCCGGCCAGATGCCTTGTCCCTGTGGGATTTTGATCCTGGCCTCGAAGCGTCCGTACTTGTGAGAGAACTTGCCCAAAGTCTTCAGGCGGGCAGAGGTGTAGTCGCGGGTGACGCCATCCTGCCCGGTGTACTTTTCCTGAACTGCTTTGATAACGAGGTTGCCGCTCTGCTGGAATGAGTTATCCGGGCGCGCAGTGTAGTACTCAAGTTCATCGTTGCCCCATCCATTGCCGCCAGTTTCAAGTACCCATTTCGAAGGATCGCCGGGTGAGCCGTCTGTTCCGCTGAATTCGTCGCTCCAGACCAGCTTCCAGCCAGCGCGCTGCGAAGGCGCTGCTTTGTCTTGGGCCAAGGTCAGCGAGGAAGCCATCAGAATTGTTGTCGTGATTAGGATCACTCTTGCATAGAAGTTCATTCCAGCCTCATATGAATTTCAACATCGTACGCACTATACTCACAGGTTCGCCTTGTTGCCACAGGAGAGCCATCGTGTCGAACTTGAGCAACCGAAGAGACTTCATAAAATTATCCGCGCTCGGAGTCGTGGCCGCGAGTGCTACCGAACTCGCAACGTCCCTGCCCAGTTCAGCGACGCCCGCGCCGCAATCCGGTGAGATCAGCGTGCACGTGACCGGAGGTGCACTTCGGTATCAGCCTCAGCTTTCGCTCAAATGGAAAGCGGCGAAGGGCGGCGGCAACGTCATCGAAGTTAATCCCGCAAAGAAATATCAGGAAATGCTGGGCTTCGGCGCAGCGTTTACCGACGGTGCATGCTACACATTCAATCGGCTGGATGCTTCGGCCCGTGATGTCCTCTTCCATGATTTATTCCATCCATCCGAGATGGGTCTGAATGTTTGCCGCACGTGCATCGGCTCCAGCGACTACTCGACGGAAGTGTTTAGCTACGACGAGGGAGAACCTGATCCAGAGATGAAGCGGTTCTCGATCGCGCACGATCAACCTTACGTTTTGCCAATCTTGCGTGAGGCGCGAAAGCAAAATCCAGAAATGTTCCTGTTCTCGTCGCCGTGGAGCCCGCCTGGATGGATGAAGGCTGGGGGTTCGATGCTCGGCGGGTCCATGCGTCAGCGCTATTTCGCGCCTTACGCGCAGTATTTCGTGAAATTCCTTCAGGCTTATGCTGCGGAAGGTGTTCCCATCCAGGCTGTGACCGTGCAGAACGAGGTTGATACTGATCAAGACGCCCGCATGCCGGCCTGCGCCTGGCCGCAGGAATATGAAATGGGATTCGTAAAGGGCTTTCTTGGTCCGGCCCTCGAGAAGAGTGGCCTGTCTACTAAGATCTGGATCCTTGATCACAACTACAACCTGTGGGGCCGCGCCGTGGCGGAACTCGATGATCCGGCTGTTCGGAAATACTGCAATTCAATTGCGTTCCACGGTTACGTCGGAACGCCGGACCAGATGAGCAAGTTTCACGCAGCATATCCGGACGCGAATATTTATTGGACGGAGGGTGGGCCCGACTACACCGCACCCGACTATGCTACCGATTGGGCCAACTGGGGTAAGACATTTACGGACGCGATTCGCAACTGGTGCCGTTCGATTACGGGATGGAACCTCGCTCTGGATGAGAAGGGACGACCTAACGTCGGGCCATTTACGTGCGGGGGTATGGTCACCATCCATTCACAGACAAAGGAGATCACGCGGAGCGGTCAGTACTGGGCATTCGCGCATTTCTCGCGCAACATCCATCGTGGCGCCAAGCGGATCGATTCGCTTTCAGTTCTGAAAACGGTCGATCACGTGGCATTCGAGAATCCGAATGGACAGAAGGTTCTCGTTATCAGCAACTCGGGTGATTCGAAGACAATCACAGTACAGCAGGCAAATCAGAGTACAGACATTTCATTGCCACAAAACTCCGTCACTACGCTTGTATGGAGTTGAGCCCCGAGCGCAATCACGATAACTCCAGGCAAGATCTACACACGTTCGGGCACCTGCATGGCTGCATCCATTGAATTTACAAGACTTGCTATTTGGCAAATGGGTTGCAACCTTTCATCGGGTCCTGTCCTCTCAATGACGTCGAAGTGTGATCAGCAACGCGGAGGCTTGCATTCTTTCAAGTTTGTAAGCCGGACCGACTTGGCGACAGTCTTGGCGCCCCGTCTTCTGCCGCGGTTTTAATATGGCGCAGGAGATGTTTGAATACCGCTCCGTTGTATTCCCGGCCTGTTTTGCGGTGTAATTAATCTCTCGTAGTTGGTTTCGAGGTCCAAAGGATGAGACTTCTCAGCGCCCGGCTCATCATCTCACTCATCATTGGCATCACTCTGGTCTCGCTGTGTACTTCCTACTACCAGGTTCTGATGTTGCAGCGGCGCATGCGCGGCGATCTCGACCACCGTGCCGAGGTACTCGGAGACAGTCTGGCCAGCAATGTTCAGCGCGATCTTGACCGCGATGCGCAGCGCACCCTGCAAAAAACAGTCCAGCAGTTCGCTAATCGCGAGCATCTCGCAGGACTTGCAGTGTACGATCCGCAAGGACATCCAATCGCGGTAACTACGACGCTCGAGCCGCTCATGCAGAGCGCCCCACCAATTGTGCTGCAATCCTTGCAGCAGAATCATGCCGCAAAGGTCTTCGCGCGCATGGGCACCGCTTCGATTCACATTTACGCCTTGCCATTGCACCATGACGACACACTGATCGGCAGCCTGGCGATCGTCCACGATTCCGGCTACATCCATGCCGAAGGTCTGCGGATCTGGCGCGAGACCTTCCTCAGTGCCGTCGTCCATGTCGTGCTGATCGTATTGATCACCTTGCTGATTGTGCGGTGGAGCATCGCTGGTCCGATCGCGCGAACCGCTCACTGGATTAAAGCTTTACGCACCGGACGTGCGATGTCTGCCCGCATCAAGCCACTTGATCTGGATTTGTTCAAGCCCCTGGCTCGCGAGGTCGCTACCTTAGCCGAGAGCCTCAACACCGCCCGTTCTGCCGCAGAACTGGAAGCGAGGTTGCGGAATAGTGGCCAGTCCATCTGGACCGCTGAACGTCTCGCTGTGCACGTTCGTTCCCGTCTTGAAGATGGACGCCTTTTTGTTGTCTCCAATCGCGAACCTTATACGCATGTACGCCGTGGAAAGTCCATCGAGGTTTCCATCCCTGCCAGCGGCCTTGTCACCGCAATCGAACCAGTCCTCTGTGCCTGCGGTGGAACCTGGGTAGCCCACGGCTCCGGTGATGCCGATACCGAGACCGTCGACGAGCGCGATCGCCTACTCGTGCCGCCTGACGACCCGCATTACACACTGCGCCGCGTCTGGCTGTCGAAGGAAGAGGAAGAGGGGTATTACTACGGATTTGCAAATGAGGGTCTATGGCCTCTATGCCACATCGCCCATACCCGTCCATTGTTCCGCGCTGACGACTGGGAGCACTACCAAACCGTAAATCGCAAGTTTGCGACGGCGCTTGTAGAGGAAATGGAGGGCATTCACAATCCTGTTGTGCTCGTCCAGGATTATCACTTTGCGCTGTTGCCAAGAATGATTAAACAGAGGCGCCCCGATGCCCGTGTCGCCATCTTCTGGCACATTCCATGGCCCAATCCGGAGGCATTTGGAATCTGCCCCTGGCAGCGCGAACTCGTCGATGGCTTGCTGGGCGCCGATCTTGTAGGCTTCCACATCCAGGCGCATTGCACGAATTTCCTGCAGACCGTCGATCGGATTGTCGAATCGAGAATTGATTGGGATCACTCGACGGTGCAGCGCCACGAACACCTCACAACCGTCCATCCATTCCCGATCAGCGTCGAATTGGCGGATGTTCAGGTGAAAGAACCGCAATCTTCATCTGCGTATGAGGAACGGACCGCGCTCTTTAAGAGTCTCGGAGTGGACGCTGCCCTGCTCGGTTTGGGCGTTGATCGCCTCGACTACACCAAGGGCATCCTGGAACGATTTCTCGCTGTCGAAAGATTTCTCGAGAAGTATCCACGCTACCAGGGAGTTTTCTCGTTTGTGCAAATCGGTGCGCCCAGCCGGACCCATATCAAGCGCTATCACGATTTGCAGGCTGAGGTCGAAGCGGAGGCCGAGCGCATCAACTGGAAATTCCAGGCCGATCGATGGAAGCCGATTATTCTTCTGGAGCGCCATCATGACCACCACGAGATCCTGCCCTATTACCGCTCAGCCGACTTGTGCCTCGTGACATCGCTACATGACGGGATGAATCTGGTCGCGAAAGAATTCGTGGCTACACGGCAAGATGAACGTGGCGTGCTCATCTTGAGCTGCTTTACAGGCGCTGCGCGCGAATTGCGTGATGCACTTCAAGTGAATCCTTACGATATCGATCAAACGGCCGAGGCAATCCGCGCTGCACTTGAGATGAGCCCGGAAGAAAAGCAGATGCGCATGCAGCGAATGAGGAAGGATGTGCGCGAACACAACGTCTATCGTTGGGCCGCGAGCCTGATTGGCGAGGTATGCGACATTCGGCTCGATCCAGGCGAGTCGGGGAGAAGCAGGTTCGCCAGGGGAGCATCTGTCGGATAAGCGCGTCAGAATTGCAGCGACAACCCTGCCGCTGCATAGTGCTACCTATCTGGAAGCATGTCTGAATCCGCCAAGGCCATCATTCGCAAACCCCAGAAGCCATTCTTCTTCAATACGTCCGAGCATTTGCTGCGCATCGGAAGACAGAAGGCGGCGAATCTCTCTGAATTGCTGCACGCGATGCAAACCTGTCCGGACGACTCCATTTTTCAGCACACTTTCCGGACTCTGCAGGAGCACCATTTCATCCGGCAGGGATTTTCCAACGACTTCGCCCATTGGAGCCTCTTTGCATGCAACGAGCCCGCGCTGGCCGAACAACTGGCCAGTGTCGATGTCCGTGAATTCACAGCCATCGAAGGCTTGCGCCGGCGAATGGTGGAAATTCTCGATGAGTTTCTGCACCGCGAAAACCGGCCTGGTTCGCGACCCGCCTACGAGCCGTTCTACTTCTGTGCCTCGGACATCGTTGTACTGCCGACGTCGTTCCGCGCTGAGACGCTCGCCGGATTTCTCGACGGAATCAACCAGGTCAGCGTTCACTCGATTCATCACCATTTCATCGAGGCGCGACTCCGTCTGCATCGCATGTCGAATGATTTTTCGCAGTGGCTCGAAGAGGAACTCGGTTTGTCGGAAGCCGCCGATGACATCGAACGCATCGATATCTATGCCAATACCTTGGAGGGGGTGCGGCGGCACATCGCTCGCATCGTCTCCCAAGCCATGAATTAGGACTGGGAGAAAAATGAGTTCAGAAGACCGCTCCGCTACATCTGCGGGTTCCACGATCGAATCGCAAGCACCAACCAACGGCTCTACAAATGCTGAAAGCGCAGCGTCCGCCTTAACCCTTCCGCGTCATGCTCGTCGTTCGACTGATCGCCGGGTCGCAGATCGCCGCCTGAATCGTCCACTTCCCGCGAGCGTTCTCACGCCACCTACTCCGCCTCCGCCCGCCCACATGGATGCTTACGCGCCGATTGTGGGCCAGGCGCAGATCGACACCCTGCGCTTTCTCGCGAAGGAACTCAAAGGCAAGACGATCAAGATGGTGAACTCTACCGCAGTGGGTGGCGGCGTCGCCGAAATGCTCAATCGCCTGGTTCCGCTGCTCTCGGAACTGGAAGTCCCTACCCATTGGGATGTCATCACAGGCGGCAATGACTTTTTTGAAATCACAAAGGCGTTCCACAATGCCCTGCACGGCACGCCATACGAGCTGACACAATCCGCAAAAGATATTTTCTTGATGTACACCGAACAGAATCGGGCCCGCATGAAGTTCGACGAGGACATGGTCGTCATTCATGACCCGCAGCCAGCCGCGCTCGTTCGTTCACGCGGAAACACACAAGCACATTGGGTCTGGCGCTGCCATATCGATCTTTCGAATCCCAACCCTGGCGTCTGGGAGTTTCTGCGGCCCTTCGTCGAGCAGTATGATGCGGCGATTTTTTCATCGCAATCGTTCGCACGCCAATTGCCCATCCCTCAGTACCTGTTTTATCCCTGTATCGATCCCCTCTCGGAAAAAAATAAGGAGCTGACGGATTCTCAAATCCAGCAGGCTTGTGATGATTTCGGTATCGATCGGAACCGCCCGATCGTTACTCAGGTTTCGCGCTTTGATCGTTTGAAGGACCCGGTCGGAGTCGTTCAGGCCTATAAACTCGCTAAGAAATACGTGGACTGTCAGCTCGTTCTTGCAGGGGGCGGCGCCACCGATGACCCCGAGGGAGCAATCGTTCTGCAAGAAGTAAAAGAAGCTGCCGGCAACGATCCCGACATTATCATTCTCGACCTGCCACCCTGGTGCGCGGTCCAAATTAATGCCATCCAACGCGCATCAACCATCATTGTTCAAAAGTCGTTGAAGGAAGGCTTCGGCCTGACGGTCACCGAGGCCTTATGGAAGGGCAAGCCAACGATTGCCGGTTCGGTCGGGGGGATCCCCAATCAGATCATTCACAAGCTCACAGGACTCTTGGTGCATTCCGTCGAGGGCTGTGCTTTTCAGATTCGCTACTTGCTCACACACCCCGAGTTTGCACGAAGCATCGGAATGAACGGTCGCGAACACGTGAAGGAGAACTTCCTCATGACCACGAGCGTGAAGCGCTGGCTCCTTCTGTTTCGCATTCTGGAACAAGCGAAAACATCTCGGGGCAAGGCAGCTTAGACAGGTGGGCTGGCGGGCCAACTTCTTATGCCGTGTCCTGGTTTCCCCGGTGCATCTCGCTTCTTGAAGCTGCGATCTCGAGCCGGGAAGATGGGATCTTGGTCTGAATTGTAGCCTCGGGAAGTTTTGCCTCGATGGCACCCATGACAGTCTCAGCCGCCGACGAACCGAGATCCTGCAGCCAAGAGCTAATCCCGTTCCCAATCATCTCAGATGAATTCAAACAGCTGAGATCAACCTCAGCTACCGGAAAGTCCTCCTCTTGGCGCACTGCTGCATCAATCGCAATTACACCTTCAATACCGCGTTGCTGAAGATGTAGCTGGAAGCGACCAGTATCATCAGGACTTAGCGTCTCCATAACCAGCAGATATCCCCGGTGCTGCAATCTGCGCTGAGCAGCGGCGACGACTTTGGCAACTGCTGGATGCCCGAAATCTCGGGCGATGACCGCTGCCATCCGGGTGCGTCTTGTGCGTAACGACCGCGCCCAGAGATTGGGACGATAGTTCAGCTCCGTGGCGGCACGGAAAATCCTTTCCTTAGTGACTTGCGGGATCGAGCGCGAGGCCGCGGTATTATTCAAGACCGCGGAAATGGAGCAGGGCGCAAGCCCAACTCGATCGGCGACAGTTTTCAAATTGACGTTACTTCTCGAATGCAGTGGCATTTCCCCCTCCTGACGATGAGTGCTCTGCATCCGCTAAACAAGAAATAGCGGCTGCAGTCCTTACTGGCCGCGACGATCTTGGTCGAAGTCTGAGAACCCATCCAGGGGTAAGATCAAACGGGGAACAAAGGCCTGCTGCGACGCTGCAGAACGGGCAGACTCACTGTAGAAAGAAATCGGTATCACGTCCAATTCAAAATTGTCATCCTTACGATTCCTGGCTTCGCTACAAACCTCTAGCGAATGAAATAATGCAGTCGTGACTGAATCAGCCGCATTCAACGCTCGTAGTTCTGTTCTTCGCCGATCTTTCCGAAAGGACTTTCCAACCGCGATACGAGGCGAAGGCGTTTATGTCTGGGACACGGATGGTAAGCGCTATGTGGATCTGGCCGGCTCCGCTGCGGTGAATTTAATCGGTCATGGCGTACGCGAAATCTCTGCGGCTATGGCTGAGCAGGCTTCGAAGCTGGAGTTTGTTCACACCAGCCAGTTCACGACCGATGTAGCGGAGGAGTACGCGCGAGAACTGCTGGCTTTCGCGGGCGATCACTTCCGAGATGGTGCAGTGTACTTCACGTCTGGTGGTTCGGAATCGATCGAAACTGCGCTCAAACTCGCTCGTCAATATCAGGTCGAAATTGGGCAGTCTCAGCGACATCAAGTCCTGAGCCGCCACCAGAGCTATCACGGTTCAACACTTGGAGCGTTAGCTGTGTCTGGCAACAAACGTCGTCGAGAAATCTATCTCCCGATGATCCACGAGTTCCCCCACATTGGCATCCCTTACTGTTACCGCTGCGCGTTTGATTGCGATGACGGCTGCCGAAGCTGTGGCAAACAATACGCCGCGGAACTCGATCAGACGATCGCAAACTCCAATGACACCGTGGCCGCGTTCATTTTCGAACCGATTAGCGGCGCGACGCTTGGTGCCGCTGTTCCGCCTGCCGGATACTTGCAATCCATCTCCGAGGTCTGCCGCAACCACGGCATTCTTTTGATCGCCGACGAAGTCATGACCGGTATGGGCCGCACAGGACGCAACTTCGCTGTCGATCACTGGGACGCAAAGCCCGACATCCTGGTCACCGCAAAGGGTCTGTCCAGCGGATATGCTCCACTCGGCGCAGTGATCGTCAGTAAAAGGGTAGTCGATGCCATCGCGCAAGGCTCGGGCGTATTCCTTCACGGCTTTACCTACAATGCTCATCCCATTTCGCTTTCGGCGGGACGCGCGGTTCTCAGCCGTCTGCTCGATCAACAGTTAGTTCAGGCTGCTGACTGTAGCCACCCAGGAACCGCTGCGTATCAATTCAAGCGTCAGTTGGAAGGGCTGCGCGAGCTCGAGAACGTAGGTGATGTCCGCGGAATCGGATTGCTTTGGGGAATCGAGTTCGTCGCCGATAAAGAGTCCAAACTACCATTCGCGCCGGAGCAGAATTTTGCGGGATGCGTCGCTGCTGCTGCGCGAAAGCGTGGTTTGCTAGTGTACCCGATGCAGGGGTGCGTCGACGGAGACGCCGGCGATCATCTGTTGCTTGCTCCGTCTGCGATTATCAGCCCAGAACAGATTGCAGAGTCCATCGCACATCTGCGCTCGGCGATCCTCGACCCACGCAACTGACTGCTGTAGCTATTGGTTGATCCTTACCACCAGTTTGCCGTAGTTCTTTCCTTCTTCAAGAAGTTTGTAGGCCTCGACCGCCTTCTCCAACGGGAAAATCTGCCCGATTTGTGGAGATAGTTTCCCTTGCTGAATCCATCCCGAGAGCTGCTTCCATGCTGGTTCCATGATTTCGGGCTTCTGTGAGAGATACGTCAGCCACAAACCTTGCACGCTAGCTGATTTCGCGTACATCGCCCGCAAATCAAGTTGCGGCGACTTGCCTGTTGCAGTCCCGTACTGAATTACCTTCCCAAAGTCACGCAAACAACGCAGACTCCTCGCCGTATGCTCTCCGCCAAGCATTTCGAATACGGCATCCACGCCCTCGCCGCGCGTGAGGTTCTTCACCACTTCCTCGTAGTTGTTTCTCCTGTAGTTGATGCCATGCTCCAGGCCGAGTTTCTCCACGCGGGCCAGTTTCTCATCCGAAGATGAAGTTCCATACATGTCGACTCCCAGTAACTTCCCGATCTGCACCGCCGCAGTTCCCACACCACCAGCGACGGCGTGGATGAGTACGCGATGCGTTCCACCATCGTTCCGGGGTTGTGTCATTCCTGCTTGCCAGTATCCGAGATACGCGGTGAAGTAGTTGACCGGGAACGCCGCCGCCTGTTCGTCGCTCCAACCCTCCGGAGTCGGCCAAAGCAGATTCGGATACGCTGCCGCTTTCTCCGCAAAAGCTCCCCACTGGAGATAGCCCATCACGCGGCGGTTAGTTGACTCCTCAACTCCGGCGAACTCGCGTCCAGCGATGAGCGGCGGCGGAGGCGTGCCCGGATAGCCGCCCTTCGTAGTCATGAAATCCGCAAAATTCAAGCCGCCCGCTCCAACGCGGACCAAAATCCTGGGAGGCTGCGCAGTCGCCTCGGCAACATCCTGCAGAGCTAAGCCCTCTGGCCCAGTCAAGTTCGTGATAACTAACGCTTTCATGAAAAAAGTGTAGCAGGCTTTCAACATCACGGATGCGCGCTGCATCGTTCCAACTCGAAATGAGCGGATGGATCTGCCTAGGATTAGCCCTGAGGTATATACTCTTGGCGTTAACAGTATCACTCCGGCCCAGCCCCAAACAGGCCGGAACGGGGCGTGCTTTCATACTTATTCGTGCGTCCCGAATCTGCAAGGCCGATTCTGCGTTCGGGGGCGGCGCAGAGAGGCACGGGTGCACGAGCCCGGGGAACTGGGAACCTGCATCCGCGGGGAGGTTGCCGTGGATATTATCTTCGTACGTCTTGTTTTTATAGTCGTTGTTGCCCTTACCTGCTTCGTCATCGAACCCTTTAACTTAACCAGACCTTGGGATGGTGGTGTTGGCGGTCTGATCGGTCTTGCGATCGTTATCTTCGAATGGAAGCTTCGGACGGTCAGCCTGAAGCGACTGATCGGAGCTGCCATCGGTAGCATTCTTGGCATCTGCGGTGCATACCTGTTTGCATTGGTCATTCGCAGCAGTGTGCCGGAAGGCCATACTCAAAGCTTCCTGCAGATCCTGGTTATGTTGTTGATGGCTTACGTCGGGTTGATTGTGGGAGCCAACAAAGGCGATCTGCTCAACCTTGCGGCGCTCGGTGGCATCTTCGGTGGAGAGAAACAATCCAAGAAGAGCTACAAGATTCTGGACACCAGCGTCATTATTGACGGACGGATCGCGGACATTGCGGAAACGGGCTTTCTCGATGGAGTCATCGTCACCCCTCAGTTCGTCCTCCGCGAACTGCAGCTTGTCGCCGATTCTGCCGACTCCCTGAAGCGGAACCGCGGCCGCCGCGGTCTCGACATTCTGCAGCGTCTCCAGAAAGTGGCTAATCTGCAGATCCAGATCGTTGAAGACGACTTTCCCGCGGTCCGCGAGGTCGACCTCAAACTTATCGAACTCGCCAAAGTATATGAGGGAAAGATCATCACGAATGATTTCAACCTCAACAAGGTGGCGCAGTTGCAGGGTGTCGAGGTCCTGAACATCAACGAACTCGCGAACTCCCTCAAGCCGATCGTGCTGCCGGGCGAAACCATGCGCGTGTTCATCCTCAAAGAAGGCAAGGAATATAACCAGGGTGTCGCCTATCTTGATGATGGAACCATGGTTGTCGTCGATAATGCGCGCAAGATGATTGGAAAAACGATTGATGTTTCCGTCACATCTGTGCTCCAGACCACTGCCGGAAAGATGATCTTCGGCAAATGGGACGAGCGGGCTGGGTACTCGCGGCAGGCCGTTCCGGTATCGCCTACATCACCAACTGTGCCGGTTGTACCTACAACCCCGACTCCGGTTTCCACCCCGACCATTGTAGAAACGAAGTCGCCTACATCGTGATCGACTGATTCTCCGACTGAGCGGAGTCCGGAAAGCTGTTTTTCTTTTCGGATTTCGTCGATCGGAGCCAACTCTGGGTTTGAACTTCCCGCGTCTCCGCCCGTATACTGACAGACCGCCATGAAGGTTTTCGTCATCATTCCGGCAGCTGGTCTCGGTACTCGTATGGCGCCCGTCAGCACCAAAGATGCGAAGCATCCCTCAAAACAATTTACGGAGTTAGGGGGGATTCCCATCCTGATTCATACTTTACGTAAATTCGCCGGAATCGATCGGGTAAGCGCAATCTGGGTGGCTCTGCGGGAGAACGAAATCGAGGGTTTTCGCGAACGATTGCAAAAAGAAGCAAGCGACGTTCTGCGGAAGAAACTGGAATTCGTTGTCGGGGGCGAACATCGCCAGCAATCGGTCGAGCATGCGCTGAGTTCGATCACCGCTGATCCCGACGATATCGTCCTTGTCCACGACGCCGTTCGTCCTCTGGTTACGAGTGAGATCATTCACGACGTGATCGAGGCAGCAAAGAAGTATGGAGCAGCCATAGCCGCCCTGCCAGCTGTCGACACGGTCAAGCAGGTCGAACGCACTGCCGAGGGTGCGATCATCAAAGCAACGATCCCCAGGGCAGGTGTAGTCCTCGCCCAGACTCCTCAGGGATTTCGCTACGACGTAATCAAGAGAGTATTTGATGAAGCTACAACGGACGGCTTTGTGGGTACCGATGAAGCCTCGCTTGCCGAGCGCTCTGGCCATGAGGTAGCCGTTGTGATGGGCTCACCAAGAAACATAAAAATCACAACCCCCGGCGACATGGAACTGGCAGAGTTCTATTTAGGGAAATGAGCCACGGATCTCCGCGAATTCTCACGGATAGACCTGCACTGTAGGGCATAGACTTATCAATTATGGCGACCTCCGGGGCTGATCTTAAGTACTACACTCTCACCGAAAAGATCATTGGCAGCTTTTACGATGTTTCCAACGAGCTTGGTTACGGCTTCCTGGAATCAACGTATGCGGGGGCAATGCAGGTCGCGCTAGAGTGTTCAGGCCTCAAGGTCTCTCGCGAGGTGCCAATATCGGTGTGGTTTCGCGCTAGAAAAGTAGGCCAATACTATGCTGATTTGATGGTGAACGGAACGATATTGCTTGAACTGAAGGCTGTCCGAACTCTCGAAAAGGCACATGAAGCTCAGCTCCTGCACTACCTTCGTGCAACCGAAGTCGAAGTGGGACTGCTGCTTAACTTTGGCATGCGTCCACAATTCCGCCGACTCATTTTCGACAATGCAAGAAAAAAAATCCGTGTGAATCCGTGTGAATCCGCGGCCGAGGTTCTTGCATGAGAATCGGTTACGGCTTCGACTCGCACGAATTCCGCCCCGGCATTCCACTGAAGATCGGCGGCCTTACTCTGCCGTACGACAAGGGCCTTGGAGGACATTCCGATGGCGATGTGCTTCTCCATGCGATTACAGATGCCCTTCTCGGCGCTATTGCCGGCCCGGATATCGGCGCTTTATTTCCGCCTTCGGATCCCAAATGGAAGGGCGCGGACTCCGTCATCTTTCTGCGAGAAGCTCTCAAACGGATCGAACAAGCGGGGTTTCAAATTGCCAATATCGACTCAAGTCTGATTCTGGCCGCGCCGAAAATCGGCCCTCACGCCGCTTCCATTCGTGCAAAAGTGGCCGAACTTCTCGACATTCCCGGCGATTGCGTAGGCCTTAAGGCCAAGACGCCCGAGGGCCTCAATCTTGACAACACTGCTATCGCGCACGTAACTGTTCTGCTGGAACGATCCGCAAAATCGAAACGCCCGTCGAGAAAGCGAAAATAGCATTCTTCGTTCGATGTTAGTGTTTCTTCGCAAGGAGATGCCGGATGAGACTGTCTTTGCAAATCGTGTTGTTGGCTTTCTGCGTGTTTGGTGCAGCCAGTCCAGCTCAACAACCTAACGGATCCGCCAAGTCCCAGGCTGTTGACGTGCCCACCATCGAACCTCGTCAGGAAGACACGGCGACCATCGATGGAATTATCAAGGCCTATTACGAAGTAATCTCCGGTCCGGCGGGTCAGCCCCGGCAGTGGTCTCGCGATCGCACCCTCTATATCCCCGAAATCCGGTTTGTTGCCATGTCCCAAGATAAGAGTGGACATCCGCGAGCACACATCGCGAGCCATCAGCAATTCGTTGACGCTTCGAATGACGTGCTTGTAAAAGAGGGTTTCTATGAGTCCGAGATTCACCGCTCAACGCAGAAGTTCGGCAATATCGCACACGTGTTCAGCACATACGAAAGCCGCACTAAGGCAGGTGGTCCGGTAATCGCCCGCGGCATCAATAGTCTTGAGCTGTTCTATGACGGCAAGCGCTGGTGGATCGCATCCGCCGTGTGGGACGACGAAAGACCTGATAACCCGATCCCGCCAGAGTATTTTACGGCCGTGAGTGGTTCCACCAAGTGAAACTAAATCTCATCGAATCGCGTTTACAAGTGCGAGGAAGATTCCCCACGAATGATCGTCATCGTCAACTGATCGCTCGGGGTGCCATTGCACTGCCATCACGAAATGATTCGCTGATGTCCCCTCTAGCGCTTCAATAATTCCATCGTCCGGGCACCGCGCGACGATGCGTAGCCCGCTTCCGATCGCATCTGCAGACTGATGATGTGACGAGTTTACGGGCACTACGATCTCGCCGTGCTGGACTCGCTCCTTCTCGTTTCCCATGACTCCTGCCAGCAAAGAGCCATCTGAGATCTGAACCGAATGCGCGATGGCCACCTTCCGGCCCGCCTCGTGATTCACTTTGTTCCGGCTCTCCGGCGGCAAATAATCCGGAATGTGCTGAATGAGTGATCCCCCGCAGAAAACGTTCAGACTCTGCAATCCATAGCAGATACAAAGCACGGGTTTTCTAGAGGCGTATGCTTCTTCCAGCAAAAGGAAGTCAGCCTGTTCACGAAGACCGTCCGCTGCCGCCGTACGTTCGGACCTTTGTTGCCCGAACTTTACCGGATCCACATCAGCATTACTTCCGGGCAACAACACTGCATCACAGCTTCCAGCCGCGTTGCGGATGGCAGTGACACTCTGATTGAGGTCGATTCGTACCGGCTCTCCGCCTCCGATGACAACCGCACGTTCATAATGTGGGATGGCTCGTTCACCGTACTCGCAGTCGGTGGAGTGCGGCATGGGAAGCGCAATGCGTGGCCGCATAAGTAACTTAGGAGGGCAATCCAGTTCTCATCGACAAGACTCACCCAGTTCGGCGGGTCGAGAGCATCTCGAGAATCTCTCGTAGCCCTTGCCGGATGTGCTGAAGCTCGGGTGCGGACTGTGCCGGAAACGGAATCGCCGCCTGCGTCTTGTCGGACTTGGTTTCCGCTCGCAGTTGCTGACGCGCGCCAGAGATCGTGAATCCCTGCTCGTAGAGCAACAGCTTAATTCGCAGCACGCTTTCGACGTCGCGCTTGCGGTACATTCGTTGCCCGGTGCTGCTCTTGACCGGTTTCAGCTGCGGGAACTCTGATTCCCAAAATCGCAATACGTACGCGGGCAAACGGCACAGGCTCGCTACTTCTCCGATGCGAAAGTAAAGTTTGTCGGGAATCAGGATTTGTTCGCTCTTGTGCTTCTCAGGGCCTTTTTTCCTGGGCATAATCAAACTCCCGCACTGTTCAGTCTTTTTATTGTGACACAGGCAGGGCGCCGAATCGCGGAAATCTGCCGGCAGGTTCTCAGCAATGTAATGGAACAAACTGCTCTAAGAGCGCCAATTAGCGGAAAAGCCTCTTAAGAGGTGCTTCTCTCAAGAGGCCAGTGAAAAATCATGGTGTATGCGAGTATCGTCTCGCAGTCGGTTAGTGTTTCTTCTTTTTTGCCTTCTTCTTCGTTGCCATTGTGAAGGTGCCTCCGTGAACGATTTTCCCTTGCAAGGGTTAACGACTTTGGGCCCTTAGCTTGAAAGACCACCCTACTCGTAGTATGGGAAGGTCCTATAACCCAAGATATTGCGGCACGATTAACAAAGTGTCAATAGAATTCTTGCATTCCCGAGCAAATTGCTCGCTCGCGACCGGGACGAAAATTCGGGGTTCAGGTTGTGCCAGTCTGATTTTCCGCCCATGACCAGCCGCCGGAGCCTGCCGATGCGTCCGTTGTACACTCGGATATGCCTTCTGAATCCCGCACGAATTCTGGGAAATCTCTCTTTGACTTGCGCGAGAATCCTCCAAAAAAAATCCTGATTGCTCACAGTGATGGTGGCGCTCGCGGCAATCCGGGGCCGTCAGGTTACGGCGTTGTCATCGAGGATGAATCCGGGCGAAAGGTCGCCGCGCTCAGCGAATACCTTGGGCATCAAACCAACAATTTCGCGGAGTATCAAGGGTTGATCGCCGCCCTTGAGTACGCCATCCAGCACGAGCCTCGTGCGCTGAAAGTCATTAGCGATTCCGAACTCCTCGTTCGCCAGATAAAGGGAATCTATAAGGTGAAGAATCCCACCTTGCAGGATCTCCATGCACGCGCAAAAGAACTGATCGCAAAACTCGAGTGGTTCTCGATCGGCCATGCTCTTCGCGAACACAATCAGGAGGCTGATCGCCTGGCCAATGAAGCCATGGACCGCGGCATGGGGCGAAGTGGATCTCGTATGGGGGCTGGCGACTCTCCCGCGAGATCGTCAGCGCAGCCGCTTCTGCCACAGGAGTTCGAAGGCACCGTGCGAGGCGGGAAAATTGAAATTATCGGCGGCACTTTGCCGGATGGAACTCGCGTTCAGATTCGAGTGAAGAAATAGCCAGGAGGAGGGGCAGTTTGACGGCTGGGCATTACGGCAAGAAGAGCGCCTTGAAGCACTCTGTTTCATTCAGCCGCAGACGTGTGATCATGAATAATTTTCCACCCGCCCGAAAACTTGCGGAAGATCAATGTGAATCGACCGTGCGGCGTCTTCCCGTCCGACATCGTCAGTTTCCAGACACCTCGAACGAACGCCCCTTCCGGTCCGAGCGGCTCGATTCGCAACTCTGAAAATTCGAGCTTGCCCATCTCTTTGCCGGCACTCTGATATGTCGCTCGGTAACGATCGATGGTCGCTTGCCAGCCTTTGGATTCGTTTGCGCCAGAAAAGAACGTCAGGTCGGGAGACTTCCAATACCCTTCCATGAACGCATCAAGGTCGTGACGATTCCACGCATCCTGCTGGGTTCGCAGTACACGCTCGATATCGGCGGCAAACTCATTGGCAGCTTCGGCCCGCGATGTGGCGCATAATACGAAGGCTGACGAGATTATGGCCAATAACAACGATCCCAAAATTTGTTGTTTCATGGGTGAGTCATGATAACTCGATAGCACGGCCGAGACCTCAATGCGACTCTTCCGCTGCGGGCGCGGCGTCGGGCGTGTCCAATTTCTGGGCTGCATGCGCCTGCAGCGGCGAGGCCTGGAAATCGCCGACATCCTTGCCGGCCATAGCCGCACTCATGAAATTCATCCAGATCGGCAGCGCGGCATGAGCCCCAGTTTCCTTCGCGCCAAGAGATTTTTTCTCGTCATAGCCGACCCAGACTCCACAAGTCATTGTCGGCGAGAATCCCATAAACCATGCGTCGGTGAAATCATTCGTAGTTCCCGTTTTACCCGCGACCGGAAATGGCAATTTCGCCGCGGCAATCCCGGTCCCGTGAAGTACTACCTCACGCAGCATGGACGTCATGATTCGTGCAGTACGCTCGTTAATCACATCCTTTACTTCGGGAAAGTCTTCTTCGAGCACGCGCCCGTCGTAGTCGGTCACGCGGGTGATGTAGTGCGGCGTGACTCTCACGCCGTCGTTCGGAAATACACTGTAAGCCGCGGTTTGCTCCAGAAGAGTGATTTCCGCAGAGCCAAGCGCGACCGGAAGGTAAGGGGGAATTTTCGAGGTGACGCCGAAGCGCTCAGCGTAGTCGATCACACTTTTAATGCCGACTTTGTTGGCCAACTTTAACGCGGGGATGTTGCGGGATTGGGCCAACGCGCGACGAAGTGTAATGATCCCTTCAAACTTTTCGTCGTAGTTGTGGGGGGTATATGCGCCTGATGCCGTTTCAAAACTCACAGGTTCGTCGAGTATCGTGTCGTCGGGACTCGCTCCGCCGTCGATGACGGTCGTATATACGTACGGTTTGAAGGATGACCCAACTTGCCGAAGCGCTTGAGTAGCGCGATCGAATTTGGAATCGTTGAAGTCACGCCCGCCCACGAGAGCCTTGATTCCTCCGGTGGCATTATCGACAGCAAGTAAAGCTCCCTGTGCGCCGGAATCCTGCTCGAGACTGACTTTCGCCGCGCCATTCGCGCCAAGCGAGAGAACTCTGACGTAGCAAATGTCTCCGGGCTTTAGAATGTCGGCGATTTTTTCATGCGTCCATGCCACATCGGTCTGTCCCAGACCAGCCGTGTAGCGGCCGAACTTCAATGTTGCAATTCCTGTCCCTGACGAAGTTACCAGCGCATGGATGTATCCGTTCACTTCAGGCTCGGCATCCCAATCCGGATCCGAATACTTATCGATCGTTTGCCCTTCAGAGACGATGTTTTCGAGATGGTCTTTCCATCCGTGACGGCGCTCGTAGGCCGCAAGACCATCAAGCACCGCCTGGTTCGCCGCTTTTTGCATATCCACATCGAGCGTCGTGTAGACCTTCAGCCCCCCTTCGTGTACTTGATCGGTTCCGTATTTCCCTTCAAGGTAGCGCCGAATCTCTTCCACGAAGTACGGCGCCAGAGAGTTCGGATCATGCGCGAGGTGCAGCACGATCGGAGCAGAACGCGCGGCATCCGCCTGGGCTGCTGTAATCTTGCCGTCCTCAAGCATGGCATTAATCACGAGATTTCGACGTTTTGCCGCCCGGTCAGGATGATTGATTGGCGAATAAACCGAAGGGCCTTTTGGAAGTCCTGCAAGCAGGGCGGCTTCATCAAGGGTCAAATCCTTAGCAGGCTTGCTGAAGTAAAACTCCGATGCAGCTTCAAACCCATACACGCCGTGCCCGAGAAAAATCTGGTTGGAATAGAGCGTAAAGATCTGCGGCTTTGTAAAGCGTCGCTCGATCTGGATCGCCAGCATTGCTTCTTGCACCTTACGCTGCCAGCGACGGTCGGGCGAGAGGAACAAGTTGCGGGCCAGTTGCATCGTGAGCGTCGAAGCGCCCTGCACTTTGCCTGCGGATTCGATGTCGCGATAGGCGGCACCTACGATTCGCCAGAAGTTAATTCCCGAATGCCGATAGAAGTCCTTGTCTTCGATCGAGACCAGGGCATCCCGCAGCACGGGCGGGAAATCGCTGTAGCTTGAGACTACACGCCGCTGCAGGGCGAATGAACCGATCACCCGGTTGTGATCGTCATAGAGTTCCGTAATCGAGCTGGGACGATAATTCTCCAATGCATCGACTTGCGGAAGATCGGTGGTGTAGACGAGAAGAAGTCCTGCAGTGGCTCCCACGAGCACGGAAATAAGAAGCAGTAAACCGAACAGCACCCGGCCGACGAGCTTGCGCCCGCCAATCTCCACCTCAGGCAGGTTTTCGTAGAGAGCCTTCATGGCCCGATAAGTTTCAGGATAGCACTTTGAATTGTTAGGTTCTGAATCTGAAACTCTCCCCTCAAAAGAGAAATCCCCACTTCTGGCAACATCAGTCAGAAGTGGGGAACCATGCTTGACCGCGCCTAACTCGCGCGACTTTTCAAAACTTCAACGGCCTTATTCAGCTGGTCGTCCACAGCGGGCTTTTGCTTTTCTTCCTTGGTGTCGGGAGCGGCGGCACTGTCGTCGTCATCAGGACCGACGCCGTCATCAAGGGCATCCGCCACAACGACGTTGGGCGTGACTGCCGTATCCTGGATCGCCTTACCGCTAGGCGAATAATACTTTGCGACAGAAAGGATCACAGCCCCGCCGTCCGGCAGGTCGAGGGTCTTTTGTACCGAGCCATCGCCAAACGTCTTGTCGCCGACAACGTCTCCGCGAGCATTCTCCAGTATCGCGGCAGCCACGATTTCAGAAGGACCAGAGGTGCCCCGGTTCACCAGAACTGCAAGAGGCAGATTCGTTATTGCTTTCGACGGATCCGCATTGAAAGCCTGTCGCGGGTACTTCTGCCCTTGCAAGTACGTGATCGTGCCATGATTCAAGAAAAGGTTGGCGGTCGCGATGCCTTCGCTCTCCTCACCCTCAGCGCAGTAGCGTAGATCGAGCAGGATCTTTTTCGCTCCTGATTTCTCAAGTGACTTGATCCTGGAAGCGATCTCCTGTGATTTGCCTTTGGTCAGAGCTTCGACTTTGATGTAGCCGATGCCATCGTCCATCAGCTTGTCATTAACAGCCGGGACGGTGACGACATCGCGTGTGATTACGACTTTCTGTGGTTCAGCCCGCCGTGCGCGGACAACCTGAACATTCAATGTCGATCCCGGAGCGCCCGCGATCATATTGCGAATCTCGGGCAGAGACATGTCACGAGTGCTCTGACCTTCGATCGATTCAAAAATGTCGGTGGGTTCTATCCCGGCCTTTTCGGCAGGGGACCCGGGCAGCACGGCTACAACATCAGCGTAGCCGAAGCGTTTTGAAATGACGGCTCCGATGTCCGCCTTCCCTTCAATCTTGTGAGCCTTAAACGCCTTGTACGCTTCCGGAGAGAGATAGCTGGAATTCGAGTCGAGCGACTCGAGCAGGCCGTGCAGCGCGCCATCGGTCACCTTCGGAATATTCGGCTCTTCGACGTACTCGCTGCGCACGCGCGAGAGCACTTCGCTGTAAACCTGCAACTGTCGGTAAGAGCCGTCGCTCGACGAGGCGTGCACGCCGCCCATCGATCCGACAACCACAAACAACAACACTGCAAAAGACGTGACAAGAATCGCCGCTTTAATTTTCATGGACATCTATCGTGATCTTCTTCCGGAAGGGACTACTTCCTCTGAGCTAAACTCATTATATCTCTAGATGCAATCGCGAATACGTCGGCTGCTCCAACAGAGTCCCTTCAGTAACATATTGGGTCTGAAATCCGTCGGTAGGTACTATTGGATGGGGCCAATTAGAAGGGCTGGCCACCGTGGAATAAACAAAACACACGACTTACGTCATTGTGCGGGTTTGAATTTGATAGTCAAACTAGTCTGCACCGATACCGCCCGACCGTTCATGATGTACGGTTTGAACTTCCATTGCTTCACTCCGTCAATCGCCGGACGCGCAAAGGCGAGCGAACCCTGTACAAACTTGGCGTCCTGAACAGCCCCGTCTCGGCCAATCAGCACCTGCAGAATTACCGTTCCCTGCTGCCCGCGAGCGCTGGCTGGATAATTGATTGGGGGCTGATTCGTTATCAGTGCGCGTTCGGTTAGCTCCGCAACAGCTACGGGCTCGATTGCAGGCATCGCCGCATCGGGAGACTTATTGCCACTAGCATCGGGCACCATCGTTACCATTTGCGATTGCAGGCTCGACGGTACCTTTGTTGTTGGCGGAACGTATTCGCTTGGCTGGCGTCGGGGCAGGGGTGCGGTCGGGGCCGGATTCGAAGGAGCAGGATTCGTCAATACAGTCGGCTGTTCCGAATGAGGCGGATTTGACGGCGATAGCGCTGTCGCGACGGTATTCGTAGTGGGCGCAGATGTTGGGGTTGCGAGAGGGGCAGGGGAAGTCGCCGCTGGAGGTGGCTGCACTGCTGGTGGATTTTCCTGGACCTGGCCAGATGGCGTCTGGCTTGCCTCTGGCGTCGAGGCCGCGTTCGTGTCGGTTGGTGACTGGTTTTGATCCGGGGCAGCCGCGTCCGTTGTGGCCTTCTTCGCGGTCGGGTCTACCGCCGGGAGAACCTGGATCTGCGATGGATCCGTCGTTGCATCCGGGATTGTCTCGGCAGCAGGCAGTTTGTATTCATCACCCGCGCGACCGAAGTCCTCGTGAGACGCTGGGGCTTGAGATACCGCCGTTACTGGCTGCGGGTTCAGCCATTTGTGCAGTGAGTGTTGCGCGTTGGCACCAACGATTTTCAACCTCGAATGCCAGGGAGCTTGAGGCGCTGCAACGATGGCAACGGCCGCAAGCACACTCGCTGCGATGATTGCTCCCTTCCCGAGCCGGAAGCGAGATGGCGATGACTCGTGCGATACCTCAGATTCTCCAGCGATGTAGGAGAAAAGCGCTGCCTCTTGTTTACCTTCGCTCTCATCCTGAACTGCGTGTGGTGTTGGCGGCTTGACCGAGCCTTGTATCGAAGGCCTCTGAGTTTCGGAAAATGATGGAGTCTGATCGTACCCCAATAGCTCGGGTTTGTTGTTCCGGGGAGGATTGGGAGCCGAGGCAGGAGCTGCAGCCGCTCCGCGATATGCAGACTGCAGGCCTTTCCGTTTCAAATGCCACTCAAGGCCCTTAGGCTCGTCCGTCACTGGCGGCGGACTGGGCGGAGCGGCAGCGGCAACCGGTTCCAGCTCTTTTAGAGCATCGACAGGTTCCGCAATCGACTGGTCCAATGACACAGGACTTTCAGTCTCGGAGACGATTTGGCCACCGGGGTTCAGCGGCGCTGATTGCAGAAATTCTCCAGCCCGAAGCGATTTTTCCTGCGCCGCTTCCATGCTTGCAGGAAGTGCCGACGGGGCTCCGGTTGACGCAGCCGCGGCCGCTTGTGGCTTTATCTGCGCAAATCGGGAACCCAAGAGATCGCGAGCCGTTTTTAGCGTGTCTGTAACCTGATTGACGACCAGAGGCTTTCGTAAAGTCGAATTCGCCCCAGCCTGCAACGCCTTCGGTGCGCTGCCATCGTCGCTGACGACCGCCAGCGTGAGGGGCCGTTCCGTGACTTTCCGGTCCTGTGCCGCATGCAACACCATTCCTGCCTCAGGTTGCTGGTCCCAATCGATAATCACGAGCTGAAAGGGCTCGTTTGCAACTGTTTGTACCGCCCTTGACGGTATTGAACACACTTCTGTCTCAACGGCGAGAGCTGTGAGTATCTGCCGAATGATGTCAGACGTCCCCTCGTCTGTACAGAACAGGAAGCAGCGCAGAGTCATGCATTATCAGACTAGGAAGACTCGGTAATGCAAACAAGATTACCGACGGCGGACAAGCGACTCCTTTCCGCGCCCGACAGGACATGTACTACCGGCCAGCGTTAGAATGCTCGGTCGCCCAGCGACCTGGTTTCCAGCGCCAGGCGAGCGCTCAAAAATTGCTATGGCACGATCCATCGCAGAACAGAACTACTGGCTTACCACGGCAGAGATGCCGGCTCTTGAGGTAGGCAATTCCTTTCCAGAGGCAGTCGATGTCGTCGTCGTTGGGGCTGGATTCACTGGCTTGTCTGCTGCGCGCACTTTGGCAAAACGCGGTGCGAGAGTGGCCTTACTGGAGCGGGAAACGGTTGGTTGGGGAGCCAGTTCACGCAATGGCGGCATGGTGCTCACCGGGATGAAACTTGGTGTCAGCAAGCTGATAAGAATGTACGGCCGCGAACTGACGCGCCGAATGTATGCGGCGTCACTTGCTTCCATCGACTGCGTTGAACAGATTGTGCGCGAAGAACGAATCGATTGCGATTTCGCGCGCTCGGGTCACCTCGAAGTCGCCTGCAAGCAAAGCCATTTCGCCGGCTACACACGACAAGCCGAATTGATCGAGGTCGAGTTCAATCACAAGCTGCGTGTGATCCCACGACACGGACTCGGGGAAGAAATCGGCTCAAGTATTTATTACGGCGGAATGGTGGATGAGGTGAGTGCCGGTTGCAATCCCGCGCGTTACGTCGCGGGACTCGCGCGGGCGGCCATGAAAGCCGGAGCAGCCATCTTCGAACATGCAGGTGTGCAGACAATCGAGCGCGATTCGCAGCATGGCGAGATGGGATGGAGGGTAAGCACAGCTCGCGGCAAGGTTTGGGCCCACGAAGTTTTTGTTGGAACAAGCGGCTACACCGGACAAGCGACTCCCTCGCTAAAGAAAAAAATTATCCCGATCGGTTCGTTCATCATCACGACTGAAGTGCTTCCAAAAGCCCTCGCACGGGAGCTAAGCCC
>Ga0335069_10002701_pt1 | contig 27071 bp, 20 predicted proteins | sample Lox_Sample_11_FD_206714 | JGI IMG/M metagenome (GOLD analysis project Ga0335069, IMG submission 206714) | Soil microbial communities from Loxahatchee National Wildlife Refuge, Florida, United States - Lox_Sample_1.1 | ecosystem: Environmental > Terrestrial > Soil > Wetlands | place: USA...
ATAGCGGTACGAAGCGAAGTTGCCATTCTGTTTCTCTCCCTTTTCCACGGACAAGCCGGGAATACAAGTGCCTCGGTGACTTCAATCATCAACGACACGTCCGTCGAATCGATCTCCTGCGGGCGAAAATCGCGCGCGATTTGATCGAACGACCACTTTCCAAAGTTTTAAAAGGATTCTGCGACAGGCGGGGCTCTCTCTCCCACCGTGTCAGGTTGCTACTGATGCGCAACCCAACAGAATCACCACTGAAACATACCGCAAGGATGAGGTGTGTCAAGGCAAAATAGTCAAAAGAATGCGCTAAGAGGGATATTCTCGGCAATGTCTGATAAAGGCATTTGTAGCAACAGTATACGTGCATTAATTCGTCATTAACTGTTAGCCGGATCGGGACGATAGGAATTGAGGATGGGCAGACCACCCCCTATTGGAGGTATACAAAAATGGCGGAAGTCCTTTTGTCAGAAGAAGAACGGCATCAACTCGTGGCAGTTTTGCGGGAACTGGATCCGGCGGCGCCGCGGGAGAAGCGGGCGGGGCCTCGGCGTAAGGTTCTGCTGAGTATATGGATACGGCATCTGGCCAAGGGGAAGTCGCGATCGCTGCAGAAGGGGCTGCTGGTGGATGTCTCGCGGAAGGGGTTGGCGCTGCTGCTGGATGGCCCCATGAGCATCGGCGATAAGGTCGTGGCACCACTGGAGTTCGGAGAGGGTGGCGGATGGCTGGCGCTGTGCGAAGTGCGGAACTGCCGGCGGGAGGCGCGGGCGACCCGATGGAAGGTTGGCGTGCAATTCATTGACAGGATTGAAGATGTGGATGGAAAGGCGCGCATTCCCGGGGACTGGCTGGCATATGCCCGGTGACGGGCTCTGGGGGCTGGGGTCTGGGGTATGCGGGATCGAATGGCTGCTACTGATTGTGCAGCAGCTACTTGCGCTTGATGACCGGCCAGGTGAGGGGGATGGCTGCCAGGGCGGTGAGTTCGGCGTAGGCACGACGGGAAGGCCGGGGCATCGGTGGGTGGTAATGGTTTGGCGGGTCAGGGGCGGAACGGGCCGTTTTGGCAATCTGGGTAATCTATGGGAGCAGTTGGGTGGAGTGGGAAGGGTGCAGTTCGGCACCGCGATGGTGGTTTGAAAGCCATTCGATCGCGTTCGCAAGCGGTTCGCTGCCGCCCGCATGCCACGCTCCGCCACCGGACGCCTCCAAAAGAGCGGGCGCGCGCGGCTTCGCCGGCGCGGTCGAGGTGCGGGCGCGAGCCGGTGGCGCCGGGGTGGTGAGGGCTGGGGGCTGGGGGGAATTCAGAGTAAGCGAGTGGGTGAATTCAGAATAAGTAGAGTGTCGTGGAATGCTGAGCTTGTGCAAGGGGGCGCAGTGTTGCGTAAAGGGTCAGTGGGAGCGAGTGAGGAATTCGAGAATGAAGGCGGCGCCGACGCCGGCCCAGGGGATAAGGATGGAGCCGACGACAGGTTGTTTGTAGAGGGGGGCGAAAGCGCCCTGGCTGAAATCTTCAGCATCCTTGATCATTTTTTTAATGGCGCGACGGCGCCTTGTGTCGTCAGCGCGGAGGAGATTTGTATTAAGCCTCTCAATCGTTCGTTTGCGGGCTTTTTCCGCCGCCGTGCGCAATTGAAGAGAGCAGATCAAGGCGTAGAGGAGGATGAAAGAGATGACGACGACGAGTGCGATTGGCCACTCCCAATTGGCGAAGAAATGGAGCCGACTGATGATGATGAGGAGGAGAATGATGAAGGGATAGTAAACGAATCGCGAGACGGTGGCGGTGCGGCGTGCAATGAGTTCGAGGTCAAGAATCTGGCGGATATCCTCCGGATGCGCGCCACCGAACCGATCGTTTTGTTCGGCGTCGCGCCAAAGCGTATCGCCGCTCGTTAAATGATCGATGAGGCGAGTACAGAGCTTGGTTGCATCGACGACGGCGAACGTGAGGAAGAGAAGAAGGAACGCGAGGGACCACATTACATAATGATCAACTTGATTGCTGAGGACTCCACGGTAAGGCACACTGGAATGTCCGAAGACGATAAAGACAAACCGGCAAAAGAAGAAGGCGACGACGGTCCAGATGAATGCCCGAAGGAATCGCAAGCCACAGTTCTGCCGGATGAGGAACTCGAGCCAGAGTTTCTTTGCGTCAACATCGGCGCTATCGACCTTCGGTTGCGGTTCCGGTGACGCTTCAGGAGTTTCCACGGGTATCGCAAATGCCTCAGGCGAGGCGGCGCCAGGGGTAGTGGGTGATTTCGCGTCTGTATCGATCTCCTTGCGCTCTGGAAGAGCCCAGCCACTAATGCTCAGGTATTTCCAGAATCCTATCCAAGGGAAGCGGCCGTCGCCCTTGAGGTTGAAGTCCTCTTCGATGCCAACCCGGTCGAGTTTCAAATCAAAGCATCCCCAGATGAGGAAGGCTATTACAAGGTAGATGGCGAAGGAACGAATGAATTCCGTCGGCCAAATACTGATGCCGAGCAGCCATTCCAGCGGCTCACCGCTGCCGCCCTCATTGTCATGGAGGGCACGGTAAAAGAGGTAGGCGAAACAAGTGAGGTAGACCAGAGAGAGAATTAGCATCGATAAGGTACGGGCGATTTCGATCTGTTTGGGCGTCCATTTGCGAGGTCCGGGCGATACATAGACAAGCAGGAGCAACTTTATCTTGCGGGATGAGAGAGGCAGGACCAGCATCCTCTTCAATGGAGGGACTTGGTAGGAAAGCAAGACAAGGAAGAGTGCGACGAGCACGCCCCTGGGATACCAATCCGTGGATCGAAGCGCGGTTACGTGAGGTGGGGGAGGATGAACATCGTCCTTTGGGGGCTCGGGGCCGAGGTCGTAGGGGCCTGTATGGGAGATTTCGAAAATGCGCGGCGATCCGATCGTGTCGTTCTGGTGGCGGTCGGGCTGTAGCGCATTGAGGACGGTGTAGAAAGCGGCAGTTTGATAGGTGTCCCGGAAGGGAGGGATGTTTTGCTGCAAATCAGGCCTGAGCGTATAGCCGAAGCTGGAGGCGACGACCAAATTGTGGCTCCACTTGACTTCGGCAGGATAGGCAAGTCGCGCGTCGAGGTCGGTGGTGAAGAAAAGGATTCCCGGGAATTCGCGACGGAGGGCCTGGAGGACGAGAAGTTTGTCATAGACGTCAGTGCCGAGGACGCCGATTGCGATGATGCCGACGCCATTGTCCCTGATCTTCAACTCAGTATTGTAATCCTCCAATTGGACGGCGAGTCTGCGAAGATAATCGAGCTGGTTCGGACCATTTGGAGATTCGAGCGGTTGGGTGGAATATCCTGCCAGGGAACCGAGGGTGCCGTTATCCGACGATTTTTTGCCGGGCTGGTCGTCATCGGTGGCGGAAAGTTTTCCATCAAGGCCGCGCAGATAAGAAAACCATTGGGATTGCTCAGTGCCGGTCGGGGCTGCCTTTTTGCCGCACCCCGGCATTCGGACCGAATCCGCATAGATTTTAAAGAACTGCTGCTCCAATGTTCTGGCGTAGATAGTATCCCATTCGGAGACGACGATGATGTGCTTGTAGTATTTCGCGGGGTCCTGTTTCAGGTCACGGTTTCGAAGCGCGAGTTCATGCACAAGGGCTTTGAGGACGACATCATCGGTGTGGACGGTGCGGGTGAGGGTCATACCCTGTTGGCGCAAGTTTTCCTTGAAATCGGCCTTGTTGTCGGAGAGAAACGCGTCAGGTGCGGTGGCCCACGGCGAGAGTATGTCAATTTGTGGATCGGAGGCAGCCTGTGGATCGGAGGCAGGTGACGACGCGGTTGACGTGGTGGGGGGCGGTTTCACGTTGGCGGTAACCAAAGCACGAAGGGAATCGGAGTTGGCCGGACCGATGAGTTTAATCACGTAGGATTTACCGTCCAGGGGCTTGGTAAGGCGGGACAACAGGTCTCTAATACGGAGCGGGAGGTTGTCGCTGAAATCCGAATCCGAAAGCCAGAGGACGAGGATCCGACCGGCCAGCCGTTTTTGGGCCGGATATTCAGGAGGTTCCTTTCCGGGCGCGCCTGTGGATCGGACAGGGATGCACCATTCATAGGGGATGGTTATGCGCGTGATATTACGGTCAAGGGGTGGAGGAGGGGAATCTGAAACAAGGTCCCGAATATAGGTGACAAGGCGCGAAGTGTGCTTATCGTTTTCAATGCCACTGGAGAGGGTCCGGTCCGTAATCTCTCGCACCCAAGGGATTTCGATGTAGCCGATATGTTCAGGGTCTACGGGAATGTATTGCGCGACAGAAATGCCGGAGAGGACGGCGTGGCGCATGCGGAGGCGCCACTCTGCGTTCTCGGGATAGGGCCCTCCGGGCAACAGCACGGGAATAATATAGAGCGGTTTAGCCGGGTCGAATTTGGCGGTTGTGAGCTGGTCTTTGAGCTGGTCTTTGAGCTGGTCTTTGAGCTGGTCTTGGAGATCATCGAGCAGATGCGCGCGGTCTTCGCTGTCGCGGCTGTGACCTTTCAACAGAGCATGGCTATTCTTGACGGCTTCGAAGGGATCCTGCCAAAGGCGGGCATCTACATCCTCATGACCCAAAGCTTGTCCGCTTCGATCGCCGTTACCGGGTGGGCGGCTGCTCGTGAGCGGGGCGAGGAGGAAGACGAGGGTTCCGAGGATTGCGACAATTCCGGCGATGCGATCCCATGGGATTGAAGGGGGCTCGGACGAGTTTGCCATAGCAGATTCCGCGCGAAGAGGTTCCGAGGGAACGGCTTACGGCACTGGGCAAATCATGTCGAGGGGGAACAAATCGCCTGTGGGGCTGTGATCCGGTTCATACTAGAGGTGGCAAATCGATGAGGCCTGTGCGAACGGAGGCCCACTGGACTCGCACAAGTCTATATGCAGAGCCGGGGCATGCAAGAAAAACTTTTCAAAAAAGGGAAAACAGGGGAGCATGGCTGCGCAAATCTGGCGCAGGGGGAGAAACGAGTGGTTGTCGATCATCGCGCATTGATTGAATGTTTCGTAAGAAGGATTCGGCCCATTCGGGCATGCGGACTCCCCGGCCCGAGGGCCGGGGCTAAACGTTTGGAGACACTGAAATGGCGAAGATCAATGGCCCGGCAGTTTCCAGTTGGGGCGGGGGAAGTGGCAGGTGTAGCCGGTGGGGTTGCGTTGGAGGTAGTTTTGGTGGGCGGGTTCGGCTTGCCAGAAGTCGGAGGCGGGGGTGAGTTCGGTGACGACTTTGGCGGGCCAGAGGTTGGTGGCGTTGATTTCGGCGATGGTTTGTTCGGCGATGCGCTTTTGTTCGTCGGTGGTGTAGAAGATGGCGGAGCGGTAGCTGGGGCCTTTGTCGTTTCCCTGGCGGTTGGGGGTGGTGGGGTCGTGGATCTGGAAGAAGAATTCGAGGAGTTTGCGGAAGGAGGTTTGGGTGGGGTCGAAGAGGATTTCGATGGCTTCGGCGTGGGAGCCGTGGTTTTTGTAGGTGGCGTTGGGGATGGTGCCGCCGGAGTAGCCGACGCGGGTGGCGAGGACGCCGGGTTGTTTACGGAAGAGTTCCTGCATGCCCCAGAAGCATCCGCCGGCGAGGAGGGCGCGTTGGGTGGTGGAGGACTGAGGACTGAGGACTGAGTGCTGAGTGGCGGACATGGGCGATCCTTTGAGACGCGAACAGTGTGTGCGGAATATTGTAGGCGGGGAGGGTGAGGGGTGAGGGGTATCGGGTGTTATTCCTGGTTGTTGGTGGGCGGGGTGGGTTTGGTGAAGTTGAGGAGGGAATCGAACGAGTTGGTGAGTCGGCGGAGGCGGTTGGTGAGGAGTTAAACGGCGACGACGAGGGGATGGGTTTATGGGGCGGGATGAGAGGCGGGGGGACTGGTTTCGTTCGCTGCGTGTGCCGGGTTCGCCGTGTGCTCTGGGGAAGGGGCGGCGGGTGCGGTCGCGGTGGCGGTTTCCTTTTCGGCGGGCGCCGGGGGAATGCGAGTGAAAGCGAGACCGAAATAGAGGATACCGACAGCGCCGCCGATGAGGGAGATGTACCAGAAGGCGCGGCGTTTGGCGACGACGGCGATGGCGACGATGGCGATGGAGATGTGGAAGAGTGTTTCGGCGGATTCGAAGGTTTCGTGCGACTCGAGATATTTCTCGGAGAGCTTCACATCCTCGTCGGCGCGCTTCTGAATTTCCGGAAGCTGCTCTTCGTACTCGGCTTTCTTGGCGAGGTCTTTTTTCGGAGGAGCGACGTGGGCGAGTTCGGCCTCGTAGATGCGGGTATCGATGAGGGAGGATTTGATCGACTTGGACTGGTAGTAGGACCACTGGTCGTTGGAGTCGATGCGCAAGTGGGTGGACTTGGTGAGCTGGCTGGTGGAGAGCATGCCGCTGATGGCAGCGAGGGCGGCGAGCAAGGCGGCGGTGAGAGCGGCGGCGGTGATCCAGCGGGACGCGTGGCCGCCGTGGTTGTGTTCGTTATGATCGCCGTGTGCGGCGGTGTGCTGGACGTGTTCCTGGACGTGCTCGGTGGGATCGTGCATGTTCGGCTCCAAAACTGGTTAATGATGGATGGGGTTAGTATCTGCGGGGGGAAGGGCGGGCGTCAATTCAGAAGATGGGTGCGCTGCGGGATCGCGGGAACTGCAAAGAAAGAAGCGGTGGAACGATTGGTCTACAGGGAATGTCGCGGTGTTATCCAATGGCTTCCATCATTTCGGCGGAGGTGACATTGTGCGCCGACTTGTGGGTGGAGATTCTGCGCGATACGACGATCTGGAGAACTCCGACGCCGGCCATGGCGGCAAAGACCCACCAGATCCCGTGACAGATGACCGACTGGGCCTGCGCGAGGAGCTCGGGCTGGGATTTCTGCAACGACGCGAGCTTTTCGGGATTGAGCAGATCGCTGGTGAGGAAGTTACCGCGGGAGATGGACTCGAGGTTCGATGCGCTGATCATATTAAAGAGGGCGCCAAAGAGCCCGACGCCGAGGGCTCCGCCGAAATTGCGGCAGAACGTGATGCCGGAGGTGACGATGCCGCGCTGTTGCCATTGGACGGCATCCTGCGCCGCGAGGAGCATGGCCATCGACGCACAGCCAAATCCGCACCCGGTAATGAAGAGGGTGCTGGTGATGCACCAGAGGGGGCCGGCGAGCAGCGCCGCGGCGAGGAGCCCGCCAAGGCCGAGGGAGACGAGCACCGAGCCGATGGTTGCCATGCGGCGGAAGCCCCAGGCGACCATGAGGGGCGCGGCGAGCAATCCGGAACTGGCCCAGGCGAGCATGGTGGGGGTGACGGTCGCGGCCGCCGAAGCGGCGGAACCGCCGCGTCCTCCCTGCACGAAGAAGGGGACGTAGTTCTCGATCGAATAGACGGCCACGCCGAGGAGCGCGGACGCGAGCATGGACGGCCCGATCGCCCGCTGGACCATCAAGCCCGGGGGCATGATCGGATTGCGCGCGACGCGTTCCCACCGTGCGAAGGCCTTGAGCAGGAACAGACCGAGAATCGACAGAACGGCGGCAAACCAGTGCGGGACGGTGATCCCCGCCAGGAGCGAGACGCCGGCAAGCAGGGCCGTGGATCCGGCGGCGAGCAATGAGACTCCAGGCAGATCGAGATCGGTCGAGTGCGGTTTCTGCCGGTCGTGATACTTCAGCATGAGCACGAGCATCCCGGCAAAGCCGGCGGGGAGATTCACCCAAAAGATCACGTGCCAGCCGAGCATGGGGCGGACAAACTCGGGGAAACAGGAGGCGAAGCGTGTCGTGCCCACGAGAAAGGCTCCGAGGGCGGGCCCCAGGAAGGAGGCGGTTCCCCAGACGGCGGAGAAGGCTCCCTGCATTTTGGCGCGCTCCTGGAGGGTGAAGATGTCGCCGATGATGGTGAGCACCACGGGCATGATTCCCGCGGCGCCGAGTCCCTGGATGCCGCGGAGGAGAATCAGTTCGCCCATCGTGCGGGAGAATGCAGCGAGGACGGAAGCGACACAAAAGAGCGCGATGGCAAAGAGAAGCACGCGTTTGCGGCCGAGGACGTCACAGAGGCGTCCATAGAGCGGCATGGCGATGGTGGAGGTCAGCAGGTAAATCGAAATGACCCAGGAGTAATGTTCGAGGCCGTGAAGGTCGCCGATGATGGTGGGCATAGCGGTGGCGGTGACGGTGGCTTCCATGGAGGCGAGGACCATGACGAGCAGCAATGCGGCGGTTGTCCAGCGGCGGGAGTTGCGATCAGCGAGGGCGGAGGCTGTCGCGGGGTCTGTCGTTTTTGTGGCGGTTGGATAATACGTGTTGGCCAAAGCTGCACCTGAAAGTTAAGTTTTGCGCAAGAAGGACACTATAGGTTGGTTCGATTTTAAAGAACAGAGGAGGCGACGGACGGGAGTGACTCATCGCGGCAAGCTTCACCTGCAACGGGGGTTGCATTCACGTTCGTGCCTTGACACATTTTGCAGCGCGTGTTACGGTTCGCTACCGCTTGAAAGCGGTCCTGCGCGTTTGGCAGGGCGCGGGCATTGAGTCTTCCTTTCCTCATTCTTTTCGCAATCGCGCGGAGACCCAAAGATGCAGTGTCGGCGGCGGTGGAGTGCAGTAGCCGGAATTCTCTTCCTGGGGTCGGTCGCAACACTCGTCAAAGCGCGAGATCCCGTTACAGATGCAAATGCGATGCAGGCAGCGCACGGCGCTGATGCGGTCGCACTCCGCATTTCCATGCTCGATGATCTGAATAAAATGAGCGTCACTGCGAGGGACCGTTACGTCAACGAGATGCTCGGCGGCTCCGCCCTCAACGGGCCGTGGGCTCAACTCCTGAAGCAGACGGACAATCCGGACGCCCAGCTCAATTCCGCGATACTCATCGCATCGGCCAAGGCGCTCTCAGCGGATGGCGCCTTCGAAAACATCATGCTGCCAAGCACCAATGCGGCCGTGCGCTACTGGGGGGCGAGGGGCCTGGAAGGGATCCTGGCCGACTTAATCAAGGTCGGCACCGCCGCGAAGAACCGCGCTCTGGAGGCACTGAACAAAGCGATAGCGAAGGAGAACTCGGGCGTCGTGAAGCAGCAGATCATTCGCGCCCTGGGTGCGGCGGGCGATGTGGAAGCGCTGCAGACGGCCGCCGATGCCCTTGCCATGCAGTTGCAGAACCCCTCTCCCGATCACGAGACCATAGACGCGGCAGGCACGGCCCTCTCCCAGCTCGATGCCCTTCTGAAGAAGGGAGCAACCGTGGACAAGGCCAAGGTCGCCAAATCAGCCGCCTGGATCGCCGCATTTTCCGCGCAGCAACTGCGGGCGGTCGCGGGCCGCGGAGCCGACAACACCAGTCCCGATGCCGCCCCGGAAGTGCCCGAAGCGTACACGCAAAGCATTTACAGCACGGTCTCGAGCGCCATCGCCGTGCTGAACGATCTGGCCGGAAAGGGCGCCTTTCCAACCGTGCACGCCCCCGTCGGGGATGTCCGGGAGTACTCGAACGAACTCCAGTTCGCGGTGGATGGCATCGCCGGGTCTGCAACCGCTGCCGGCACCCTGCAGAAGCTGATTCCCGGCGTTCCGGTCCCGCCCGCCATCAGGCAATAAGCGCACGCAGGCGCCCGTTCCCCTTCCGCTGAAGTCGCCGAATTCTGCAATGAACGGCTTGGCTCGCGCGTGAATCCCACTTCCTCCTATATGATAGAGCGCGTTTAACCTTCGCCGCGCAAAGGTGCCCCGTGTCCGATGTCATCGAAATTCAGCCGGTCGCCGCTCCGTTTCGCAAGACCGTTCGCGTTCCGGGGAGCAAGAGCATCACGAACCGAGCCCTGCCCCTCGCAGCGCTTGCGGAGGGACCGTCGCTACTGACCGGCGTCCTCTTTGCCGACGACACCTGGCAGATGATCAACGCCCTCCAGACGCTGGGCTATGACCTCCGCATGAACCAGGCGCAGTGCACGGTGGAGATCACCGGTCGCGGCAGTGACATTCCGCGCGGCAACGCCGTGCCCATCAACTGCGGGAATTCGGGAACCACCATTCGCTTTCTCACGGCGATGCTGTCCCTTGGCCATGGCGAGTACATCCTCGATGGCGTCGCGCGCATGCGGCAGCGACCGATCGACCAGCTCGTCGACCAGCTCAAGACGCTCGGCGCCGATATCCACTACGACCTCAACGCCGGCTTCCCGCCGATCCGCATCAAGGGCCGAGGCCTCGCCGGCGGCTTGCGCGGAGGGGGCTGCCAGTTCGCCGACGCCAAGAGCTCGCAATACATTTCCGCGGTGCTGATGGCCGCGCCGTACGCCGAGAGTGAGGTCACCGTCACCCTGCTCGGCCCCGTCACGAGCGAACCGTATGTCACCATGACGCTGCGTATGATGGAACAGTTCGGCGTGGGAGTTCACCTGCACGACCAGTGCGGCCAGACGCTTTCCCGCGCCATTCAGATTCCCACCGCCCGCTATAAGCCGCGGCAATACCGGATCGAACCGGACGCCAGCAACGCCAGTTACTTCCTCGCTGCCGCCGCGATCGTGCCCGGCTCCTCGATCACCATCGACGGGCTCGGAAAGAACAGCCTGCAGGGGGATGTCGCGTTCGCCGAGGTGCTGCATCGCATGGGCGCGGGACTCGAGTACGGCGAGAACTCCGTGACCGTCAGCGCGCCGACCGATGGAAAGCTCAGCGCCATCGAGATCGACATGAACCACATCCCCGACATGGTGCAGACGCTCGCCGTCGTGTCGCTCTTTGCGGAAGGCCGGACGAGCGTGCGGAACGTGTGGAACCTGCGGGTAAAGGAAACGGATCGTCTTGCGGCGCTGGAGAACGAATTGAAGAAGCTCGGCGCCGGCGTGGAGACGGGCCGCGACTGGATCACCATCACCCCCCCACCGCAGCACAAGCTCAGCCCGGCGAGCATCGCGACGTACGACGATCACCGCATGGCGATGGCGTTCGCAGTTGCCGGTCTGCGCTCGCCGGGGATCCGGATTGAAGACCCGAAGTGCACGGCCAAGACCTATCCGGACTACTTCAACGATTTGCGCACTGCGGTAAGCTGAATCCCCCCCTCCCCTACTGGCGCCGATCACGCGAGCTTCGGCACCGCCGGCGGCGCCGCGGCCACTTCAGCGGCCTCTTCGGCCTCCAGCCCCAGTTCCTTGAACTTCTTGTTGAGCGTGTTGCGATTGATCCCGAGGAAATCGGCGGCTTTGATTTTCACTCCGCTGCAGCGCGCGAGCGCCTTTTCAATCAGCGCCTTTTCCACCTGCCGAATGACCATATCGTAAATCTGTCCGTCGCGCAGCTCGAACTCATTGATCGACTGCTCTGCAAGGCGACGGGTCAGCGCATCGATGCCTTCCGACGCGACATTGGCACGACCCTGCTGGGAAAACGCGCGGATAGCGGTCGGCAGAAGATCTTCGGAGAGCGTGTCCGCCCGGGAGAGCACGACCGCCCGCTCGATGGCGTTCTCCAGCTCGCGGACGTTCCCCGGCCACGGATAGCGGACGAGCACATTGAGCATTTCCTTGGAGATTTTGCGCAGGGACTTGGCGTTCTCCGCATTGAACTTGTCGAGGAAGAAATCGATGAGGCGCGGAATGTCCTCGCGTCGATTCCGCAGCGGCGGAAGGAAAATCGTCACGACGTTCAAGCGGTAGAACAAATCCTCGCGGAAGCGTCCCTTCCCGACTTCCTCCTGCAGATCCAGGTTGGTCGCGGCGATGATGCGCACGTCGACCTTCATCGTGCGGTTGTCGCCGACACGTTCGAACTCGCGTTCCTGGAGCACGCGGAGCAGTTTGACCTGGAGGCCCATGTCGATCGTGCCGATTTCGTCGAGGAAGAGAGTTCCCCCATTGGCCGCCTCAAAGCGTCCCATCTTGTCCTTGATGGCGCCGGTGAACGAACCCTTCACATGTCCGAACAGTTCCGATTCGAGCAGAGTTCCGGTCAGAGCGCCGCAATTCACGCGGATAAACGGCTTCTCCGCGCGGTTCGAATTGTAGTGAATGGCCTTCGCAATGAGTTCCTTGCCGGTGCCGGTCTCGCCGAGGATCAGGCATGTTGCGCGCGAACTGGCGACCTGGGCGATGGTGTCGAAGACATCGATCATTGGCGGGGCTGAGCCGATGATGTTGTCGAACTTGTACTTCGCGCGCAGGTTTGCGGACATGCTGCGCTTTTCTTCCTGCCACTCTTCCCGTTCCTGCGCCACGATCTCGTTGATCTTCAGCGCCTGGGCAATGAAAGAGGCGAGGATTTCGAGCAACCGCTGGTCCGACCGCAGCGATTCCGTATCCTTGAAGAGCTTGTCCACGGAAATCGCGCCCACGGTGCGACCCTCCATGCGGATCGGCACGCAGATGAAGGAGATTTTGGACGCATTGGTCGATGTGGGCCTGGCGCCGCTGCGGTTGAGGAACCGGGCGTCGGAGGCAATGTCCGCGACAACAATGGATTCACCCGTGGCCACGACGCTTCCGGTAATGCCTTCGCCGAGTTCGTAGGTCGCCCGTTGAATCTCTTCCGGCGTGAGGCCGACGGCGGTTTCGGTCCGCAGTTTCCCCGTAGGCTCATCGAGCAGCACGAGCGAACCGCGCTCCATTCCCAGACGCTCGGCCAGCACGCGCATGGTCTGGTCGAAAACCGCATGCAGGTCGAGGGTAGAGCCTAATACGCGACTGATCTCGTTGAGCAAACTAAGTTCGAGCTCGGCTCGTTCCATGATTTCCCGCCTGTGCGCATCGAGAGAGTCGCCCGCCACCACCGGGGCGTTTGCTGACTGATCAGCGGCCTCTCGTTGTTGGGAATCCGCAGAGCAAAGTTCGTGCGCAGAACTGGGAGGTGGCGTGCGAGACAAAGAGGCATTTTCTACGGATAGGGCTGAATCGGCGGGAGCTGTTGGAGGTAAATAGACTAACTGCAACCATTTGTAATTCTTCATGGCCACTCGTCCTCATTTGCCCAGCGATTAAGCAGGAATACATTTTCTCAAAAACGATTGTTTTTGAGCGGGATATGCTGCCTACTTTGTACGCATTATAGCGTCTTTATCAGTGAAAGCGAAGCGCAATCCGGCAACGAGTTCTCGCACTGCATTGAACCGCGGCAGTGGAAAGTAAGGATGGCTGCGACCCGGAATTGCGGGCCGCGCGGGGGAGATAACGAAAGCGTTTGCGATTCAGACGGGAAGCAAAGTTGGCGGGATAGAGCAAACAGGCAAGCAAGGCGAATTGGGGGGCAGCGCCACATCGCCCCCTTTTTGAGCCAGTCGTTCATTTCGGGGCAAAAGACAGGTTTTCGATATTTGCTTGAGTAGGCATTTAGGGGCATGAATGTAGTGGCGATTGCGGCCCTGTTCGGTTGCGTAAATGGAATGCTGGAGTACTGGTTGCGCGATGGGCTGGCGCAACATTGGGAGATGGTTTCGTGGCGAATGTGAAAGTTGCGTTTGAAATTCGGGACGACAGCGGGGAATCGTCGATGCGGTGGGAGCAGCAATGTACGGCCAAGAGCGTGGGGCCGTTTGAATTGCTGGGGCGGGCGTTTGAGACGGCGCAGCGGGATACGGGGACACCGTTTCAGGAGGCGGTGGTGGCGTTTCTGAAGGGGGCATCGATTCAGAAGGAAGATATCATTGAAGCGCTGCAGCGGGTGGAGCAGCGGCCGTGAGGGGCGGGTGCCGGAGGGACGGTGCGGAGGGAGGAATGTGCGCAAGAGTCGGGGTTGATGCGACTGGAAGTGGCGCGTAGGGTTTGGGGGTTGGGTGGAGATTCGCTGCATGAGCAAGACCGCGGTTCATTGGTTTCGTCGGGATTTCCGCGTGCGGGACAACACGGGGCTGTTGGCGGCGGCGCGGGAATGCGATGCGCTGGTGGGGGTGTTTGTGGTGGATCCGCGGTGGATGAGGGCGTCAGCGAAGAAGGCGGGGGCGTTTCAGGTATCGTTCTGGCTGGAGTCGCTGCGGGAATTGCAGGGGGCGCTGGCGGAGCGGAATGTGCCGCTGGTGATTCGGAGGAATCCGGATCCGGTGGAGGCGGTGCTGGCGGTGGCGCGGGAGGTGGGGGCGGAGGTGGTGACGTTTAACAAGGAGTATGAGCCGGACCAGATGGTGATGGATGAGCGGCTGGCGCGGGCGGGGGAGGAGATGGGGGTGCGGGTGCGGGGGTATAAGGACTCGGCGATTTTTGAGGAGGATGAGTTAATGACGGGGGCGGGGACTCCGTACTCGGTGTATACGCCGTACCGGAATGCGTATTTGAAAAAGTTGGAGGAGGGTGTGATTGAGGTTGGGGGGCTGGTACCGAAAATGTCGCATTCGATCCCATTTAGTGGGCTGGCGAACGCTTCCGCGGGCCAGGCGATCCCTGTCGCGTCCCAGACAATTCCGACGCTGGAGTCGCTTGGATATCCGGCGGTGACGTTGGATGTTCGTCCGGGTGAAAACGCCGGGGCGACACTGCTGCACGATTTTTGTGCAGGGGGGAAGGACGGGGGGATTCTGGCGTATCGGGAGATGCGCGATTTTCCGGCACTGACGTTGAAGGGGAAAGGGCGTGGTGGGACGTCGCGGTTGTCGGCGCATTTGAATGCGGGGACGGTTTCGATTCGGCAGGTCATGACGGCGGCGATGGGGGCCGACAAGCGCGGATTGGCGGAGGAGGGGATCGCGACGTTTGTGGGGGAGCTGATCTGGCGGGAGTTTTATCGGATGATTCTGTTTCAGTTTCCGCGGACGGTGTCGCAGGCATTTCAGCGGAAGTATATGGGGATCACGTGGTCGAACGATCCGAAGTTGTTTGAGGCGTGGTGCGAGGGGCGGACGGGGTATCCGATCGTGGATGCGGGGATGCGGCAGTTGCGGGCGACAGGCTACATGCACAATCGTTTGCGCATGATTACGGCGATGTTTCTGACGAAGGATCTGGATACGCACTGGGTGCTGGGGGAGCGGTACTTCATGCGGTCGCTGATGGATTATGACCAGGCGAGCAATGTTGGGGGGTGGCAGTGGGCGGCGTCGACGGGGACGGATGCGGCGCCGTATTTTCGGGTGATGAATCCGGTATTGCAGTCGGAGAGGTTCGATGCGGAGGGGGAGTTTGTGCGGCATTTTGTGCCGGAGTTGCGGGGGGTGCCGGTGGCGTTTGTGCATGCGCCGTGGGAGATGCCGGCGGAGGTGCAGGAGAGGAGTGGGTGTGTGATTGGGCGGGATTATCCGGGGCCGGTGGTGGATCATGCGGAGGCGAAGGTGCGGGCGGTGGGGAAGTTTAGACGCAGCACATAAAACACAAAACACAAAACACAAAACCTTGTGGGAGGGTGGTGGTGCGATTGGCGGCACGGTTTTGGGGAGCGGTTGGAAACCACAGAGTCACAGAGGGCACAGAGGACGCACAGAGGACGGAAGGGCGATGGTGAGGATGGTGCTTCGATTTGCGGGGATGTTGGCGGGGCGCGGGGGGAGCGGGACGGGGCGAGTGTTGTGAGATTGGGCGGGACTGTACAGGGATCTGGCGCTATGCTTCGACGGTGGCGACTTTTTTCGCAACGGTCATGTCGAATCGTTGGGTGAGCAGCGCGGAGTCGACGCCGTGGGGGGAGCCGATGACGACGATCTGGGTGCGCGGCGGGCGGGCGCCCCATTCGGTTTCCAAGGAGATGTCGACGCGCCGGCCGACGACCTGGAGGATGGCGCGGCGGTGCGGGGTGTCGGCGCTGTAGACGATTCCCTTGGCGCGGTAGACCGTTCCCGGCAGCTTGCGCATGGTTTCGCGGAGCGCTTCGAGTGAGAGGGGCTGGTCGGTTTCGTAGCTCCAGGTGCTGAAGACCCTGGAGTGGTCGTGGGCGTGGCGATGGTCGTCGCAGGCGGGGTCGGTGCAGTGGTGCGCGGCGGCGGCGGGGTCGCGAGTTGCCCGTATCGGATCGAATCGGCCGACGCCGAGGAGGATTTCGTTGGGGACTTCGCAGTAGTTGGTTTCGACGATGCGGAGGCGGTTGAAGTATTTGTCGAGCCAGGCGCGGACTTTTGCGAGCTGGTCGGGGCCGGCGAGATCGACCTTGTTGAGGATGAGCATGTCGGCGAAACCGACCTGCTGGAGTTTGAGTTCCATGAGGGGGGGATACTCGGGGTGGGCGAAGACCTGTTCGGCATCGATGACGCAGACGACGCTGTCGAGGCGGATGCGGTCGCGCAAGTTGGGATCATTAAAGGTGACGAAGATGCCGGCGGGGTCGGCGACGCCGCTGGCTTCGAGGAGGATGTATTCGACGGCTTCGGGGCGCGCGAGGAGGGCGACGACGGACTCGACGAGGTCGTCGCGGATCTGGCAGCAGACGCAGCCGTTGGAGAGGCTGATCATGTTGTTTTCGATGCCGACGACGAGTTCGGCATCGATGTTGATGGAGCCGAAGTCGTTGACGAGAACGCCGACGCGGAGTCCGTGGTTTCCGGTGAGGATGCGATTGAGGAGGGTGGTTTTTCCGGCACCGAGGAAGCCGGTGAGGATGGTGATGGGGACGGCTTTGCCGTTGTCGTCCATGATTTCCATGGCTGGAGTACCTCTTAGAGAAGCGGCGGTTTCGGGGGGCTGAATGCAGGGCAAACGCCCTGATTCGAGGCGATGGGAGTCGTGCGGCCGGCGCACGCTTATTTCTTTATGAATTTGCTCAGATCAATATCCATCACTTTTGCCATCTCGCGGAGATCGACGAGTTGCGGATTCGGGAGCTTGGTAAGCGGTTCGCGATAGACGTTGGGCGGATAATATTTGTGCGGATCGATCTCGAGGTCGCGAGTCCGTTGTTCCTGCTGTTCTTCGCGCGGCATGCGGGGCTGCGGGACGACGCCCATGCCGGTGGCGATCGGGAGCGGGTCGCCGAAGAGCAGGGTGGGATTCGGCAGGGGTTGGCCGGCGAAACCGGGCAGTACGGCGTCGCGTTGCCAGATAGCGTCCTTGGTGACGTTAACGGTGACCACGTCGGGTGCGCCGTAGAGGAAGAGGCCGTCCCAGTGAGCGCGGACGTCGGCACTTTGCTCGTTGAGTGTGTCGTTGTCGAAGCAGAGGTGCGTCACCATGCCGCAGCGGGGGTTGACCTGCTTGATGAGATAGCCGGTGGCGTAGGCCAGTGTGTGGTGAATGTCGACGGTGTAGTTGAAGAGGAATTCGGGCAGGCCGTATTTGAGCTGGTTGATGCGCGCGAGATCGGGTTGAATTTCGGTAACGAAGACATCGACGCCTTTGGCATACTTGGCGGTGAGGTCGTCGGGGCGGCCGTCGCCGGTCCAGACAAACGAGAGGCCGTTCCAGTCGAGGCGGTAGGCGGAGGCGCCGTCTTTGACGTGGGAGCGGCGCCAGTGGCGGATGGTGACGCCGTTCTTTTCGTAGCAGATGCCGTTCTCGTCTTTCCAGTCGAACTCGTTGACTTCGATTTCGTAACCATCGCCGATGGGGCAGGCGTCGAAGGCTTCGAGGTGCCACTTGAGCATCTGTTTCATGCCGGCGACCATGCCCTTGGTGCCCAGCTCGGGGGTGCGACCCGAGGGGCCGGTGACGCGGAGGGGCATCTTCCAGCGTCCAGCCCAGGCTGAGAAGGGAAGGAGATAGGAGAGGTCGTGGTAGTGGTCGATGTGGAGGTGGGTGATGAAGATGTCGTTGATGCTGGGGATGGGGACGCCCATGGCGAGGATGTTTTTGACGCAGCCGGGGCCGAAGTCGAAGAAGAAGCGGTCGCCGTTGCCGAGTTCGACCATGATACAGGTGCCGGCCTGATCGCGGCGGGGCGGGAATGGACAACTGCCGACGAAGGAGATGCGCATTTCGTCGGGCCCGAGGGTCTCGCTGCCGGGGAAGTAGTTCATGCGCGTGCGGACGGAGGGGGTGGGCTTGTAGTAGGGTGGGAACTGGAGGCCGGTGCTGGGTCCGCCGCCGTAGGGATTCACGGGTGAGTCGGCGGCAGGCTGCGGGTCGGCGGCCTGGGCGGGCGAGACAGCGGATGCCGCCATGCCGGCGGCGGCGGCGCCAATGAGCGTCAGCATTTCGCGTCGGCCTATGGAGTTGGGTTCATTGCCTTCACTGTTCACGTTCTGACTCCTTGGTCCAAGTAAGGACTGATTTCTTGTCCGGTTCACAACCGGTTCAGAATATGTCGAACTGCGTTGCGCGCGGCTGGCGCCCCATGTCGAGTTATCGGAATGATGCACCATGGATTTGTGCGCCCGTGGATATGCTCCGATGCCACTCGAACTTCTGAATGCGGTTGTCGTTATCTAAGAGGCGTTTCGATGGGAGTCTCCTTTCTTCGCTCAGCAGGCAAAGGGTGTATTTAAAATTCGACGGCGAAGGAGATGAGGGGGCCGTGGAGGATTTCGTTCCAGGTGAACTTTTGATTGCCTTCACCGTTGGCGTAGTCCTCGCTCATGCATTCGTAGCCGACTTTTGCGATTCCGGAGACGGTGGGGCAGAATTTGAACTGGTAGACGATGAACATGCCGACGGACCAGGTGAGGTAGGCGTCGACGCCGCCGCCGACGTCTCCGCGGGTGAGGAACTGCCAATGTTTGTCGAGATCGAGGGCGACCTGTCCAGCGAAGAGGGGGTCGACCCAGTCCTCGTTGGTTTCGCGGCTCAAGCCGCGTTTTGTGTTGAGTTCCATTCTGACATGCATGTAGCGGGCAGCGGCGCCGGCGTCGAGGGTGAGCATTGGGTAAGTGCCGTCACCTTTTCCAGGGAGGCTCCATTGGCCGACCTGGTAAAGGATACCGGCGTCGGCGATGGCGAGTTCGGCGATGAAATTGACGCTGGCGCGTCGGATGGAGACGTCGTCCTTGGTCAATTTCATATAGAAGCCGCTGCCGTAGAAGATCCAGCGTTTGTAGTCGGCCTCGATGCGGCCGCCAAGGCCGATGACGGAGTCGGTGTTTTGCAGGATTTGGCTGAAGCAGGCGTTGGCGGGGGCGGTGAAGCCGCGTACGCCCACGGTGCCATTGAGGCCCGAGAACCAGAGGGGGAGTTCGAAGGTGAGCTGCAGCTTGTCGGAGGGAGGCGTCGTCTTGGCGTCGGGGGCGGGTGCAGTAGTGGCGGCGTCGAACAGGATCACGGATTGGGCAGCGTCGGACTCATTCTGCTGAAGGGGTGGCGTTTCTGCATTGGGCGAGGCGGAATCGGACCAATGCGGGGAGAGTGAGAGTTGGTAGTCGCTCGAGTCGGCCCGGGCGAGTGGGCTTGATCCGAGGAGCGTTGCGGAGAGGACGAGGGCTATTGGAGCCGTTTGTGTGAAGAGCAGTTTCATGCGGAGATTCCTCATTGAAAGAGAACGTGGGGGATCAAACGGTGATTGATACCTTTCAATATCGCTAGATTTCCGGAGAGGCGATGGCTTTGGGGACGAAGCCGAAGAAGAGTTTTCCGACTTGCTGGGGGCCGAGGACGCGGACGAGTTCGTGAGCAGCGTTGTAGACCAGGAAGAGAGTGAAGAGCCAGAGTTGGACGGCCCAGAAGTGGGGCCAGACGACTTCTTTGACGAGTTTTTCTTGTGCTGCGGCGAAATCGCCGAGGCGGAACCAGAGGGGGATGATTTCCTCGAGGTAGTGCAGGAGGAGAGCGGCGATGCTGTAGATGGCGGTTTTCCAGAGGGTGTTGCAGATGAGAGGTTTTTTGGGGAAGCGGTTGATGAAGGGGAGGAGGTCGGCGAGGACGATGACTTTGGCGACGAGCAGCGCGCCGATGGTGGCGCCGGTCATGGAGTAGAGGCTGATGCCGTACTCACGGCGCATGAGGTTTCGTGAGAGTGCGATGAGGTGGAAGGCGATGAAGAAGAAGGCGGTGGGCGGGAGGAGTTCGAGGAGTTCGTGTTTGATGATGTGCACGGCTTTGCTCATACCGGGCTCCGTGACCGTGAGGCATTTCGGATACCAACAAAGAAAGGCGGGCGGCACTCGTGAGCCGCCCGCCGTGGATGCCATTGCGATCAGTCACTGGGGCCGTGAGATGCCTTCTGCGCTTCTGCCATCCTCTTGGCCATCTCCGCCTTGACGGCGTCGAGGTTGAAGCTGGCGCCGCGCTGCATGGGCGGGTAATCGAGGAAGGTCTGGAGTTCCTTGCCGACGGTCTGCTGGACGAAGACGAAACGCCAAAACTGGTATTTGAACCAATCGAAGTATTGCTGCCCGCCTTCTTTCGTTCCGTTGTTGGGCCAGCCGGTGCGCTCAAAAGGATCGAGGCGAAGGTTGGTGATATAGGGCACGTCGACATGGGCCTTCTCGCCGAGCCAGCCTTGGGGCTGATCGATGAAGCGGTATTTGTAATCGTCGATACGGATGGCGCCGACGGTGCTTTCGCCGAGGTAGAAGATTTCGTGGCGATTCGATGGGCCTTTGCCGGTGATGGCGTCCATCTGGTCGTAGCCATCCAGGTGGTTCTTGTAAGTACGATCACCCAGTTGCACACCCTTGAGCAACTGGTTGGTGATGTCGGGATTGCCGGCGGCATCGAGGAAGGTGGGGAACCAGTCCATGCCGGAGAAGATCCCGTTCTGCACGGAGTCAGCGGGGACATGGCCGGGCCAGCGGAGGATGCAGGGGACGCGGAAACCGCCTTCCATGACGGTGCCTTTGCTCTGTGCGAAGGGGGTCTGTCCGCCATCGGGCCAGGTGAAGACTTCGGTGCCGTTGTCGGTGGTAAAGACGACGATGGTGTTGTCGTCGACGCCCATGTCCTTGAGGTGTTGCATCACGAGGCCGATGTCATCATCAAGTTGGGCCATGCCGGCTTCCTCTTCGGACCAGCCGTTGTCGGAGTTCATCATGGCGGTGTATTTGGGCGAGAGGTGGGTGACGATGTGCATGCGGGTGGGGTTGATCCAGCAGAAGAAGGGCTTGCCGTCGGCCTTGGCCTTGTCCATGAAGTTGATGGCGAAGTCGCGGATGGAGTCGTCGACGGTTTCCATGTTGTATTTGATGCCGGGCATTGGGTGCGGCGGCATTGGGCCATCATCTTCGATTTTTTGCTTGCCGACCTTGCCCCAGCGTGGCATGTCGGTGGGGTCATCGGTGTCGGTGGCCCAGCAGTGGAGGAGGTTTCGCGGTCCGACTTTATCGAGCAGATTCTGCGGGTAGTTGGGGTGGAAGGGGTCTTCCATGGCGTCGAGGTGATAGAGGTATCCGAAGAATTCATCGAAGCCGTGAACGGTGGGGAGGAACTCGTTCTTGTCGCCGAGGTGATTTTTGCCGAACTGGCCGGTCTCGTAGCCCTGCGCTTTGAGGGCGGTGGCGATGGTGCACGCCTCGGCCGGGAGGCCGGTGGGCGCGCCGGCCTGGCCGACGGTGGTCATGCCGGTGCGGATGGGGAGTTCGCCGGTGATGAAGTTGGCGCGGCCGGCGGTGCAGCTTGCTTCGGCGTAGTAGTCGGTGAAGAGCATTCCTTCCTTGGCGAGTTTGTCGAGGTTGGGGGTTTTGCCGGCCATCATGCCGCGGGAGTAGGCACCGATGTTCCACATGCCGATGTCATCGCCCATGATGAAGACGATGTTGGGTTTCTTGGCCGGGGCCGTATCCTGGGCGTGGGCAGTCGGCAGGTGGACCGAGAGCCCGAGGCCGATGGCCGCGGCGGCGTGAATGAGTGGTTTGGAACGATGCGTTTGATTCACGATGGATCTCCTTAGCGAAAAGTAAGCCTTGTACTTCGCGGCCGAAGCGGCACGAGCGCCGCCGGGTCGATGATCTGGTCTCTCGACACTTCACACTGTCTCACGACAGCGTCGACCCGCACGGGCGTCTTCGCTGAAAGGCCCCATTAGTTACATTGCGTGCCTGTGGTACGTCGAAGGATGTCGGGCATATCCCGTTGGATGTGCGAATAGAAATGCTTGAGACCGGGGCAGAGGTAGCTGAGACCGGGTTCACCGTCGGGGGTTCGCACGACGCGGTTTTTGGGACATTCTCCCCAGCAGAGATTGAGGTGCGCGCACTGGCGGCAATAGTTGGGGAGGGAATTGCGCTTGGCGAAACCGAAAGCCTGTTGTCTTTCAGAGTAGGCCAACGTGGCTTCGTGGGTGTCGTGGATATTGCCGAGCTTGTATTCGGGGTAGACGTAGTGGTCGCAGGAGAATACGTCGCCGTTGTGTTCGACGGCGAGGCCCTTGCCGCAGAACTCGGCGGTGACGCAACGTTGCGACGGCAGTCCCATGGATTGTGCCACCGCCGATTCAAACAAATCGACGTGGACCTTGCCGTAATCGCGGCGGTACCAGTCGTCCCAGACTTTGCAGAGGAAGTTGCCCCAGTCGTTAGGATCGACGGACCAGTCGGTGACGATGGAATCGGGGGCGCCGGGTTTGGACTGCGGTGTGCCGACGATGGGGAGCGTTTCGGGCGGCCAGTGCTGTGGGGCGACGTGCCTGAAGTTGACGGGCTCCACGCAGGGGATCAACTGCAGGCGGCGGCGGTTCATGGAACTGGAGAGGACTTCGCGGGTGAGGAAACGGTAGACGTCGAGGGGGCGTTTGGCGTTGATGCGGTTGACGACGCAGAGGACGTTGAAGGGAACATCGAATTTTTTGAGGAGTGTGGCGGCGGCGAAGACCATGTCGAAGGTGGGCTTGTTGCCCTTGGTGACGCGGTAGTGGTCGTGGAGATCGCGGGGGCCGTCGCAGCTTAAGCCGACGAGGAAGCGGTTTTGTTTGAGGAAGGCGGCCCATTCATCGTCGAGGAGGGTGCCGTTGGTTTGCAGGTCGTTTTCGATGCGTTGGAACGGTTTTCGGAATTGGTTTTGGAGTTGGACGATGCGGCGGAAGAAGTCGAGGCCCATGAGTGTGGGCTCGCCGCCCTGCCAGGAGAAGACGACTTCGTCGCCGGTCTGGGCTTCGATGTACTGGCGGATGTGCTCGGCGAGGATGCTCTCGTGCATGCGGGAGCCGGCGGCCTGGCCGAGGAGTTCTTCCTTGTGGAGGTAGTAGCAGTAGGTGCAATCGAGGTTGCACTTGGAGCCGACGGGTTTGACCATGGCGTGGTAGCGGTAGCCCTGTCCGGGGACGAGTTGTGGTGGCGCGGGGGATGCATGGGCGAGGGGACTGGTGCGGGGAGTTGGGGGCATGGCATCGGTCCTCTCGGGGCCTGGAGGAGCGCAGCGGTTCGAGACCGCTGATCAGCCGCAGCTTTTTTAACTCATGGGCATTTCGACATTACTTGCAGCATGGTGCGCATTGCCGTGGCTGCTGTATATAGGAAAATTACGAGGTCAGGCGTTTTTTGGGGGAGGGGGGGGGGGGGCGGGACTTGTTTGGGGGCAGGTGGAAGGGTGAACGTGGAGGTATTGCGGTCTGGCTGGGCGAGTTACGTGCGATGCGTTGCCCCATCGTCAAAGGGGAACGGTGGTTCCTTTCGACCCAGAGGGCGTCGGCGGGGAGAGGTTATCCGGCGGATTGAATCGAGAAGAATTGAGAAACCACATCAGCACGCCTTCATCCAGGGGAATTCGGACATCGAGTGAATGTCCGTGTCAGTTCCGCCGGATGTGGGTCGGCGGGGCTTGCTGGAGTTTCTGGCCATGTATTGAAGGGCGGCGAGGAATATGGATTCGCTCGAGGCGGAATCAGGCAATTGTCGTGTCACCGCTTCCACGGCGTAACGGAGGACGGCGCTGTTTGGGGTTTGGGTAGCGGTGCGTGCGGCCTGCATCCACCACTCGGTCACCCGTCCGATGTTATGAGTTGTCTGGGGCGTGACCTGCGCGCGGAGCAGATCGATGACGGAAAGAATGCCGTCGCGGGAGATGCAACTGCCGTGCAGTTCGATGCAAGCCGGTTGAAGCAGCGCGTGGAGGTTGGGGAGGAAGAGTCCGGAGTTCACGCGATTTTCCAGGTCGCACCGAGCGCTGACGATCAGGCGGACGTCGGCGGCATAGGTCGAGGTTTGCTCGAAGTCGGAGTATTCCTGATGGGTGATCAGGTCGAACAGGCGGTCCTGAACGCCGGCGTTTGCGTTTTGAATTTGTTCGACAAAGAGGGAGCCTCCATCGGCGATGGCGACCATTCCCTTCTTGCGTGACAAGGTGTTGCGGAGGTATCCGTTGGGCGAATTGGATCGTCCAAAGAGCTGGGCTTCGAGAAGCATTCCGGAGTAGAGGCCGCACCGGGCTCGGACGAAGGGGCGGTCGCGGCGTGGGGAGCAGGCGTGGAGTGCCTCGGCCAAAAAGCAGGCTCCGGAACAGCGCGGTCCGAGCATGAGAACGGGCGCGCTGGATTGTGCCTGTTGGGCGAGCATGTCGAGGACGCGGGCAACGCTGTCGACATTCTCGATCATCGCCGACAAACGGTTATCGTTCCCAGTCATCGTGTGCACCTCCAGATAACCTCCGTGCAGGACTCCATGAGCAAACGCGATTCCGTTCGCGTTTGGGGCAGTTCCAGAGGGAAATGTTCCACGCGCCGGGAAGCCTTAACGAATATCGCAAACCTTCGCCGGAAAACCTGCCGTGCAATTTGCAAACCCTGTGGCAATCGGGGCCGAATGTTTCCCGTTGTTGCGTCAGACGGGAGACGGAAAAAGGCGGAAACGGCGGGGAACAGGGTTGGCATTGCGCTTGCTTGGTTGATTCTCGTCGAGGAAACGAAGTGTCCGGCAACGTCCATTCAGCACGGCAAGAGGAAGACGACTCTCCCCGCAATACGATGAATTCGAATTGGAAGATGAGTCGAAATGGGAGGGAACTCGCGCGGGTGAGCGCACCGGTCCGCTTGGCCTCGGAAATGCTCACAGGCAGTCGGCGCGCTGTCATGCGGCATCGTTTATTCCACGCGTCTCCCCTGGATAGCGAGCCTCCGTCATGAATCACGAAATGATTTTCGCGATACCCACCTATCGTTTGCGCGACGTGAGCGCGACGATCGAAGCATACGACGAGAATTTCTGGCGCAATGGGCACACCGTTCCCATGGTGATCTTTGATGACTCCACCACGGCCAATTGCGAGAAGTACTACCCGCTGCTCGAGAGCACTCCGACGGTCAACGAGCTTTTTTACGTTGGGCCCAGGGAGAAGGAAGAATTTGTCGGCTTCCTGTGCAAGCGGCTGCACGACCGGAAGATTGCGCCGCTGGTGAAGAACCTCTTTCGGCCGAGCTATGGAGGGAATCGCAATGTCGCGCTCATGTACACGCTGGGCAGCCTTCTGGTGAGCGCGGATGATGACATGCGGCCGTTCGCGCTGGTGGAGGATAGCGTTGAGTCGCTGGCGGATGGAGAAATCGGTCGGGGAAAACTGGTTCATTCCACGCAGAACGGGTACACGAAGAAAAGTTACGACATCCTTGCCTCGTTCAAGGACGTGCTGGGGAAAAGGGTTTCGCAGGTTCCGGCGAATTATGAAAAGGGGGAGCTGGTGGTGGATTCGGCCATGGACCTGGAGACGAACATGTCGAAGGGGGTGCTGGCACGGGAGAATTCGCTGCTGCTGAAGGCGGGCAAGGTCTCGTCGAGCGCGGTGGTGAAGATGGCGCAGACGTTCCGCTCGGGCACGAATGACATTGACGCCGTGGATTATGCCCGGATGTTCCTGGAGGATGAGGGTCAGGCCGACATTGACGCGCTGACGGACTTTTATGTGCTGGTGAACTTTCGGCCGGTGGTGACGAAAAAGAGCTGGCGGATGGATTGCGGGGTGGCGGGTTATGACAACACGCTCGGTTTGCCACCGTTCTTTCCGACGCGGCTTCGGTTTGAGGACTACATTTATCGGTTGTGGATCCAGCAGCCGGGGTTGGCTGCGGCGCATGTGGATTCGGCGCAGACGCACATGAAGAACAACTACATGCGGAGCCCTCTGGCGTCGGAGGTGTTCAACGAGGCGATTTGCGGGCTGCTGAAAAAGAAGATCTTCGCGAGTTTGGGGGCCATAACGCCGTGGAATGTCAGCTTTGATTACGAGGGGGAGGTGACGTTGCAGGATACGCAGGAGATTCTGGACGAGGTGTGCGCGTTGCGTGATCTGGTGCTGAAGGCGGAGGTGAAGGCGGCGGCGGCGGGCCAGCAGGAGCGGGAGCGTGCGCTGCGGGCGTTTGCGATCAACCTGGAGCGGACGTTCTATGGGTTTGAATCGGATTTCTTCCAGCAGAACGTTGCGCGGATGGTCGATGACGTGATCAGTCTGATCAAGGGATCGCTGGATCTGTGGCCAACGCTTGTGGAGATCTGTTACTTCCATAAGAGCCGCAAGCCGTTCCCGATGACGCGGGTGAAGAACAAGCGGAAGAAGGCGTGATGGGTTTTAGTTGGGTATCGGCGCGACGGCGGATGCGGTGGGGAGATGGGATGGAGTTGATCGCGTTGCGTTGCAACGCCGCTAAACGTTGGAGAGAGGAGTCGTTTTTTTGGAAAAAAACGTTGCGTTGCAACGTCGCTAAACTTTAGGATTCCTGGCATGGTGCTGGGTTATCACGTCATTTTTACGGCTTATGGGTTTTGGTTGCCGAATGATCCGCGGGGGTCGTGGTCGGATTTGGTGCGTTCGTGGGAATTGGCGCGGTTTGGGCCGGCGACGAAGGTGGGGGTTCGGCGGTCGGTGGCGGGGGTGCGGCATGATTGGGAAGCGAGGCAGGAAGCGAAGGGAGCGTTGAGGTATTTGCCGGTGTCGTTTTGTGGGCGACAGTGTGTGGCGATCGCGCATGGTTTTAAGCGTGCGATCGAGCGGTCGGGGTTTCTAATATATGCGTGTTCGATTTTGCCGGAGCATGTACATTTGGTGATCGCGCGGCACACGTATTCGGTGGAGCGTGTTCGGCAGCAATTGAAAGGGGAGGCGGCGAAGGCACTTCGCGCGGAGGGGCTGCATCCGTTTGCGGGTGTGGTGCAGAGGAATAATCAGTTGCATTCGCCGTGGGCGGATGAGGGGTGGGATGTTTATTTGAATACGGACGATGATATTCGGCGGGCAATTCGGTACGTGGACGAGAACCCAGTGAAGGAGGGGAAGCGGCGGCAGGCGTGGTCGTTTGTGGTGCCATTTGATGTTTAGCGGCGTTGGAACGCAACCCCTGTGTTTACCACCGGTTCGGTTGAAACCCCCGAAAAAGGGGGGGGAGCGGGTTTGGGGTGGGGGGGGGA
>Ga0335069_10002702_pt1 | contig 27069 bp, 18 predicted proteins | sample Lox_Sample_11_FD_206714 | JGI IMG/M metagenome (GOLD analysis project Ga0335069, IMG submission 206714) | Soil microbial communities from Loxahatchee National Wildlife Refuge, Florida, United States - Lox_Sample_1.1 | ecosystem: Environmental > Terrestrial > Soil > Wetlands | place: USA...
CGGATCATCCACAAACCTGTATTTCAGCGATTTCAGGAATTTGCCGTTATCGCTGAACCTCGCATTCATAATCCTGATGAACTGCGATTGTGCATCGGCACTCAGGTCGAGGAGGGTTTTACCCTGGTTGGCCGGACCAGGCGAAGTCAGGCTTACCCCCGAGAGATACAGGTCGGCAAGGTCGTCGTTCCTGGTCGCATTCCCCGTGGACCGGTAGCGCTTCATGGTGGTTGTACAGCAGCACAACAGAGCAATAAGAGCGATGCAGAGGGCAGTTCTTGGTACCATAAATCAGTCGCTGAATACTATTCCACGACGGGGGAAACCTGGTTCGGAGGAGCACAGGAAGGATATCTCAGACACCTTCCGTTTGTTTCCTTCCCTGAATGGATAAGATAACAGGCAATCATACACCTGCCCGTCGGCATAGATGTTTTTTTCATTTATATCTATGCATCTCGGCTCATCGAGAATCTCTGTCACAAGGTAGTACATATTGCCTGTGTTGGTTCATGAGAAGATATTACCTGTTTTCAGGTCCTTATTGCATTCCAGTTGCGGCGTCTGGTTGAAGTTGTGATGAGAGAGTGAATCTGCTATTCTCCTGTAAAGCTCTTCGCGCTGCAGGTTACCCCTGTTTTCCCGGATATGCTTGCAGAAATAATAGGTAAATGCTCCGTTATACCTTCCATCGATAAAGGCATCTGCGGAGGTCTGGTTATCCCTGCATGCTGCCCATAATATGTGATTCATCAATATCAGCGGGTCGGTTCTGAAAGCCCTGGTTGGCTTAAGCTTATCTTCATCGCCCTGCAACCGGCATTCAATATCAACAGGCGGCCTGTGGAAACGGTTCTTGAAGCTGTTGTCCTCCAGTGCCCTGGTACCAGTTCCTGAATGACAGCTGTCGAGTATTATCTCCATTTTAACACCAGGTACCAGGCGGTCGAGAATCGTCCTCAGCATATCGTCGGAAATGTAGCCGTCATCCCAGTTCATGTCCCAGGGACATATCAGCTCGTCCAGGTGATCGGAAAGCTCATCGCCGTCACGATCGCGGATCTGCGAGCCGTGCCCCGAAAACTGGAATATAAGGTGATCGCCCTTCCTGGCAGCTTCAACCATCTTTTCAAGTCTTGAAATGATGTTTGCTTTCGTGGCCCTGTCATCGGTGAGGACCCTGATGTCGTCGTTCGCAAATCCAAAAAATGTCTTCAGGATGTTCCTGACATTTGTGACATCATTGATGCAGCCCATCAGACCATTAATATCCCTGTAGTTATTTATTCCTACAAGCAAAGCATGCTTTTTCATAATAACTGTTTTAGATAAATGACTCACGCCGAATTCAGACAATAGTGTTCTGCCTCGTACTTTCCAAAATTCCTAATGACGGGGGACATGAAATGAGAAGACCGGGGAAAAGAAGGGAACAAATGGGAATTATCGGGAATTTTCGTTTCTTTCAGTCAGGCTAAAAAAAAGCCGGTCTGGCGACCGGCAATTACTGAAGACTACAAAAATATATGAATAGATAGCGCCCTGTTCTAATCCTGATGACGAATTTATTTCATGAAGATGAAGAATAAATGAAGTTTCAGAAATTTACGCATATTTTTTCTTAGAGTCCTCGACCCCGGGAAGGCATCAAGTCGCTTTATATTATCATGCATCCGGCAGCAATAAAAAACTATATTTGCTGCAAATAATTTGAAACCCATGAAAACCAGAATGAATTACCTGGCAGCCGGAATGTTGGCGGTGATGACACTGATGTCGCTGAATGCGGTTGCCCAGAAAAACAGGCAGGAAATTCCCGATAAGTACAAGTGGAATCTTGGTGATCTCTACAAATCGGATGATGATTGGGCAAAGGACAGGGATGCCTTCAAGGTTAAAGTGAAAGATATTGAAAATTTTAAAGGCACCCTCACGAGATCCCCGGCCGACCTAAAGAAATGGCTGCTTTTCACCACTGAAATTTTCAAGGACATTGAGAAGCTCTACGCCTATGCCAGCCTTAATTCCGACCTCGATACCCGTAATATGAAATACTCGGGTATGGCCCAGGAGCTCCAGCAGATTTTTTCCGAACTGTCTGCACGAATGGCTTTTGCCGATCCGGAATTACTCTCCTCAGATTGGGAGAAAATAGACGGTTTTATCAAAACTGATCCTGAACTTTCTCCGTACAGGATGGGACTGGAAAACCTTTTCAGGATGAAAAAACATATGCTTTCCGAACAGGAGGAGAAGCTTCTGGCATTAGCCTCGATGGTGACAGGTGTGCCCGGATCGGTGTATAACACATTTTCTAATGCAGAGATGCCTGCTCCGGAGGTGACCCTTTCGGACGGGAAAAAGATATCGATTACACAATCGGAATACAACAGGTACAGGACCCTTCCCGACCGGGGCGACAGGGAGAAGGTATTCAGCGCTTTCTGGAACAACTGGGAAAACTACAAGGCCTCTTACGGAGAGATGCTTTACGGTTCTGTCAATAAGGATATTTTTTATGCCCGCGCAAGGAAATACAGTTCAGCCGTCGAAGGTTCCTTATACGTGAATAACATACCTGTTGAAGTTTATAAATCGCTGATTGAAAATGTAAACAGGAACCTCCCGGCATTTCACCGTTACCTGGCTATCAAGAAAAGGATGCTTGGCGTCGATACCCTGAAGTATTCAGATATGTATGCTCCTGTTGTAAAAAACATCGATCTGAAATACAGCTATGAAGAGGCATCAAAGATTGTGCTTGAAGCCCTGAAGCCGCTGGGAGACGATTATGTTGCAACTGTCAGGAAAGCTATTGACAGCAGGTGGATAGATGTCTATCCCGCTCCGGGCAAACAGAGCGGTGCTTTTTCTTCCGGTTTAACCAGGGAGCTTCATCCTTACATACTGATGAACTTTACCGAAATCTATTCCGATGTAAGCACCATGGCTCACGAACTGGGGCATACAATGCAGAGCTACCTGTCGAACAATAAGCAGCCCTACCCGCTTGCAGGCTATCCTCTTTTTGTCGCGGAGGTGGCATCAACCTTCAATGAAGTGCTGCTGAATAATTATATGATAAGCCAGGTGAAAGATGATGACACCAGGCTATCGATCCTGATGAACTGGCTGGATAACTTCAAGGGTACTCTTTTCCGTCAGACACAGTTCGCTGAGTTTGAGCTTAAGATCCATGAGGCGGCAGAGCAGGGTAATCCGCTCACCGGAGATGATCTTTCAAGAATTTACATGGATATCCTGAAGAGTTATTACGGTACGGATAAGGGTCTCTGCAAGCTCGACAAGAACCTGGAGATGGAGTGGGCGTTCATACCTCATTTCTACAGTGGATTCTACGTGTACCAGTACAGCACATCCTTTACAGCTTCAATTGCTCTTGCAGAGAAGGTGATGGGCGGAGACAAGGAAGCTCTAAAGAAATATTTAACCTTCATCTCATCGGGAGGGTCGGAATATCCAATCGACCTGCTTAAGAAAGCCGGTGCAGATCTTACAACCAACGATCCCTTCGACATGACCATCAAAGCCATGAATAAGGTGATGGATGAGATTGAGAAGATACTCGACAAAAAATCCAAAAAATAAACAGGAGAGGGTGCCCTTATGAGACAACCTCTGCTTTTATTTGATGCTTTTTAATTGTTTTCCAAGTGAATCGATTTTCGCAGAAAGCTCGCTAATCCGCTTGTCGTACAGGTCGAGAGCCTTCAGCTGGAGGTTTGTCGGACGGCCAAGATAACCGCTGACTGCACTGTAGACCTCCCCAATATATTCCCTCAATCGCATCTGTCCTGTGATTGCACCTTCGCCGGCCTGCGTGGCTGAGATTTTCTCGTGAAGACTGTCGCATGCTGCAACTATTTCCTGAAGCTTCTTCAGCTTCTCATCCCTGGCCGCCGCTATTACACCCTTCAGGGAATCGCGCGTATCGAGTATCTTCTGGTCGACAACAGCGAGCCTGTCGATCATATGATATGCTTTCATCACGGTTGAGCGCTGCAACTTCCTGTCATCATCAGGATAGCTGAGCCCTTTTGGTGAATTCAGAACGAGCTTCGTTGTATAGGTTTCGCTCCCTTTTACCATCTTTACCGTATAGGTTCCGGGTTCATAATCAGGGCCTGTCATGAAGTCGCCCAGGAGATTAGGTGATTTGGGAACCCTTGGCGGATCGAGCGAGGTCGGAATGCTGACGACATTAATACCTTTCCTGGGTCCCGCAGGCAGCTTCTTCAGGAATTTCCCGTCCGTGCCATAAAGTTCGATGTACATGTCGCCGAATATATGCCTCTTCCTGAGGTAATAGCAAACCCTTGCCGACCCCGAAGGATTTGGCCCGGTAAATTCAGCATCGCTCGTAAACTCCTGTGGCGAGAATTCAGATATGAAATAAAATGGCCGTACCGGCAGGAATGAAAAATCCTTATCCATAATCTGGATTGTCAGGTTTCTCAGCGGTGTAAGGTCGTCGAGGATTATCACTCCCCTCCCATGGCTAGCAAGGACAAGGTCGTTCTGCTCGGCCTGGAAAGCCATATCATAGATTCCTGTAAGCGGTACCTTATTCTTAAATCTCGACCAGTTTTTCCCATGATCGAGGCTCACATAGAGGCCGAGCTCGGTTCCGAGGAAGAGCAGGTCGGTATTGACCGGATCCTGCCTGATCACATGGCACCACGACCTTACTGAATCGGCCGCTATCTGTTTCCAGGTCTTTCCCAGGTCAGAAGTATAAAAGATATATGCTTTGAAGTCTCCATTCTGGTGGGCATCAGCTGTCACAAACGCGCCGTTCCTGTTTTTTACTTCCGGCTCGATATATGAAATGACCGACATGGGTGGCAGCCCGCCGATAACCGGGTTCATTTTAGTCCACGTTTTGCCGCCGTCGGATGTCACCTGCACATTACCATCATCGGTTCCTGCCCAAATCACGTTTTCATCCAACGGTGATTCGGCTACAGTAAATATTGTAGTATTGTTTTCAGCCGTGCTGTTATCAATTGTTAATCCTCCTGATTTTTCCTGGAGCTGCCTTTCCGGATCATTGGTAGTCAGATCGGGGGAGATCCTTTCGAAGGAGGCCGCCTGGTCCTTCGACCTGAAAAGATACTGCGATCCTATATACAGCCACCCCGATTTCCTCCCGAAAACCGTGGGGGTGTTCCAGTTGAACCTGAGCACTTTTCCGGGTTCATCGGGGAAGGGCTTTACCAGCCTGGCTTCACCGGTCCTCATATTCTGCCTGTAGATATAGCCGCCCTGGCTCTGTGAATAGACAACATTCGGATCCTTCGGGTCGCAGTATGCATAAAATCCATCGCCGCCGCCTATTGCTTTCCAGTCTGAATTTTTAATCCCCCCCGCGTGCCTCGACGGCCCCATCCACGATTCATTATCCTGCAGTCCGCCATAAATATTATATGGTCGCTGGTTGTCGACGCTCACGTGGTAGAACTGCGATACCGGCAGGTTCAGGATAAAGTTCCAGGCGTTACCCTTATCATATGATATATATACACCGCCATCGGTGCCGAGGTACATCATTTTATTATCATTCGGATTTACCCAGAGTGCGTGTGTATCGGAATGATAAGCTCCTCCGCTTACAGAAGATACCTGGAACACTTTCCCGCCGTTATTGCTTACCCATACCATCATCCCGGGCTTATATATTCTCTCCGGTTCAACAGGATCAGCTACAAGAAGGCTGAAATAAAAAGGCCTTTCACCTGCCATCGTCTGTTCTGATCTCTTTTCCCATGTCTGACCTTTATCTGACGAGCGGAACAGGGCAGATTTTTCAGATTCAACAAGTGCGTACAGCCAGTGTGGTTTAACCGGTGAAACAGCGAGAGCAATCCTTCCAAGTGTCTTATCGGGCAGCCCTGTCTGTATCCTGTTCCAGGTCTCACCCCCATCGGCCGACTTGTAGAGGCCGCTTCCCGGTCCGCCGCTCCTGAAGGTATATGCCTGGCGCCTGAAATCCCACAGAGAAGCATATAGAACGAGATGGTTCTCGGGATCCATAACGATATCGGCACATCCCGATGATGGGTTTGAATAGAGAGTTTTTTTCCAGCTTTTTCCCCCGTCATTGGTCTTATAAAATCCCCTTTCCCCGCTGTCTTTCCAGAGTGATCCGAGAACAGCAACATAAACCGTATTCGGGTCAGCGGGATCGATTATGATCTTTGCAATTCTTTCGCTGTTGGGAAGGCCCATCATTGTCCACTTATCGCCGCCGTTGGTTGTGCGGTAAATTCCGGTACCTATCGAAACGCTGTTCCTGACCCATACCTCACCGGTACCGACCCATACAGTGTCGGGGTGATCCTGGTCAATCGTAATACAGCCTATTGACTGGCTGTAATCGTCAAAAACAGACTTAAAGGTGACCCCCTGGTTAATTGATTTCCAGACACCTCCTCCAGCAGCTCCGACCCAGACTGTCGACGGGGCCTTTTTGACCGCATCAATGCTGGTTATTCGTCCGCTCATCTTTGCCGGACCGATCTGTCTTCCTTCGATACTTCCGAACATCGACGAAGTAATCTGCGCATCAAGCCCGTTGATAATTATTATTAACAGGGCGGATAAAAATATTATTGATTTCTTCATTTCCTATTTTTTTAAAAGTTGAAAGGATGAATTCATTTCCTGGTTTCAGGTTTGTCGAACATGCCCGGGGAAAGCGGAGTATCGAATTCCACCTTATCAATGATATTGGTACCGGCTGTCACACCGTTCGATTTTGACTCTATTTTCAGAGCAACGGGTATCCCTCTTATCATTTTATAATTGCTATAGTATGTATCACTTTCAGACTGGTTCCCAAGTACTTTAACTTTTGAATAAAGCCTCAGGGGTATGTAGGAATCCGAATCAATATAGTACTTGAATATATCTCCGTCCCTGGTTACAATCTTCAGAATGAAACAGAGGGTTCCTTCCATATCGTCCTGACCGTCGTATGTAAGGGTATATCCTTTTTCTGCTGGATTCCACAACATCCCGTCGATATCAGCAGAATACCGGGTTGTTTTGATGTCATCGTCAGAGTATGGCTGGGCAGTAGTGGAACCGGAGAACGGACTGAGCGTCCATCCTTCCTTCCCGTTAAAAGTCTGGATCATTGTAATACCCTGGAAAGTCAATTCAAACCTGAATGATGAAGGTCGGGAAATAGTTTGTGTATAAGGTATTTCCAGGCTGCCCTGGATCATCTTGCCTGTCACCTTCATGGTCGTAATTTTCAGGAGCGTGTCCTGAGCGTTTGCGGCATAGAATTTATGCAGGATTTCATCAAGCGTCTGCGACTGGATCGAAGCAGATGCTGATAACAGGAATAGAAAAACTGTTAGCAGGCGTTTTTTCATGGCATTAGTGTTTATTAGGATTAGTGTGACCTGAATAATTCAAATTTACACAAATTACTTGAGCGGGCGCACTTGACCCTATTGTACTTTCCCTGGATTTTTTGCTTTAAAGGACCGGAACCTGTCCCTTGTATTAAGAAGGACCGATAATCCGAGAGCAAGGAGCAGGGCGATCAGTGTCACCGTATCTACCAGCGAAGGGTTAAAATCGAGCCCGGTTATCCTGTCCGCCAAATACTTTACATATGAAACAGGCAGCCCGGTATGTCCCATCTTTTCAAGTATCCTGAAATGCCAGTCGGTAAGCGGGCAGTATCCCGGCGAACCGACGATAAGTCCCAGCACGAGCCATGAAGAACCGGTAAGCAGCAACAGGATCAGGTTTGCAACCCTGGTCCTTTTCCATATCCAGCCGAAAAGGTTAAATAGTATGACCGAGGTATGAAAAATAACGAAGAATATATCCAGCAGGCGGTACATTATGGGCCCTTTTTACGTGCAAAGATCGGAAAACGTCAATCATCACGTCATGCTGTTTCGGATTTTAACTAACTTACATTTCTAAAATTGAAACATGCCATGAGAAAACTGATTGCGATCGCAATATCCCCGCTTTTATTTTTTGCTTGCTCCGACAGATCGGGATCTTCTTCAAACCGAATCACTGGTGATGCTGTAACTGTTCAGTCATCACCATTGCCTGAGAACCATGATCTGACCGTTGTATCACCGGTGATTCCGGCAGGGAAAATAACGGTGGGAGGAAAAGATGCCATAATAAGGGGGTTCAGCTCCGAAGCCATACAGGCTGCGATTGAATCGCTGAAGGCAAGCGGGAAGGGTGGCATAATTGAACTGACTCCAGGAATCTTCAATATAATTGCTCCTGTCAGGCTATACAGCAATATGAAGCTGACCGGGTCAGGAGCCGGAACAATTTTAAAAAAATGCAGCGGGATCTCTTCACCCTTTGCCATAGATGCCGACTACGGGGAACTGCAGGTGACTGTTGCTGATACGAAAGGATTTCTCCCGGGCATGGGCGTGGCTGTTTACGATGATGAACAGAGGTCGGGATGGGCCCTGACAACAGCCAGGATAACTGAGATAAAGGGAAATACATTATTTCTCGACGACTACCTACTCCGCGATTATTCCGCGGCCAGGCACGGAACCGTTTCAAACGCATGTTCAGTGATCGAGGCAGTTAATGCCGGGAATGTTGAAATAACCAATCTTGCTGTTGAAGGCGGAAAGGAAACCAACCTGATGATTGACGGGTGCCGGGCCGGCGGGATATATCTTCATAAAGTAAGAAAAGCCCTTGTCGAAAACGTAAGTGTCAGGAACTTTAACAGCGACGGTATAAGCTGGCAGATAACCGAACACGTGACGGTTCGCAGCTGCGAGGTGTCGGGCTGTACCAACAGCGGGCTGCATCCCGGAACCGGTTCACCCTACACATTAATTGAGAACAACAATTCGCATAATAACGGCGGCTACGGGTTGTTTGTCTGCTGGAGAGTAAGAAACGGGGTCGTGCAAAGGAACGAATTTCACGATAACGGCATAAATGGCATCAGCACCGGGCACAAGGATACAAACATGCTCTTCTCATATAATCACATTTTCAATAACGGGGAAGATGGTATAACACTGAGAGGCGAAAGCCCAAACAACGAACCTGACGGAACAATAATCCGGCATAATGTAATAGAAAACAACGGCCTAAAAAAAGACGGGTATGGCATTTCTGTCTATTCACCCGCCAGGGGTGTCACAGTTGAGAACAATACTTTCAGGAATACTTCGGGAAAACAACTGGCTGCGATTTTCATAGGCGAACATGGGCTCAGGCCCGAAATGAAAGGGAATGAGCTATCAGGCATGCCGAAAGGAGAAATGGTGACGAAAAAATGACTACTTTCATGAAGAACTGCTTCCCGACTCTCAGCCTGCAAGAGAAACGTGTTCCTCAGCGCCTTTCCAGGTCGGGGTAAGAATCCAGTAAATAATGACGCTGGCTGCAGCCGCGAAGAAGCACCATACCGATGAGAGATACTGGGTATAAAAGAATCCCGATACCGCTACCGCAATAAAGATCACAATACCGAATACGAACATCCTTTTAACACCTGAAATAAAAATCGGCGCTATTGTCACAACCAGGTATAGGAGAAATGCAGGCATAACAAGCTTATCGGGAAAATCATTTGAATAGTCAATATGAAAGCCGTTCGTTACAGGTGTAATATGCCTTGTAATGATGTTTGTAAGGTAGTATGTTCCCAGTACCAGGCCGGCGGCGCTGAATAATTTCAGGTACCTCTTTCTCGATTCCGAACTCTCCATACGCAGAAGTGAGATCGGGACCATGATGGGCCAGACAACATCAGCCATAAAAAGAAAATAATAGGTTGCAGGCATCCTGAAGGAGGCGTATTCAGCATTCTGCAAGGAAAGCCAGACGAAACCTTCTGCAAACTGCTGGAATCCGAAAAAAAGAGGGATCAGTGAGAAAAGCCTTTCATTCGGGGTTTTAGTCTTTGTTGCCACTACGGCTCCGACCGTGGAGATGACAACACCACTGGTGAAGCTGGCCGATGCTGAAAAACACATGTTGCTAAAATTTTGATAAAATTAAATAATTCGAATGAAAACTGGAATAGAAAGAAAAATTCAGGTGTGAGGTGTGAGGTTTGAGGTTTGACCCCGGGATTAATGATGGTCAAATGTTTTTGTACGTTCAATCAGTTCAAGGCACATCCTTCCGTTATGATAGGGACATACCCAGAAACCTGCCTTGTCGTTACTTCCGGGTTTCCCATCGGGTGTAACCTCGCTGAACCAGCCACCATTCTTTTTGTCGACCAGGTACCTGCTGATGTAATCCTGGCATTTTAAAGCAATGGACAGGTATTTTATAATGTGCGTTATCTCATAGGCATTCAGGTAACCGACAACGGTTTCGGCCTGCTCCCACCACGACCGGCCCGGTTTCACCTCACCTGTGATCGTATTCTTTCCCGTGGCCATGCTGCCATCGGCAGACAATCCCTCTGAAGCCGCATCTGCGATCTTCACGGCGATTTCCGAAACTGCCTGTTTCAGATGATTATCACCGGCTAAACCGGCCGCTTCGCAAAGAAGCCAGGAACATTCAATATCATGACCATAGGAGAATTCAGGCGATGTGGGGTTCCATTTCCTGTCAAGAAAGGGCACCAGGTGGCTGGTTTTGCCGTCAATGATTTTATTCCCGAACAGTGTTATCAGATTTAAAAGCCTCCCCTTCAGGTTTTCGTCAGGCCAGAGCCTGTACAGGCTGGTATAGGATTCAAGAAGGTGAAGATGGGTATTCATCGTCTTCTCGTCCAGGTCGCTGCTCTCACCGATAAGCCGGTCGTGGCTTCTTTTCCAGTCGCGGGTAAAAACTTCAAAGTATCCTCCGTTCTCCCTGTCTGCTGCATATTTTTCAATGCACATGTATATGCTTTTGGCTTTTTCAAGAGCATCCCTGTCACCGGTGGCACGGGAATATTCAGATAAACCATATATAAAAAACGAGAGGGTGTACACCTGTTTTCTTGAATCCGCGACCGTCCCGTCGAATTTGAGGCTAAGGTATGCACCACCATAAACCGGGTCGATAAAGTTCCTAGCGATATAATCCATCGCCCTCCTGGCCTTTGCCAGGTATGCAGTATCCTTCAGCACCCTGTATGCCGCAGAATATGTCCACAATATCCTTGCATTCAGGATACCTCCCTTACCGGCATCGGGATAGATGCTGTCATTGGCATCTATTCTTCCGTAAAAGCCGCCATGGACATTGTCAGTCATCCTTGCCGACCACCAGGGCAGGATGTTCCGGGTAAGATCCGAAAAAGCGGTCGAGCCGAGTCGGTTGATCAGGGTTTTTTCCTGGTCCGTCTGTGCGCTGAGATTAAATGCAGATAATACAGTAATTGCAAAAATGAAGGAGAGAAGGTTACAGGTGTTTTTCATCTTTCCGGGATTTGTTAATTGAAAAATAAATTATCGCACAAGCCTGACAGTTACGGTAAATTGAGTCTCTTCAGGGGTAACACGGTATTTCGGAAAGACCGACAGGGCAGTGCATCCTACCCCGCTGGTTTTATAATCCAGGTTAAAGGTCACACCGTCGGAAGGGTGCAGCTGGTATGTATAGCTGGCCCTCGAGAGATTCTCAGTGGTATACGGGTATGCGTTGAAGTTAAAAAGGCTGCTCCCGGTGAACTCAAGTCCCCTGCCGTCTTTCGTGAGAAGCTTTACCCACCTATTGTCTGTTCTCAGCCCGCAATCTTCCGGCTTAACATAGGGTTCAAACATATTGCTTACTGTCGAGCTGTAGATATCTGTCCTGTAGCCGGATTTCCTGTCGGGATAGTTCTCCTGCGGGCCCCTGCCGTACCATACAACTTTCTCAATTCTTTTATCGAATACCCATTCAAGCCCTATCCTAGGAACCCAGCCCGGGAGTATTCCGTCGGGTGTCATCCTGTGTTCAATTGTCAGTTCACCGCTGCCATCAATAATATATGTGTAGCTGTTAATGCAGGCTCCCCAGCCGAAGCCGAGCATCATCACATTTCCCGTGGTGATGACCACCCTGCCGTCATTCTTCGTAGTGACATCAAATCCCGCAGGGACGGTACTTACGGCGTTCAGCCCCGTGGTATACCACTCTGTAGCCGCAACGTTGCCGAACCCGTCGGACCTGTGTGCCACGCCGGACCATCCGTAGTTCCATTCGTCAGTTTCGTTGGCCAGGGGGGCCCTCCACATGTTGAGAACAGGTCCTCTTCTGAGCAGCTCTTCACCGTCAACTCTTATTGAATTCAGCATCCCGTCGTGTTTCCCGAAGGTATAGCTGAATCCGTTACCCCGGACGACAACTGAATCAGCATCTTCTTTCATTTCCGGTCCGACCTTCACATTGTTCATTACAGCAGGTGCGACACGGCCCGAAAGATCAAATTCATCCCAGGCAATCTCAAATCCCTTTTCTGCCCAGGGAGTCCTCTCTTTCAGGGCAAAGCTGAGAACGAGGCGGTGTTCCTTACTTTGATCCTGCCAGTTATGCGGGTAAGGAAGGGTGATTATTTTTTTCCCAAGGGGAGGAACATCAGCCTCGAATGTTCCCCTTTCAAGCACCTGGCTGTCAGCCTTCAGGCACCAGCTGCAGGCAAGCCTGCCAAGGTCGGTAAAGAGATACCGGTTCTCAATTTCCAGCCGGCCCTTTTCAGGGTCAATCATTTTTACCGAAACGGGCTGCCCTGTCTTCCTGATCTGCCACATCTCAGGTTCAGGCTTCCTGTCGGGCCATATTGCGCCATAAGTTCTTGCTCCTATTCCATAGCTGAAGAATTCCCCGTCGGAACTCTCTTTTTCAAAATCGAGCCATACAGCCGCCTTTCTTTTTAAAGCTTCCGAAGGGTTATCAAGATCCGCAGGGCCGACAACACAGCTGAAAACTGCCGCCTGGTCGATCGTTGCATCACAGAGGTAACACGATGTCTCCTGCCCATGTTTCTCCGCATCCCTCCCTATGTTTAAAGGATAAGGGGTATTAAGGATATTTCCCGAAGCCGGAATCCTGTAGCTTTCCCTGCCGTCGAGAATCATATAAGCCCCGGTGCCATCATATATTGCAACGAGGTGATGCCAGTTATCATACCATTGCACGGGAAGATTCATGGCAACAGTAAACTTCTTCGTTGTGGTAAAATAGAACTTCACGGAATCATCATTCTCCTGGTAAAGTCCGAACTGCCAGCTACCCTTGGTAATGAGCGATCCCGATGAATTACTGAGCCTTCGCGGTTTAACCCACAGGGACAGTGTAAGTTTATCACCTGATATATCGAGGGCTTTATCCCTGTATACCTCCACCCACTGGTCATGCCCGTTCAGATCGATAGCCCTGCCCGACCTTCCCTCCACAAGTTTTGCACGACCCATAATATTTGCCTGGACATTATGAGATGATTCATCCTTCAGTGTCCTTATTTTCTCTGTCAGCCCGGTACTGACAAAATCCCAAATGGCACCACCCATGCTCCTGGGGTATTTCCTGAACAGCTCCCAGTAATCGTCCAGGCCGCCGCCGCCGTTCCCGGTAACAGCCAGGTATTCATCGAGGAATGAAGGCCTGGGGTCTATGCTGTCTGGCACCTGGAAAACCCTGGTAAGCAATTCGAATATCCTTGGGTACCGCGGACCGATAATTTCCTCGCATTTATGGGAAAAGGCATTTCCGCCGTACATCCAGTAGCGTGTCTTGTCGTACTTCCTTCCTTCATCTATAACCGCGCATATATTATCTCCCTCACCGCTTTCATTTCCTGCGCTCCAGAACAGGATGCAGGGATGGTTCCTGTCGCGGAGCACCATTCTTCGCGCACGTTCCCTGTACATGCCTTCCCATGCCTTATCGGACGACAGGTAGTCTGTGGCATGAGCTTCATCGCCCGTTTCATCGACGATATAGATCCCGAATTCATCGGCAAGCTCAAGATACTTGTTTACAGGCGGATAATGGGATGTCCTCACGCAGTTAATGTTGAATCTTTTCAGCAGGGTAAGGTCCTTCCTGATTGTAGCCTCGTCCATCGCGTGACCGGTAAGAGGATGCTGCATATGACTGTTTATCCCGTTAAGCTTTACAGGCTTACCGTTCAGGTAGAAGACCTGGTGCCTGATTTCCGTTTTTTTAAACCCGATTCTTCCCGAAGCCGTTTCAACTGCCTTCCCCGACGAATTGACCAGCTCAAAAACCAGGGTATAAAGGCAGGGATCCTCTGCCGACCACCTGGAAGGTGATTCTATTTCCCCGCTAAGCTTAATGGTAGTGGTGACGGCAGGTGTTACAGTGAACTTCTCTGAAGAAAAGGTCCTTACCGGTTTCATCATTTTATCCAGAAGAGTGATCCTGAGCAACCAGCCTCCGGTGCCCGCTGCTGAAAAGTTTTTTACCATTGCAGCCAGGTCGAGCCTGAAATTTTTATATTCCCGGTCAGGTTCGGTAACTGCCGTCCAGTCGAACAGGTGAGTCGGATTCCTTGCACAGAGCCAGACATCGTCAAAGATGCCAGCGAGCCGCCAGTAATCCTGGTCCTCGAGGTAGACCCCGTCGGAATACTTGAAAACCACTACGGCAACCGAATTTTTTCCATCCTTTAAAAAAGGTGTAATATTATATTCGGCAGGCTCTTGTGCTCCTTCGTTATAGCCGGCACCTTTACCGTTTACATATAGAAAACAGGCAGAAGCGGTCTTTTCCATCCTCAGGAACACCTGTTTGCCCTTCCATCCCGGCGGAACACTGAAAAACCTTCTGTATGCCCCTGTGGGGTTATATTCTCTCGGGACATGCGGCGGATCGGCATGAAAAGGAGTGGCAATATTCCTGAAAAGGGGATCGCCGTAGCCCTGCATCTCCCAGTTCGACGGAACATGTATGGTATCCCATGCGGAATCATCAAACTTTGGATCGAAGAAATTGAGAGGTACCTTTTCCGGGATGTCGAAGAAATGAAATTTCCACCGGCCGTTAAGCGACAGGTAACCAGGCGATCTGCTCTTATCACCGCTCATAGCATCCGCAGCCGAATTATAAGGAATAACGATCGTATGTCCCTCTTCCTGGTTTATATCCAGTATTGCCGGGTTTTCGATGTATTTATATATATCTGAAAGATACGGGATATTCTGTCCGAAGGCTGTCGATAAAATGAAAACCGCAGGTATCAGGAAAAAAAGTCTTTTCATAGTTCAGGAGTGGAATTTTATCAGAAATTTACGACAATTTGCACGGCGGGCAAAGAATCTTCAAAGTAAATACGGCATGGGAGATTTTTAATGCGCAACTTATTTCTAAATTAGCAATAGTATTAGCTTATTTTCCATTACAATTTAATGACCAGATTATGAATAAGATTGCAAAACTGACCGGGGTGGCATTTACTCTGATCATGTTTCTTTTTATCCAGGGATGCACGACTTCCCCCAGGCAGGACAAGCTGAATATTGCCTACGAAAAGTTCACAATGCCAAACGGGCTGCAGGTAGTACTACACCAGGATCACTCCGATCCGGTGATCTCATACGCGATAATGTATCATGTCGGCTCAAGCAGGGAGATTCCGGGCAAAACGGGCTTTGCCCATCTTTTCGAACACCTTCTTTTCGGGGGATCGGAAAATGTTCCCTCCGGAAGCTTTGACAAGATCCTCGAAAATGCCGGCGGGAATAATAACGGGTTCACTGAACGCGACATAACAACCTATTTTGAAGTCTTTCCAAAAAATGCACTCGACAAGGTTCTCTGGATCGAATCCGACAGGATGGGTTTCTTTATCAATTCGGTCACAAAGCATGCAATGGCCATTCAGCAGAATGTCGTCCAGAATGAAAAAAGACAGAGTGTCGACAATGCACCCTACGGCTTTACCAGCTACCTGATATACAAGAACCTGTATCCCCAGGGCCATCCTTACAGCTGGGATGTGATTGGTGATATGGACGACCTGAAAAATGCCTCACTTGATGATGTTAAAAATTTCTACTCGAAATTTTATGGCCCTAACAACGCCACGCTGGTGCTCTCGGGCGATTTCAATCCCGACTCCGTGAAACCGTTGCTTACAAAATATTTCGGCGAGATTAAATCTCATGGCGACGTTCCAGTTCGCACACCGATGGTTGCTTCACTCTCAAAGACAGTCAAATTATACCATGAAGACAATTTTGCAAGCGTTCCTGAAATCAACCTGGTATGGCCCGCACCACAGGCGTATCAAAAGGATGCCTATGCTCTTGATTTCCTGGCAAACCTGCTGGCTTCTGGTGAAAAAGCTCCTCTCTACAAGGTTCTTGTCAAGGAAAAGAAGCTTACATCGCGTACTTCGGCATATAACAGTTCGGCAGAGCTCGCAGGTGAGTTCACTATTTCAATAAGGGCGAATGAAGGTAAAAGCCTGAAGGATATTGAGGCTGCCGTGATGGAAGGTTTCGATCGTTTTGAAAAGGATGGCATCACTCAGAATGACATTGAAAGAATAAAAGCCACTTCCGAGAAAAACTTTTACATGAATATTAACAGCGTCCTTGGAAAATCCATCCAGCTTGCATTTTACAACACCTACCTTAACAACCCCGGATTTATTGAAAAGGACCTGGAGAATATCAAATCGGTTACAATTGATGACGTAAAAAGGGTTTACGAGACATACATTAAGAATAAGCCCCACGTGGTTACAAGTTTTGTTCCGAAAGGACAGCTTGATAAAATCGCCGAAGGTTCGGAAAATGCAGGAATTAAGGAAGAGAACATTAACCAGGCAAGCAAGGTTGAAATAGAAGCAAAGGGAGATGATAAATATGTCAAGTCCCCATCCGCGATTGACAGGACAAAAGAGCCCGGATCCGGCCCGGAACCTATTCTTAAGGCGCCTGAGGTCTGGAGGGCAAAACTGTCCAACGGAATTGAAGTGGCAGGAATTGTGAACAGGGAGCTGCCGCTCGTCAGCATCAACCTTGTAATAAACGGTGGCATAAACCAGGACAGGCTTGATCTTCCAGGCGTTGCAACAATGACCACATCGCTCCTTCAGAAGGGAACAAAATCAAAAACGCCGGAACAGCTGGAGGAAGCAATCCAGCTTCTCGGATCAGCTCTCTATACATATGCATCCAACGAGGAAACTGAAATTACCGGGTACACTCTTTCGAGGAACTTCGGAAAGACAGTGAGCCTGATGAGCGAAATCCTTCTCGAGCCGCGATGGGACACGACCGAATTTACACTTGCAAAGACCAGGACAAGAAACCAGATTATACAGTCGAAGGCACAGCCAAGAAACGTGGCATACAATTCGTTCCTGAAGCTTCTTTACGGCAAAGACAACGTTCATGGTATCAGTGCATTGGGAACAATTGAATCGGTCGACAAAATCACGCTTAATGACCTTAAGGATTTCTATTCAAACAATTACTCTCCAAATGTAACAAGGATCAACATCGTTGGAAATGTCACAAAAGAAGAGGCATTACAGGCGCTGAAACAACTTGAAGAAGAATGGAAACCCAAGGATGTAAAACTCAATACATACCCCGTACCGCCATCTCCTGAAAAAGCCACAATCTATTTTGTGGATATTCCCGGATCAAGGCAGTCAGTTATTTACATCGGTTATCTGTCTCTTACCAGGGACAACCCCGACTTTGTCAAAGCAAATTTCGTGAACTACAAGCTCGGCGGATCATTTACAAGCATACTGAACCAGATACTTCGCGAAGAAAAGGGATATACCTACGGAGCATCAAGCTATTTCTGGGAGCTCAAAAGCCCTGCTCCCTTCATCGCAAGTTCAATGGTTCGATCGGATGCTACCTTCGAATCAATGAAAATATTCAAGGAGGAGATGGAGAAATATGGCAAGGGCGTTTCACCGGAAACCATACAGTTTATCAAGAACGCCATGATCAGATCGAATGCCCTGAAGTTTGAAACAAATGATGACCTCCTGAACATGCTGTCGACGATGACGAAGTTCGGCCTGCCTGACGATTACGTTCTGAGAGAAGAAAATGTAATAAACGGAATGACTGTTGAGGAACATAAATCGATTACCGGCAAATATATCATTCCCGGCAGGATGATTTACCTTGTTGTCGGCGATGCGGCCACACAGATGAAACCGCTTGAAAAATTAGGGTTTGGCAAACCCGTGCTGTTAAAAAACGAATAAGAGAGGAAGAAGAATGAAGCCATTGATCCACCCGGGATTTCTGTTTACGAGCCAGCGAGGCGAAAAGCTTTATCACGACTATGCCGAGAGGCTTCCAATTGTTGATTTTCACTGTCATCTTTCACCGGCGATGATTGAGTCAGACAGGCAGTTTGAAAACCTTACCCGCGCCTGGCTTGAAGGTGACCATTACAAATGGAGGGTTATGCGGATGAACGGGGTCCCGGAAAATTTCTGCACTGGAAATGCAAGCGACCAGGAAAAGTACCTCAAATGGGCGGAGACCGTGCCATATACCGTCGGTAACCCGGTTTATCACTGGACACATCTTGAACTGGCAAGGTATTTCAACCTTTACGACCTGCTTTCACCATCGACGGCAGCTTCAATATATAATAAAGCGCTGGCAATGCTCAAAACAAGGGAATTCAGCGCAAGGTCGCTGATCCGGAAGATGAATGTGGAAATCATTTGTACAACAGATGATCCGGCAGATGACCTGAAGAATCATATCTCGGTCAAATCCGGGTGGGATGTTAAAGTGCTTCCTACTTTCAGGGCCGACAACGTCCTGAAAACAGAGGACCCCGATGCATTTAAAAGATACATGCACAGGCTGTCGGAAGCATCAGAGGTTGAAATAAAGAATACCGAATCGTTGTTCAAAGCTCTGGAAAGAAGGCATAAGTTCTTCCACGAAAACGGTTGCAGGCTTTCAGATAATGGCCTTAACGACCTGCTCTACAGCCCTGTGAGCCAGCCGGAAGCCGACAAGTCCCTGAAAAAGCTCATGAAAGGTGAGATGCTGGATGCAGCTGAGACAAACGGATTCAGGACCCTTGTCCTGTCGGAGCTATGCAGGATGAACAACAGCAGGGGCTGGACCCAGCAGTTTCACCTGGGTGCCAAAAGGAACAACAGCTTCAGGATGTTCATGGAAATGGGCCCCGACACAGGGTGGGATTCAATTGGAAAGTCGCTCAATCCGTATTCAATTGCAGCATTCTTCAGCAACCTTGAAAAGGACAGGCAGCTTGCCAGGACCATCCTGTACAACAGCAACCCTTCCGATAATGCAATGATGATCACCATGGCAGGCAATTTTTGTGATGGTACCATCCAGGCAAAAGTCTCCAACGGTGCTCCATGGTGGTTTCTCGACCAGAAAGACGGGATAGAACGACACCTGCTTGACATATCTTCCTTTGGCCTGCTGAGCAGGTTTGCAGGAATGGTAACCGATTCGAGGAGCATCCTTTCATATCCCAGACACGAATACTTCAGAAGGATTGCATGCAATTTCATCGGGAAACAGGTTGACACGGGACTTATGCCTGATGATGAACCGATACTCCGGATGGTCATTGAAAATATATGTTACCGTAATGCAAAAAATTATCTCGGCTTCAGGTAACGGGAGTGACGGGGATGATAAACGAGGAGGATGCCGCGGTGCCATGAGGATTTTATTTTGCTCCCGGTGGTTGACGGAGGTACTTTTGAGGATTAATAATTAACCACTTATTATGATCTCTTTAGGATTGAAGGACAAAGTCGCAATTGTAACAGGAGGTTACGGTGCCATCTGTTCAGAGATGGTCATGTGCCTGGCCGGTAATGGTGTCAAAACAGCTATTCTCGGCAGGGATGAAAAGAAGGCGGCGGACCTGGCGAAGGAGACAGAAAACAAAACGGGCACAATATGCATCGGCATCGCAGGCGATGTGCTTGACAGGAAATCTCTTGAGAGGGCCAGAGCCAGGATAAACGGCACCCTGGGTCCGGTCGATATTCTTATCAACGGTGCAGGCGGCAACTCACCGAAGGCTACAACCGTCGCCGAGCATGCAGCTGCCGGAAATGACTACAGGCCCGGTGAGACATTTTTCGGTCTTGATCCATCCGGGTTTGATGAGGTGTTCGATCTGAACCTGAAGGGAACGATCCTGCCTACCCTTGTATTCGCGACAGATATGACTGAAAGAGGGTCAGGATCTATTATCAATATTTCATCGATGAACTCATTCAGGCCACTGACCAGGATACCAGCATACTCGGCTGCAAAGGCGGCAATAAATAACTTTACCCAATGGCTGGCTGTCCATTTCGCACCCCGGGGCGTGAGGGTAAATGCCATTGCTCCCGGTTTTATCATAACCGATCAGAACAGGTTCCTCCTCACTGAAAAGGAATCGGGCAATCTAACCGCCAGGGGAAGGAAGGTGATATCAAATACACCTATGGGCAAGTTCGGAACGGCTGAGGAAATGACAGGTACCGTACTTTATCTCGCTTCGGGCCTGTCGGGTTTCGTGACGGGAGTGGTAATTCCTGTCGACGGCGGATTTAACGCGTATTCAGGGGTTTGATGTTTAATGGGTTGCAGGCCGGCAGTTTAAAATGATACTATCAGGGGAAGGATCGGAAAACAGTGTGCTCGGATCTGAGGATCTGAAGAGAAGCCTTTACAGGGCACTCGACAAGCTGGGCAAAAAGAGGAATGTAATGGCAATCCCCCCGGATATCACCCGCCTGCATTCAAGAGCAGGTGAGCTGACGGTAATGATCCGCGATTATTACAAAGATAATCTAAAAGATATTCTCCCGGCCCTCGGAACACATTCCCCGATGACAGTGGATGAGACAGCCGAAATGTTTCCAGGTATTCCCCCTTCACTTTTCAGAGCGCACAATTTCAGGAAGGATGTGGTTACACTCGGTTCCATACCACCTTCCCATGTCTCTGAAATAACATCGGGAGCAGTTGCCATGCCTTTACCGGTACAGGTTAACAGGTTGGTTGCCGAAGGCGGTCACGACCTTGTAATATCTCTCGGGCAGGTTGTGCCTCACGAGGTAGCAGGCATGGCCGGCTACAACAAGAATATTCTCGTGGGTACAGGCGGGCAGGAGACTATAAACCTCAGTCATTATACCGGGGCAGTGTGCGGCATGGAAAAAATAATGGGCAAGCCCCACAACCCGGTCAGGCGCCTTCTGAATGATGCAGCGGCAATGTATCTTTCGGAGATCCCGCTGCTTTATGTTCAGACTGTTATCGGAAGAGATATATCCGGAAAGCTTGTTACCAGGGGACTTTTTATTGGTGATGATGAAGATGTTTTCAGGCTCGCCGCAGAACTTTCAGCAAGGGTCAATATTACAATCCTTGACAAACCTTTAAAGAAAGCAGTAGTCTGGCTTGATCCGTCTGAATACCGGAGCACATGGCTCGGGAACAAAAGTATCTACAGGACAAGGATGGCGATGGAGGACGGGGCCGGGCTTATCGTTCTTGCTCCGGGCATAAAAACTTTCGGGGAAGACGGTGAGATTGACAGGATGATAAGGAAATTCGGATATAAGGGAACTGATGCCGTATTAAAGTTTGTCAACGAAGACATGGAGCTCAGGAGCAGCCTCGCAACGGCGGCCCATCTTATCCATGGAAGCACCGGGGGGCGGTTCAGCGTGACATATTGTCCCGGGAAGCTCACAAAAAACGAGGTAGAAGCTGCAGGATTCGGATTTGGAAACCTCGCGGCCATGATGAAAAAATATGACCCGGCAAAACTGTCGGAAGGTTTCAATATGCTCCCCGATGGTGAGGAGATTTATTTTATCTCCAACCCTGCCACGGGACTATGGTCGACAGTCAATAAGCTGAAATGACAACTGCAAAACCATGATTAGCTGGGGAATGATAGGGTGCGGTAATGTTACGGAAGTGAAGAGCGGACCGGCTTTCAGCGATGTCCCAGATTCAAGATTAATCGGGGTGATGAGAAGGAACAGGCAGCTTGCCGAAGATTATGCGAGGCGCCATAATGTACCTAAAGTATATCCCACAAGTACGGATCTTATCGGTGACCCTGAAATAAATGCTGTTTACATTGCCACCCCGCCCGGGAGTCACAGGGAATATGCGCTGCAGGTTATCGAAGCCGGCAAACCTGTTTACATCGAGAAGCCAATGGCGCTGAATTACCAGGAGTGTGCGATAATAAATGAAACAGCTGAAAGAAAGAATGTCCCGGTGTTTGTGGCATATTACCGGAGGACACTCCCCGGATTTCTGAAAGTGAAAGAGCTGGTAGAATCGGGAACCATCGGGAACATCAGGTACATAAACATTAGCCTCTTCAAGGCGCCATCGGACGATGAGAAGGCAGGGAGACTGACCTGGCGTGTTGACCCTCTGATTTCAGGAGGAGGCCATTTTATCGACCTTGCATCTCACCAGCTCGACTGGTTGGATTTTCTTCTTGGTCCGGCCCGGAAGGTCAACTCGGTAGTTACGAATCACGGGAAATTATATGCCGCGGAAGATTTTGTAGCAGCCGAGATCATCTTTCCGGAAGACGTGGTTGTGACCGGTACATGGTGCTTCAGTCTTTCCCCGGCCAATAATACTGACATCATTGAGATCTTTGGAGAGAAGGGAAACATCAGGTTTTCTTGCTTCACCTTTGAACCTGTAATACTTACCAACGGTTACGGTAAGAAAGAGTATTTTAATGAAAGACCTGCAAGCGTTCAGTACTACCTTATTAACGAGATTGTCAAAGAGCTGGAGGGGAAAGGAACCTCCCCGAGTACCGGTACCACTGCGGCACGTACCAGCAGATTAATGGACGAGATTATTTCAGAATATTATAAAAAGAGCTAAAAAATTTATCATGGCACAATTATCTGATATTGGGTTGATAGGCCTCGCGGTGATGGGTGAAAACCTTGTTCTCAATATGGAAAGCAAAGGTTTCAGGGTGTCGGTTTACAACAGGTCGGCACAGAAAGTTGATGAGTTTCTGGCCGGGAGGGCGAAAGGAAAGAATATTACCGGTACACATTCGGTGAAAGAGCTTATCTCAACCCTTAAAAGGCCCAGAAAGGTAATGATGATGATCAAGGCAGGTCCGGCAGTTGATGAGATGATTGAGACTGTTCTCCCTTTCCTAGAGAATGGCGACATCATAATTGACGGGGGAAATACCCACTTCCCCGATACAAACAGAAGGGCCACATATGTCGAAAGCAAGGGGCTGCTGTATATCGGAACCGGGGTCTCAGGCGGAGAAGAGGGCGCTCTCCTGGGCCCGTCGATAATGCCAGGTGGATCGATAAAGGCCTGGCCCGAAATCAGGCCGCTTTTCCAGGCCATAGCTGCAAAAGTGGAGGATGGTACCCCATGCTGCGACTGGGTGGGTGAAAATGGTGCGGGTCATTTCGTAAAAATGGTTCATAATGGTATCGAATATGGTGACATGCAGCTCATTACTGAAGCATATCACATTATGAGAGAGCTTCTTGGTATGACTGCTGATCAGATGCATTCAGTTTTCAGGGAATGGAACGAGGGTGATCTGAACAGTTACCTGATTGAGATCACAAGAGATATCCTCGCATATAAGGATGAAGACGGTGAGCCTCTTGTTGATAAGATACTCGATACTGCAGGGCAAAAGGGAACGGGAAAATGGACTGGGGTTGCAGCTCTCGAACTGGGTATTCCTCTTACCCTGATCGGGGAAGCTGTTTTCTCAAGGTGCCTCTCGGCCATTAAGGACGAAAGGGTAAAAGCGTCTGCCATGCTGAAAGGACCCGGACCAAAGTTCAATGGGGACATGACGGCATTTATTTGCGATCTCAGGGACGCGGTATATGCTTCAAAGATTGTTTCATATGCGCAGGGCTATGCCCTGATGAGTGCCGCCGCTGCCGAATACAAATGGAACCTGAATTATGGTGGAATTGCCTTGATGTGGAGAGGAGGATGCATCATAAGATCGGCTTTTCTCGGGAAAATCAAGGAAGCATATGACAATAACCCTGGAATCGGGAATCTTTTGCTTGATCCCTTCTTCAGGGACAAGGTTCTGAAAGCCCAGGACGGTTGGAGAAACGTCGTGTCGGCTGCTGTCTTAAACGGGATACCGGTGCCTGCAATTTCCGCCGCACTCGGGTACTTCGACGGGTATCGCAGCGAAAGGCTGCCTGCCAACCTGCTCCAGGCCCAAAGGGATTATTTCGGGGCGCATACATACGAAAGAACCGACAGGCCCAGGGGTGAATTTTTCCATACAAACTGGACGGGCCGGGGAGGAACGACCGCTTCAACAACCTATAACGTATAGCCGGGTGGAAGACCGCATGACACCAAGACCGCAGAACCACTTGACTGCAGGACCGCAAAGCCGTGAATACTCCAGCTACAGGTGGACAGTCTGCGCCATGATATTTTTTGCAACCACTATCAATTACGTTGACCGCCAGGTTATCGGGATACTTAAACCGGTTCTTGACAGCCAGCTTGGAATCGGTGAAAAGGAGTATTCGTATATCATTGTGACCTTTCAGCTCTTTTATGCATTCGGGATGGCTGTCACGGGAAGACTGATCGACAAATTCGGAACAAAGACCGGCTACGGGATTTCGGTATTTTTCTGGAGCCTTGTTGCCATGGGTCATGCTTTTGCCAGGGGTGTGGTAAGCTTTGGATTCTGGAGGGCGCTGCTGGGCATAAGCGAATCGGGTAACTTTCCTGCTGCAATAAAAAGCATTACAGAGTGGTTCCCTAAAAAAGAGAGGGCCCTTGCCACGGGTATATTCAATTCCGGGACCAATATCGGAGCTATAATTGCCCCGGTGGCGGTACCTGCGATTCTGGCATTATGGGGCTGGCAGGCTGCATTTATAATTACCGGGGCGCTGGGTTTCATATGGCTTGTCTGCTGGATCATATGGTTCGAGGTTCCTGAAAAACAAAAACGGGCCTCCCCTGCCGAACTGGCTTACATCAGAAGTGATTCGGAAGTCTCCGTGGTTTCTGCCGGAAGCTTACCATTTAAAAGGCTAATAAGGTACAGGCAGACATGGGTCTATTTTGTCGGTAAATCGATGACCGACCCTATCTGGTGGTTCTTTCTTTTCTGGATACCGGGCTGGCTCAACCAGGTCAGGCACACGGGGCTCGATCTGAAAACTTTCGGACTCCCGCTTGTTATAATCTATTCACTTACTACCATTGGAAGCATTGCGGGCGGATGGCTGTCCTCCTTCCTGATCAGGAAAAACATGATACCATTCAGGGCCAGGAGAATCACCATGCTGATCTTCGCGCTCCTTGTGACACCGGTGGTCCTGGCCTCCTCCCCTTCGGTCAGTACATGGAGCGCTGTTATTCTTATCGGTGTGGCAATGGCTGCTCACCAGGCGTGGTCGGCCAATATGTACACAACCGCTTCTGATGCGTTTCCGAAGGAAGTTGTGAGTACGGTCACAGGCTTTGGCGGGATGGCCGGCGCCCTGGGGGGAGCATTCATTTCGTACCTGGCCGGGTTCGTTCTCGATTTCTACCAGAAGAGGGGTCATATTGAAACCGGTTACGTGGTTATGTTCACGATAGCAGGCAGTGCCTATCTCCTGGCCTGGATCATCATGACAATTCTCCAGCCGAAGGAAAAACCCGTTTCCCTTAATTGATAGAGATGAATCCCGGAATCTATTCCTTAGGCATCGGCGACAGGTTCGGATACGAGGGTGAGGCCCAGATGCGGGCGATACTCGATGCAAGCCGGATGGGTGTCGATATTACTCCCGTCTGGAACAAATCAAACCGCGAACATTTAATTACGGGAACAAAACCGGAGGACGTGAGGTACGAAGCTGATAATGCAGTTCTTGCTTCCCGGTTTAGCCGCCCCTACTTCGTAGATGCCGATCATATAGGCAGCGCGACCGTCGGAAATTATCTCACCTCCTGCGACTGGTTTACAATTGATGTTGCTGATTCTATCGGTAAGCATTGCGACAGACTGTTGAGGGAGAAGTTCATAGGAATGTCCGCCCCGTTCACTGGTGAATTGAAAATTGAAGGGCTGCCCGGACCTCTGAGAATAGACTCAGCATACCTCGGAAAAGTAGCCGACCTGTACCTGCCTGCTATAAAAAAAGCAGCAGAAATATACGGGAAAATTGAATCGGTAAAAGGCAGGAATAATTTCATAACAGAGGTCTCGATGGATGAAGTTGCACAGCCACAGGGGCCGGTTGACCTGTTTTTCATACTATTCATGCTCTCTGCCGAAGGTGTTCCTGTACAGGCCATTGCCCCGAAATTTCATGGAAGCTTTCATAAAGGAGTTGATTATATAGGTGACTGCTCAAAGTTTGCGGAAGAATTCGAGGCTGACATGCTGGTCATTGAAAGGGCCGTAAAGGAGTTTGATCTGCCAGGCGGGCTTAAGATCAGTGTCCATTCAGGGTCTGACAAGTTTTCAATTTATCCGGTTATAGGTGATATAACAAGGAGGCACGGAAAGGGCATACATATTAAAACCGCAGGGACGACCTGGCTGGAAGAGGTAACAGGGCTCGCTCTCGCGGGAGGGAGATCATCAGCATTTGTAAAGGAGCTTTGCATCAGCGCCCTGGACAGGCGCGAAGAACTATGCAAGCCATACACCGGTGTAATCGGAATTGATGTGTCCATGCTTCCGGGAAGAAGAACCATTGAAGGATGGACGGGTGAAGAGCTGGCATCGGCAATCAGGCATGTCCCTGGAAAGGCAGAATTCAACCCGGCTTTCAGGCAGCTTATTCACCTGGCCTATAAGATTGCGGCAGAGAAAAAGGATGAATTCGGGCAGCTGATTTTACAGAATAAACCCCTGGTCTCGGAATGTGTTTATGAAAACCTGTATCACAGGCACATAAGGCGGATATTCAATATCTGAACTGTCAGATCGACTGGAATGAGTGCAATTTACGGTATATGCCGTTATCAATCTTTATGAGCTCGCCGTGCGTACCCGACTCGACAATCCTGCCATCCTCGATCACTATAATAAAATCTGCATGCTGTATAGTCGATAACCTGTGGGCTATTACTA
>Ga0335069_10002704_pt1 | contig 27057 bp, 24 predicted proteins | sample Lox_Sample_11_FD_206714 | JGI IMG/M metagenome (GOLD analysis project Ga0335069, IMG submission 206714) | Soil microbial communities from Loxahatchee National Wildlife Refuge, Florida, United States - Lox_Sample_1.1 | ecosystem: Environmental > Terrestrial > Soil > Wetlands | place: USA...
CTGTTTGGTGGGCCTCCCCGTCAGCCGGACTCCCGGCTCACCGAGCGGGATATGGATCTTGCGGCATCCGTCCAGAAAGTAGCCGAGGAGAGTATGCTTCGCAGCGCTCGGCATGTTCACGCGCAAACGGGCATGAAGAATTTATGCCTGGCCGGGGGAGTCGCTCTGAACTGCGTGGCCAATGGCCGCCTCATGCGCGAAGGACCGTTCCAGCGCATTTGGATCCAGCCCGCGGCCGGTGACGCAGGGGGAGCATTGGGAACATCGCTCTTCATTTGGCACCAGTTGCTCGATCACCCGCGCACGCCGGAGGCTTCTGATTCACAATCCGGTTCCTTGCTGGGGCCGGAATTCACCGCTCGGGAAATTCAAGCTTTCTTGGATTCCACCGGCGTCCGCTACGAGAAGATTGAGGACGAAGACGTGTTTGCGGACTCTGTCGCGCGCGAGATCGAGGAAGGACGCGTCGTCGGCTGGTTTCAGGGTCGTATGGAGTTCGGTCCGCGAGCCCTGGGCAGCCGAAGCATCGTCGGAGATCCGCGAAATCCCGCCATGCAGGCCGTCATCAATCTAAAGGTGAAGTTTAGGGAAGGATTTCGGCCGTTCGCTCCCGCGGTTCTTGCCGAAAAGGCCCCGGAATACTTTTCAGTTCCGGAGCAGTTTGACAATCCTTACATGCTCGTCGTTGCACCGGTATCACCCGAAAAGCGCGTGGCGAACTCAGGAGAAGCCGGCGTCCGCGGGATCGACAAACTTAGGCTCAAGCGTTCTGAAATCCCGGCGGTGACCCACGTCGATTATTCGGCGCGCATCCAAACCGTCGATTTGAATCGGCATAGCGCATTCCGGCGGCTCTTGGAGGCATTTAACCGGAGGACTGGTTGCCCGGTTCTGGTAAATACAAGTTTCAATCTCGGTTGGGCCCCCATCGTGTGCACGCCACGTGATGCTTATCAGACGTTCATGTGTTGCGATATCGACGTGCTCGCGATTGGGCCATTTGTGATTCGAAAGGCTGCCCAGACTGCCTGGGTTTCGCCAGACGCCGGTTCGAACGATGTGAAGCTGATCGAGGAGGTGCTCGAATGCCCTTGCGGTAGCGGGCAGCCCCTCCGGTATCATGACGGCGCTCTCGTCAGTCCGAGTTGCCAGCACCGTTTTCCGGTCGTCGATGGAATACCGCAGTTGTATTGGCCACAGCATGGCGGTAGGGAGCTAGCACCGGCCTTCGATGAAAAATCTGCCCTTCCGAACTACAACGACTTTGACTCCATCCGCTCGTTCATCGAAACGATGCGGAAGAAGAGGTACGCAAGGCTCCTTCAAGAAACAATACCCTATAACGCTTCCGTGCTTGCAGTCGGGTGCCGCACAGGCCATCTTGCCAACTTTCTCGGAACTGCGTTCCGTCGGGTGATCGGGATCGATCTGGATATGGAATCGCTCCGTCTCGCTAACCTGTTCCGCCGGGAGCAAGGCCTGAATCGCGTTAGGTTTTTGCGAACGAATCCGTCCCGCCCGCCATTTCGTGAGTCTCAATTCGATGTTATTCTCGTCGATGGCGGGTTCCAACGCGCTAGCGATCCTCGCCGGCAGTTGGAGGAATTGGTCCATCTCCTGAAACCAGGCGGCTATATTATCGCGGAGCTCCCTGGTCGTCGCACCAGGAATGAGATGCTGGATTGGTTCGGCACCGCCGGCGTGGAGTTTGTTCGTTGTGTATCGCCACTCGATAATGACGAGCGGCCAGTCGAAGAGATTAGATTGTTCTCCCCCGAGCCGCGGCGGGGCGCGTGGAGCCGACTCTGGTTCCAAGCCAGGAGCGCGATGACCAGGAACTGGAATGGTGGATTTTTTATGCTGGTCGGGAGGAAGCCTGACGTGCCGGCGGCTAAGCTGCAGCAACTCGATCGGGCCATGGTTTAGTTCCTCCCCTCTCTGCCATGGCACTGTTGCAACTCAATCTGGCGCCGTCAAACAAGGAACTTCGAATGTTTGCTGGCGTTTGGTTCCCCTTAATGGGTACGATGGCGTCGCTTTTCTTCCTGCGCAAGCTTCACAGCCCTGCGGGCGCGCTGGCGGCTGCAATCGTGGTCTTGACGCTTTCCATTTGCGGACTAGCCGTGCCCGATGTCATACGGCCGGTGTATTTGGTCTTGATCAGACTGTCGTTCCCAATCGGCTGGGTGAGTTCCCATCTGATCTTGCTTGTTGCCTATTACCTGGTCATCACGCCGATCGGATTCCTTATACGTTTAGCGCACGACCCGATGAATCGGTCATTCGACCGTTCCAGCGGTTCGTACTGGGTTGCCCGTGAGCAGCCGGATAGGAGGAGTTATTTCCGCCAATCATAACCCCGAAAACAGACAGCAGGTTTCATTCGCCGAGGAGGCCGCGGAGAAACCCTCCGGCTTCCTTGCCGAGTATTGGAATTTTTTACGCCACAGCCGTAAATGGTGGATGATCCCGGCGCTTCTGCTTTTGGCTCTGCTCGGTGTGCTTGTGATGCTAGGAGGCACTGGCGCCGCGCCATTTATCTATACGCTTTTCTGACGTAGGCGGGCGAGACTTGCAGCCCAGGCCGGCGCCATAAGATCGCGATTTGTCGCGGCCGATTTCGTTGCGCTCGGAATTGGCTTGACTCCCAAGCCTGGTCTCCGATAAACTCGCGCAACAACTCTCTCTGCATGCAGTCTAATAAATCCAAAGCCTTTAATGCTCTAGCAGCCATTGTCAGCCTTGCTCTTTGCCTTGCTGCCGCGGAAAGCATGATTCGAATCAAGAACAGCTCGATGGCGAATTACGACATCGAGATGTGGCGTTACGCCAAAGAGCTAAAGGTGAGGAGCGCGGATCCCGCGCTCGACTTCGATCACGTGCGGTCAAAATCGGCGGTTCTGGAGAATGTCGAAATCCGCTTGAACCAGTGGGGGCTACGGGGTGCTCCGGTCGGCACATCATTGCCGGGGACACGCCGGATTCTTTTTCTAGGGGGCTCGATCACACTCGGTTGGGGCGTTCCGGAAGGAGAAACAGTTGAGGCGAGACTCGAATCCATGTTCGCAAACTCCGGAACCAAAGTTACGGTTCTGAATGGCGGCGTCGGCAATTACAACGCCGAGCGATACACGTCGCGTTTTTTTAACGAACTGAGAGGACTGAAGCCGACTGACATCGTGGTCCACTACTTCCTCCGTGACGCGGAAGCGCTTCCCCCGGGTAATGGTAATTTCCTTCTACGGCACAGCGAGGTCGCGGTCACATTGTGGATCGCTTATCATCGACTTTTCGACGCGCATGGCGAGCAAAGTATCGTTGATCATTACCGCGCCGTCTACAAACAGGATGCCCCGGGCTTTCTTGTGATGCGTCAACAATTGAAGCGGCTGGCCGATTACGCCCACGCGAACAATATTAGGTTGTACCTTGCGATGGTCCCGGACGTCCACAATCTGATCGACTACAAGCTGGGCTTTATCCATGAAATCATGCGGCAGATCGCTATGGAGGACGGATATGTGTTCATCGATCTCCTGCCAGCCCTCAAGGGCAGACCGCCTGAGCAGTTATGGGCGATGCCCGGAGATCCTCATCCGAATGGACTCGGGCACAAACTGATGGCGGAAGCCATGTTCCCCGTGCTTGCGAGGGACAACGGCGCAACCCAGGAAACGCGAGACCCCAGGTAGCGATGCTTTTTAGCTCGCTTCCTTTCTTTGTTTTCTTCGCCATCTACTTCCTGCTTCACCTGACTATCCCGCTGCGCTTCCGTGGGTACCTGATCATCGCCGGAAGTACAGTCTTCTACGCGTGGTGGAAGATTGAGTTTGTCTGGCTGCCCTATGTGCTGATGGCCATCGCCTTCTGGGGCGTCGAATGGATGCAAGCAACCAGCGACTCCTTGACACGCCGCCGGCGCGCCACGGCGGCCATTGTCCTGATGTTCCTACCGCTACTGTTCTTCAAGTACACCAACTTCATTTACAAAGATGTCCTCGGCCATTTCTTCGGATTTCATCAGCGGCTGCTGAATGTCTCCCTGCCTCTCGGCGTGTCTTTTGTAACCTTTACGCTCGTGGCCTATATCGTGGACGTCTATCAAGGCAGATTCACAGGCGGGACGCGGCCAGTCACCTTGCTACAGTACGTTCTGTTCTTTCCGCATCTCATCGCGGGGCCTATTCTGAGGCCTATTGAGCTCATCCCGCAACTCGAGCACCCCAAAACACATCGCAAGATTCCTTACACATTGGCCATCAGCATTTTCACAGTTGGCCTTGTTAAGAAACTCGTTTTTGCAGACCAGATTGGGGAGGCTGTGGATCAGATATATCGCCTCCCAGGGACGCCCGATGCCCCAAGCTCTCTCCTCGCATTGTACGGTTTCTCTGCTCAGATCTATTGCGACTTTAGCGGTTACACGGATATGGCGATCGGGCTGGCCATGCTCATAGGAGTAACGCTTCCCAATAACTTCGCGCGGCCCTATGCGGCTGCGAACCTGGTTGATTTCTGGCGTCGGTGGCACATCACGCTCTCGTCGTGGTTACGCGATTACCTCTATATCCCGTTGGGTGGAAATCGGGGCGGACGACTTGCCGAATTCAAAAACGTGATGATTACCATGACACTGGGCGGCCTTTGGCATGGCGCAAATTGGACGTTCGTGATATGGGGCATCCTGCATGGGCTCGGTGTGGCAACCGTGCACCGGCTTAAGCGTTTTAATGCGCTGCGAGCCATGCCGCGCTGGCTCTCGCTGCTGATCACATTCCATTTCGTTACCGTGGCGTGGGCGTTCTTTCGGGCTCCCGACACGTCCATCGCTGTCAAGATGCTCGCCGCCCCGGTCAACGGTACGTGGACTGCGATGTCTCCGTTTGCAGGCAAGCACTTGTTTACGCTGGTCCTGCTTTTCTTCTTCTTCGTCCTGCACCGCCTGGACGATCACCGAAGAATCAAGTTGGCCACCCGCCGCGTCCAACCGGTGTTTATTTGGGCGGTCCTCGTCTTCCTTTGGATTATGGCCATTACGGTCAGCCAAGGGAGTTCGGCCAAATTTGTATACTTCGATTTCTGATGCGTCGGCGAACATGGTGCACCGCGGATGTTACTTCCGGCTCTCCAGCGCCGCCGCCAGGACGTCGAAGCAGCCTTTCCAGCCGCGTTCGGTTTCATCGCGCTCTTTCACGGATGAGATCAGTTCGTGCGTGAGCACCAGTTCCGTCGAGGACCCGCGATCGAACAATTCCACCGTCACCAGCGACTCGCGTTCCTGCACCGGCGCTTCACCTTTCTTCTCGGGCAGTTTTTTCCAGAACCACGTGAATACGAGTTTCTCCGGAGATTTTACCTCGCGGAAAATTCCTTCACCGCGATACTTCTCACCACGCGGCAACTGGATCTCAATCACGTAGCGGCCGCTTGGTCGAACGTCCAGTTCCACATACTCCGCCCGCTGTGTCGGTACGTCCCGGCACATCCATTGCTCAAGCAGTGCCTTTTGCGTCCAGGCGGCGAAGACCTTCTCACGCGGCGCATCCAGCACCCGCCGAATTTGAAATGACGTGGCGGAATCGGATTTCGGCATCATCTTTTTTCACCTTTCTGATTGGCTAGAAATGCGCCCAACGAATCCAACTGGCCTTCCCAGAATTGCCTGTACTGGGCCAGCCACTCCACGGCATGCCGCATCGGTTTGGCCCGCAAACGGCAGCGTGACACTCTGCCTTCCTTATGCCTGACGATGAGTCCCGCCGCATCCAGTACCTCCAAATGCTTCATGACCGCTGGAAGTGACATGCTATAAGGCGCCGCCAACTCGCTGACCGAGGTCTCGCCGTCCAGCAGCCGTTTCAACATGCCTCGCCGCGTGCTATCGGCAAGAGCCGCGAAGACGGTGTCCAGCTTGGCTTCCGAATACTTAACCATCTGGTATAGTATTCGGCGCGTCGATCCGCGTTGTCAAGAGGTAAATGAGGGAAGGTCTCGGTCGCTAGCCCTGCAGCCCACCATGAGTGTACCGATTCAAACCCTTGTGCCCGATATCCTTCCGGAAATGCATGCCCGCGAACTCGATCTTCCCGGCGGCCTCATACGCCCGCTTGATCGCGCCGCGCAGGTCATCGCTTCCTGCCGTTACGCCCAGAACGCGCCCGCCCGAGGTTTCGATTCCGCTCTTCCCTGCCCTAGTGCCCGCGTGAAACACGGTCGCGCCCATCGCTTCCGCGTCTTCGATCCCGTGAATTGGGACTCCCGTTGGATACGTCCCGGGGTATCCGCCCGAGGTCATCACCACGCACACCGACGCCCCGTGCCGCCACTCGAAGTGATGCCGTCCCAGTTCCCCGCGTGCCGCCGCCATCAGCACCGGCACGAAGTCTGTCGTCATGCGATGCATCAAGGGCTGCGTCTCCGGGTCACCCAGCCGGACATTGAACTCGAGCACCTTCGGCCCATCCGCTGTCAGGATCAGCCCGGCATAAAGAAATCCGGTGAACTTCGTTGCCTCTACCGCCGGTCGCATCACGGTGTCGAGGATCCGTTCCGTCTCCGCCTCTGCCAGAATCCGCGAATCACAGTATGCCCCCATGCCGCCTGTATTCGGCCCCGTGTCGCCATCGTTCACCCGCTTGTGATCCTGCGTCGGCGCGAACGGCAGAACATCGCGCCCATCACACAACGCAATGAAACTGACTTCCTCGCCTTCGAGATATTCTTCGACCACGAGCCGCGGCCCGAGCGTCTCAATGGCCCGTTCCCCTTCCGCGCGATCGGCCGCAATGATCACTCCCTTCCCCGCCGCCAGGCCATCTGCTTTGATCACCACCGGAAACCGAAAGCGCCCGAGAGCGTTTCGTGCTTCTTCACGCGTTGCGACCGACACGAACTCCGCCGTAGGAATCCGATACCGCCGGAAAAAATCCTTCGCGAGAATCTTGCTTCCTTCCAGCCGTGCGTTCTCCGCCGTCGGCCCCACAATCAACTTCCCCGCCCCGCGAAACTGATCGACGATGCCGTCCACCAGCGGTGCCTCCGGGCCCACCACGGTCAGATCCGCCCCCACGGCGTTTGCCACATCCAGATACGATCCTTTGACCTCAACATTCCACCGCCCCGTCCCCCCATTCCCCGGCGCCGCAAACACCCGCACTCCGGGACTTTTACTGATCTTCCAAACCAGGGCATGCTCCCGCCCGCCGGAACCAATAACCAAGATGTTCATAGAGCTTCAATGATAACGTCGAGACTGTCGCAGGTCTCAAGCGAGACGAGGAAAAAGCGCGGCGCGCTACAATCATATCCAGTGCAGGAGAACTACGACGTAGTCGTCATCGGTGCCGGTCACGCCGGGTGCGAGGCGTCCCGCGCCTGCGCCCGCATGGGCCTCAAAACAGCGATGGTCACGATGAACCTCGATCTCATCGCGCAAATGTCCTGTAACCCCGCCATCGGCGGTATCGCGAAGGGTCATCTGGTCCGCGAAATCGACGCTCTCGGCGGTGTCATGGGTGAAGTCACGGACGCCGTCGGTATACAGTTCCGGTTGCTCAATACCAGCCGCGGCCCTGCGGTCTGGTCGCCGCGTGCGCAATGCGACAAGAAGATGTACCGCGTCAGGATGCGCGAGGTGCTGGAGCGCGAGCCCAATCTGCGCATCAAGCAGGCGGAAGTCGCCGAGCTCATCATCGAGACAAATGGTCATCGTAGGGTTTCTGGCGTGAAACTCCGGGATGGGCGCTCCATTCGCGCCGGCGCTGTGATCGTCACCACCGGCACGTTCCTCAACGGCCTCGCGCACGTTGGGGAGATGACGTACACATGCGGCCGCAACGGTGAGGCGCCTTCTCAACTGCTCGGCGATCAGTTGCGCACGCTCGGGCTCCAATGGATGCGCCTGAAAACCGGAACCCCCCCGCGCCTTGACGGCCGTACTATCGATTGGTCGCAGTTCGAGCCGCAGCCGGGCGATCCGGAACCGACTCCGTTTTCATTTTTGACCGAGAAGATCGACCGGCCTCAAATTGCCTGCCATATGGGCCGCACTACCGAGGCGACTCGGCGTATATTGCGGGACAGTATTACGCGCTCACCACTCTATAGCGGACAGATCGAGGGCATCGGCCCTAGATATTGCCCATCGATCGAAGACAAGATCGTCAAATTCCCAGACAAGCCGAGTCACCAGATTTTTTTAGAGCCGGAGGGTCTGGATACGAACGAGGTATACGTGAACGGCATGTCCACTAGCATGCCGATCGATGTCCAGGCAGCTATGGTTGCTTCGGTTCCGGGTCTGGAGCATGCCGAGATGATCCGGCCTGGGTACGCAATTGAGTATGATGCGATAGATCCTCGGGAACTGCTACATACGCTTGAGGTAAAGTCCATCAAAGGACTTTTTCTCGCCGGCCAGATCAACGGGACCTCCGGTTACGAGGAAGCCGGATGCCAGGGATTGATGGCTGGTATTAACGCAGCTTCCTTGCTGGGTAATCTCGTTCCGGTCGTCATCTCCAGAACCGATGGCTACACGGGAATTCTCATTGATGACTTGGTCACCAAAGGTGCCGACGAACCGTACCGCATGTTTACTTCGCGTGCAGAGTTCCGCCTTAATCTTCGCATCGACAATGCGGATGAGCGCCTGACTCCGATCGGGCGCCGATGTGGACTCGTAGACAACAACCGCTGGGCGGTTTTCAACCGCAAGCAGAAGCAGAAGAGCAGATTACGGGATGCCTTGTCGCGTCATGAGAACGGCCATTGGCTCAAGCGACCGGACTCGCGTATCACGGACCTCTTTTGCTGGGTCAATGAGTTTTTGGGGGAACGTCCCGCCCATGGTTTATTGACCACGGTCGAAACCGAAATCAAGTATGCCGGCTACATTGCTCAACAGGAACGCCAGATTCATCGATTGAAGAGGGCCGAGGGACGCCGCATACCAGGCAATTTCGCCTATGATGCGATACCTGGTCTATCGAGAGAGATCGGTGAAAAGCTTCAGAAGGTTCAGCCCACCACCATTGGCCAAGCAGCCCGTATCCCCGGTGTCACACCTGCCGCTGTCGCCATTCTCGACGTATATCTGAGTTTCGAACGTGTTTGCTGAAGCACTCCGACAGCAACTGCCCATACTGCAAATTGAGTTGTCTGATGAGCAGATACTTCAATTGAGGAAGCATTTCGACCTGCTAAACCGCTGGAACACGGTCATGAGTCTGACGAGTGTCACGGACCCGAATGAGATTGTCCAAAGACACTACTGCGAATCGCTGTTCCTCGGAGCTCATCTGCCACAGAATCCCGTCGACATTGTTGATATTGGCTCCGGTGCTGGCTTCCCGGGAATCCCCCTTGCGATCCTTCGACCCGATTGTGACGTGGCACTGGTGGAGTCCAACCAAAAGAAGGCTGTCTTTCTGCGAGAGGCCGCTCGCACGCTTCCGAATGTCCGGGTTCTTGCGAAGCGTGCTGAGGATGTCGCCGACGAGTTCGACTGGGCCGTGTCGCGCGCTGTAAACTACAGACAGATCGAAGGTTTACTCCGCAGAGTCGCACGCAATATTGCGATGTTAGCGGGCGAAAGTTGCCCAGACCACTATTTCACGTGGAACAAAGTCAAACTTCCTTGGGGTGACCACCGATTTCTCTGGCTAGGCCGTTCCACGTGAAACATCGTGATAACATAGGTCCAAATTGGGCAAAGTAATCGCCGTTACGAACCAGAAGGGCGGTGTGGGGAAGACCACGACCGCCATTAATCTAGCAGCATCGCTCGCCGTTAGCGATATCCGAGTCCTCCTGATCGACTCCGATCCGCAGGGGAACTCCACAAGCGGCCTCGGCATCGCGAAGGCATCTGACCGACCGAGCCTTTACCAGGTCCTGCTCGAAGAGCAGGATCTGGAAAGTGCCGTTGTGAGAAGCGAACTAGAAGGTCTCAACCTCATTACAGCCGACAAGAACCTGATCGGAGCCAATCTCGAGCTTGTGTCTCTTCCCGACCGGGAGCTTCGACTCCACCACAAGATCTTGCAAGTCAAAGATCAGTACGGATTTATTATCATTGACTGCCCACCGGCGTTGGATCTGCTGACGCTAAATGCGCTTATGGCCGCAGACTCCGTCCTCATCCCCATTCAGTGTGAGTTCTTCGCCCTTGAGGGAATATCGGAGCTCATCGGTACTATCGACAGAATCCGAGAGACCATGCACCACCCGCTGGCCATCGAAGGAATACTAATCACCATGTTCGACGACCGGACCAACCTGACGCGCCAGGTTGCGGCCGACCTGCGAGAATTCTTCGGCAAAGACGTACTACATACAGTCATTCCACGCAGTGTTCGCCTAGCCGAGGCTCCGAGCCATGGAAAACCAATTCTAACCTACGACCTTAGGTCGAAGGGTGCCGAGAGCTACATTCAATTAGCGAAGGAGATTTTGGATCGTGACCACGCCACACGAAAATCCGCGCAGAGCATTGGGTAGAGGTCTGGGAGCGCTACTCCCGACCAGGCCGCTCGCAGCAGTAACCCCGGCGTCGACCGCTGATACCGACAGCTCAAGCCGAATCGGAATCGAACTGATCGATCCAAATCCAGTTCAACCCCGGCGCGTATTCCAGCAGGATCCGCTGCATCAACTAGCCGAATCGATCCGTCAGCACGGGATCATTCAACCTCTTGTAGTCAGACGGAGTGGAGATCGATTCCAGCTCGTGGCGGGCGAGCGCCGCTGGCGCGCGGCAAAACTCGCGGGGCTCACAGAGGTCCCCGCAGTTGTTCAGGAGATCTCGGATGACCATCTGCTTGAGATCACCCTGATCGAGAACATTCAGCGTGAAGATCTGAACCCTATTGAACTTGCCATCGCGTTGGATCGGATGGCGCACGAACTCAACATAAATCAGGACGAAATCGGGAGGCGCACAGGAAAAGATCGCAGCACGATTTCCAATTCGATCCGGCTCCTCCAATTGCCAACCGACTTACAGCAGCTCGTGGCGGAACGCCGGTTGTCCGCAGGCCATGCCAGATCGCTACTGGCGTTGACCGATGAAGAAATGCAGCGCAAGTTGGCAGAAAAGATAGTGGCCCAGGGTTTGTCTGTACGACAAGTAGAGCGGATGACCAAACGCTTAACTGAGCCCCGAGAGCCGGGATCGGAGGATGAAGAAGCACTCGACCCCAACGTCAAGGCGGCGATTGCGGACATGGAGCGAGTACTCGGAACGAAAGTCCGGATTGTCGAAAAGAATAACGCGCGCGGCAGGATTGAAATTGATTATTACTCGCCAGAGGATTTGGACCGCATCTACACGCTGATCGCGGGATCCGCAGAGTAGCGGCTATTTCAACATCTTCAGAATTTCCGATAGCTCGCGCCGGATCTCGGGCAGGGGATCGGAAAACAAGATCTGTTGTTCCTGTTTTATCTCCTTATGAGCACCCTTCGCTTCCTCAAGCAGGAATTGGCGCGCACCATCGATCGTAAAGCGCTTCTCATAAAGCAGGTGCTTGATCCGCAGCAAAAGCTCGACATCCTTGCGACGGTAGAGCCGATGGCCCGTTCCAGATTTTTTTGGGCTCAGGGAAGGAAATTCCGTTTCCCAGTAGCGTAGAACATAGGGCTCCACGCCAAGCATCGTGCTAACCTCTCCGATACGGAAGAACAGCTTATCAGGAATCTCGGGCGCATTCGCGGTGGCAAGGGCTTCCGACACTACACCCGCCATGCTACGAGATGGTGACGAGTGCGTCAACCATTGTTTAGTAGATTACTGTTTGGATTATTACGTACACTCGGGGAAGAAATGCAGCGCAAAGCGCGGCTTGTCTTCCTGCTTTAAATTCTCGCTCAGGTTGCGCACTCGATCGAGGAGTGCATTACCAAACTGTATGCAGTGTTCGCACGGGCTCGTTTGGTAAGCAGCGGAATTGGCTTGGATATCCGGCGCACAGCAGAGTGATCTGGATCGCGAGGTGGAGACGCCCTTCATTCCGGGGCGCAAGTTCTCGCTGGCACAGGCGGTGATACAGGTGTGTCTGCACAGCCGGGGGCACCGGGCCCAGTGCGCGGCGCGATTGAGGGCCCTCGGCGGAGTGCCACCGGCGATGGATTTTGTGCTGTGGTTGCAGGAGAGGCCGGCGGCGGAGTGGGGGTGATCGTTGGGGTGGGCGAGGCATGCCTCGCCCCTACGAGGGTGTCGAGAGGCAGCAATTTTCAATTTGGTCGGGAAACGGGCGGTTACCCGGGTTTGACCTTTAGGTGATCTACTCACTTTCGACGGTGCCCCGGAGGCCCCGGATAAGTGCCCTTACTATTCCGTTTGGATCGTTACCAGGTGCTGGCCGCGGGGGAGGGAGATTGAATAGGCGCCTTTGTCGGTCGTCAGGAAAGTTAGGGGGGAGGGGGTGGCGTCGATTTCGATCTTCGTGGGCTTGTGGTCGAGCAGGGCGAAGGCACGAGAAGGGCTCTCGTATGACAGATCGATGCTGGATTTGCCGGAGCGGCCGGCGGATTGGAGATCGCCGTTGAAATCGAGGACATGAGGCGCAGGGCCGTCCACGGCTGGCTCGATGGTGTGGGCGCCGGGCGGGAGCCAGAGAGTGGAGCCGTCCGTGACCGGCCAGGAGGTTCCATCGACCTTGGCTTCGCCTGGCCACGAAACGCCGAGGACGTTGGGGGAATCGATCGTCAACTTCGAAGCGCTTCTCTCGGCGTGGGGAATGATGGCGCCGGCGGCGGGGAGAAGCGGGAGATCGGGGGCGAGGATGGAGTTTTCAAAATAGAGCGCGACGCGCGGAAAAGCACTCGACGCCAGGTGAACCAGCTCGAACAGCTCCGTGCCGGTTTGCTGCTTGGTGGGATAGACGTCCTGGTAACGATCGACGATGTTGATATCAATAGCGAGTTTGTTCGCGTGCGGCGTGAGGGGCTGATAGCGCTTGGCGATCTCGGGATAGCGTTGTGGACCGAGGTTCCAGACAGTGGCGGGGTCTTCGATCAGGAACGTGAAATCGTGCGAGTCGAGTAACGGCAGAACGCGGCCGGCATCGGCGCCGATGGCGTCTTTCATGCCAGTATCGAAGCGATCGTCGACGTGAGTGAGCACGAGATCGAGATCGGGATGCGCGCTACGGACCTTTTCAATTTCGGCGATCCATTCATCCTGCATCCGGCGGGCCAGCGAGGCGCGGAAATCGAGGAAGAGGCGGAGCGACTCGGCATCTTTGCGCGTGTGAAATAGATCGATGGGATCGAAGCCGTGCGCGGTTTTGAATTCGCGACGGACATCATCGTTCATGGGCGTAAAGCGGGCAGGATTGCCGGCACCTTCGAGCGATTCGAAATAGAGCTCGGCGAGGTTCACGCCATCCCAATCGAAGCGGTTAATCAGATCCTTGATTCCCGCTGAAGCTGCGCGGAAGCAATCGCGGTTGGTCAGGTTCATGAGCTTGCGCCAATCGAGTTGCGCGTCCTGCAAGAGCGCGGTCTTTTCACGCCATGCGGGATGCTCGGCCCAGAATTTTCCGCTGACGTGTGGCAGCTCGATCCATGCATAAACCAGGATGCCGTGGCGATGGCAGGCATCAATCAGCGCTTTCATGTAGCGATCACGCTCGGGATCGGGATCGTAATAGTGCCAGGAAGCGACCTGAAGGGCCGCGATGCCGGAGGCGCGCCAGCGTGCGGCGAAATAGTCGAGATCGACACGAGCGCGATAGGCGGAATCGAAGAAGGCCCAGAGACGCGCGGAGCGGAAGGGCATGCGCAGGCCGAGGTCGGTGAGAGCCTGCAAAACGTACGGGAAGCGCTCGTAACCGCGATCGCCGGGGCTGGCGGCGATCCAGAGAACGGCGCCGCGGCCGCTGGTAAATCCGGCGATGAGCGGAGCACCGCTCCAGCGTTCCTTGGCGAAGACCTGGGCCGACTTCGGGATTTCAAATTTGTGCAGCTCGATGCCCTTCTGCCAGATGATGGGCAGCTTGGGACGATGGATGTCCTCGATGTTGACCACAGAGACGGTATCGCGAGTGGCACGGAAGCCGAAGGACTCGGCGGGGGTGGTCTGGCCTTCGAGGATCAGGAATGCGCCTTGCTCAACGCGCTCGGTGAGATGAGCGGGCGCTGTGGCGCCGGGGCGCAGCACGAGGATGTCGGCCGATTCGGCGGCCTGGGGTTGGAAGCTGACGGAAGACAGAATCTGCTGCCAGGGGCCAGGATCGGCGGGAAGAACAGCGAAATTGGTGGCGACAGAAGATGGGGTGGAGGGGGTGATGGTGGCGGCGGAGAGAGCGGTCAAGAGAGCAAGACAGATCAGGAAGAGTTTAGTGAGTGAAGGCATACCAGAATCCGGCGCGGATGTCGTTGAAGTTGGGCTTGCGGACACCCTCCTGAGAGATGGTGTACGCGCCGTGCATGACATTGATGGAGAACATGAGTGATGGTGGCATCCAGGCCGTGCGGAGGCGGATGCCGGGGCCGGCTTCGACGAAATTGGCCCAGCCCTGGCGCTTGTCGTCCATGGTGAAGTTGGCATTAATGAAGAACTGGGTTTGCAATCCGGCGATGTGGCGCGGCGTGAAACCGGCGCGATTTTGCGAGTAGGTGAGAAAGTCGTTACCGAAGCGACTGACGAAGACACCGTCGGCATTGGTTTCAAAGAACAGGCCGGGCTTCTCGGATCGAATGCTGTGACCCCAGCCGCGGGCGAAGGATACGCCGCCGCGGTAATCGGGCATGGCAGCTCCGACGCCAGGATGCGCACCGAGGTAACTGACGGCCTCACCGGCTTCGGCCCAACCCATCATGCCGTGCCAATAGCGCGTGGCGATGCCGACACCGAAGATGAACGAACTTTCGGATAAATATTGCGGCAGCGCGCCGCCGGTGGTTTCGCGTGTGTCGCCAACGATGCGCGTGGATACATACGGACGAAACGGCAGCTTACCGATTTTGAATTCGGTTTTGACCTGGCCGTAGCCGAACATATCGTGCCAGCGCGTGGAGTAGAAGGGAAATACCCAGGTAGTGGTGCGCATGAAGGCGAGGCCGGGACGGAGATTGTTGAACGCCTTCGCGGCATCGCCGGAGATTTGAGCGTCGTCACTATCCTTGGCAAGGGCGAACCAGCGAATGGCTTCCGCGTCGTCATGCAGCATGTTGTAGGCGTAGCCGAGCTGGAGCATGACGGCGAAATCGAGGGGATCAGCGTCGTGGGCGATGGTCAGGTACTTGACGGCGTCCTTCAGATAACCGGCCTTCATACTGCGCTCGGCCATGACCTTGGCTTCCGCGGCTCCGGTCGTCTCACCCGGTTTCGCGATGACGCGGTTGGCACTGTGCGGCTCACCCGTGGGCGCTTGCGGCATTTGCAGAGCGGCGCGAACGCGGTTGGCAAGCTCGGGGTCACTGCCTTTGAGTACGCGCTCGAGCAGTGGCATGGCGGCGGCGCGATCATTACGAGCGAGATAGAGAAAGCCGAGCTGCGCGGCGGAGAGCAGGTCGTCAGGTGCGTGGTCAGTAATGATTTTGAACTCGCGCTCGGCTTCGTCCTTTTTGTTCATGCCGAGCAGAAGGTAGGCCAGCTCGCGGCGCAGCTCGATGTTGGCGGCATCGAGCTCGAGCGCCTTGCGGAACTCGTAGACGTAGGGGTAGCGACGCGGCAGCAGCTCTCGCGCGGCTTCGGAGGCGCGAGGCTCGCCGCCACGGGATGCGGCCAGCAGAGCAGCATTGGCCTCTTCGATTTTGTTCTGCGCTTTGAGCACGCGGCCGAGATCGAGCAGGACAGATTTGCGATCGGGCAGCAGGCGCCAGGCGGCCAGGTAATGCTCGGCAGCGAGCGCGAATTCATCGCGTTGCTCGGCAAGCTCGGCGAGCTCATCGTGCGCGCTGAAATTGCCAGGGTTCATTTCGAGAGCTTTGGTCCAGCGCTCAATGCCGGTGCGGAGTGGGGTGTCGATGTTCTGGAAGGCTTGCTCGGCGGTAGCGGCGGAGGTGGGATCGCCGGTCTTGCGGATCCGGTCGAAGATGCGGCGAGCCTCCGCCTGCTTCTTTGTTTCGTAGCAGAGAAACGCGTATTCGAGGGCTACGTGGGTGTCATTGTGATCCAGGCGCATGGCCTCCCCAAACTGATCGCGGGCGGCTTCGGATTCGCCGACTTTGAGCAGGGTGTAGGCAAGGTCCTTACGAATGGACGGTCGAGCGGGAGCGGCGGCGATCGCTTTCTCGAAGAAGGCGATGGCGTTGTCGTAATCCCTGGCCCGAAGATACTCATAAGCTTTGGACAGCGAAGCGTAGGCCGGATCGGGGCTGGGTGCTGAGGTCTGCGCCTGAGCGAGCGCGCAGAGCAATAGGGCTGGGATAACGATCCGCATATTCTAAAGCTGCTTTTGGAGAGATAGTGGGGGAGGGCGGGGAAGTTCGCAGGGAAAAGAAAAGGGGAGAAGCCAAAGGTCTCCCGAACGGCCTCAGGCCGGGACTTGAATTCTCGGGTATCCTAAAGTGTGCTTCGCTATCACGTTGCTTATTACCTTCCGAAGGAGGATGAACGCATGGTGGTCGCGGAGGTGCTCGACTTTCCCGGAGTGGTGAGCCAAGGATTCGATCTTGCAGACGCGCGCGTCATGATTGCGAGCGCGCTGGAAGAAATGGCCGAGATGCTGCTTGAGGAAGGCCGGCCGTTGCCGGTTCCGAATCCGGAGGCCAGTGCGCCAGATGCGGACCTGGTAGCTGTCTTGCCGCTAGCGGTTGAAGTCGGCGCTTCGAAGCCGTGAAGCGGCACGCGTTGCTCGATCATCTTCATCACAACGGGTGCCACCTTGCCCGGGAAGGCGGTTCCCATTCCATCTATTCCAATCCGGCAACTGGAGCCAAAGTGCCGGTGCCACGCCATTCTGAGATTGATAATCGTCTTGCGGTTAAGATCTGCAAACAGTTGGATATCCCAGTAATTCGCTGAAAACCAAACCGCGGTGGCGCGCCAGAGAGTGTGGTCTTTTTTGCAAAGTGCGATCCGGACCACTGTGGCGGTTTCGGTCGTGCGGGAGGACAATGACTCACATGTCGATCGATCGAGTTTCTCTGCTTGCTCTTCTGGGACTCACTGCCGCGGTCTGTGGTCTTGCGGCGGAACGGGTGACGGCGGATACCGAGCGCGTGACGCCGGGTGGGGCGAAGTTCACGGTTCCCACGGGGTGGTCGATCTCGATGGGAAAAGACCTGGTGGTGCTCGAGCCGCCGGAGAGTGACACGCACATCGCCATTGCAGATAGTCAGGCGGCCGATGCGAAGGCGGCGGTGGCGGCGGCATGGGCGGCTTACAAGCCTGACGCCAAGCGGCCGGTGAAACTGGTGACGCCGCGTCCGGCGCGTGAAGGGTGGGATGAGCGGCAGGTTTTTGATTACGAAACGTCTCCGAACGAGCGGGCGGTTGTCACGGCGATTGCGTTGCGGGCCGGGAGTACGTGGACGGTGCTCATTATCGATGGATCCGAACCAACGGTAGAGAAGCGGAGCGCGCCGATCGGCCTGATCTTCGCCAGCCTGCGTCCGAAGAGCTATCAGCGCGAGTCCTTTGCCGGCCGGAAAGCGCAGCCGCTCGATGCGGCACATATCGAACAGCTCAAGGCGTTTGTGGAATCGTCGATGAAGGAGCTGGGGGTGCCGGGCGTTTCCATGGCCCTGGTGGACGGCGGCAAGGTGGTGTACGCGGGCGGGTTCGGTGTGCGCGAACTAGGCAAACCGGAGCGCGTGGACGAAAATACGCTGTTCATGGCGGCGTCGAACACGAAGGGGATGACGACACTGCTGCTCTCAGAGCTGGTCGATGAGAAGAAGCTGAAGTGGGATCAGCCGGTGATTGAAGTGTATCCCGGTTTCAAGCTTGGCGATGCCGCCACGACGAAAAAAGTTCTCGTGAAGAATCTGATCTGCGCGTGCACCGGGCTGCCGCGTCAGGATCTGGAATGGCTCTTCGAGTTTAGGAACGCCACGCCGGAATCGGAACTCGCGCTGCTCGGGACCATGCAGCCGACGAGTAAGTTCGGCGAAGTCTTCCAGTACAGCAATCTGATGGCGGCAGCCGCGGGGTATATCGGCGCGCACCTGGTGTATCCGGATCGGGATCTCGGGGCTGCCTACGACGAGGCCATGCGGCAACGGATTTTCGGTCCGCTGGGAATGAAGTCAACGACATTCGATTACGCGCGCGCGCTGGCAGGGAATCATGCGACCCCGCACGGGGACGATGTGGACGGCAAGACAGGTGTGGCCAGCATGGCGTTCAATTACTCGATTTTTCCCGCTCGGCCGGCAGGCGGCGTTTGGACGTCGGCAGCGGATTTGATTCGTTACGTGCAGCTCGAACTAGCGCAGGGAAAGCTCCCTGATGGTAAGCAGCTCGTATCGCCTGAGAATCTCCTGATGCGCCGCGCGCCGCAGATTTCGCTGGGCGAAGACGCGACGTACGGCATGGGCTTGATTGTGGACCGCAAGTACGGCATTCCGGTGGTGAGTCATGGCGGCAGCATGGCGGGGTTCAAGAGCAATCTCTACTTTCTGCCCGATTCCGGAATTGGCGCCGTGCTGCTGACCAATTCGGATACGGGCGGAATGCTGACCGGTCCGTTTGAGCGCCGGCTGCTCGAGGTGCTCTTCGATGGCAAACCCGAAGCGGCGGGCGACGTGGCATCACACGCGGCAAGCTATAAGGCGTCGATTGCCAAAGACCGGGAGCGGTTGGTGGTGCCCGCGGCGCCGGCGCTGGTGAACGGTTTGGCGAAACGGTATTCCAGCAAAGAGCTCGGCGAGCTCGCGGTGTTGAATCAGAACGGGGTTACCACGTTCGACTTCGGCGAATGGCGGAGCACGGTTGCATCACGCAAGAATGACGACGGGACCACCTCATTCATCACAATCGATCCGACGAACGGCGGCTTCGAGTTTGTGGTGGGAGAACGGGGCGGCAAGCGAGTGCTGATCATTCGTGATGGACAGCACGAATACGTATTTACAGAGACGGCCTAACGGGCCGAAGGTCCCTGAAACGAAAGCCAGACCACCGGCACCATCCATTTGACGGCGACGTCCGTATTAACGGATGGACTTTATGTGGATCACACACATTCTGGTGGGATTGGTAGTGCTATCGATGGGGTTGTCTCTGGCCTCCGAGCGGCCGCCGTCCGTGGGACGCTAGGCGCCATTATTTCTTCTGCACCTTTGATCCAAAACCGACATCAAAAAACGCATATAGCAGTGAGGGACAGGTTATGAACACGTTGGCGACATATTGGTGTTTGGTGGCCCACGATGCGGCGATGTGGCCCATTCACGGGCATTACGCGTGCCGGGTTTGCGGGAGGGAGTATCCGGTGGCGTGGTCGAACGCGAAGAATGAAGTGCGGTTGAAACGCGCCGAGCCTCGGGTGTACGAACACGCCGTGGTGCACGGCAGGTGACGGCCATGTGGATTGCACACGCTCTATTTGGCCTGGTAGTGATGTCGCTGGGCCTCTCGATGGTGTCACACCGGCCGCCCTCGGAACGGCGATAGTTTCCTTCCGTTAGCGATGCGCTAACCGGCGTCGGGCTGGTATTCTGGGGCCTGGAAGAGATGACGCTTCAGGCCGGCGACAAGGTCGGGGATTACGAAATTATTGGGGTTTTGGGCAGGGGCGGAATGGGCAAGGTATTCCGCGTGCGCAACCTGATATCCGACCGGGTGGAAGCGATGAAAATCGTGTTGCCGGACCACGAAGCGGATGCGGAGCTGGCCGACCGGTTTCTACGAGAAATCAAGCTCCACGCAAGTCTGGACCACCCCAACATTGCCCGGCTGAGCACGGCTTTCCGTTATGAGAACCAGGTCTTCATGATTCTGGAATTCGTGGACGGCGTGGGCCTGGACGAAAAGCTGCGCGGGACGCCACTTTCGCCCTCAACGACCATACGCTATCTCGATCAGGTTCTTTCGGCGCTAGGCTACGCGCACGAGCGCGGCATTGTGCATCGCGACCTGAAACCGGCGAACATTCTGGTGACGGCATCGAAGGTGGTGAAGCTGACGGATTTCGGCATTGCGCAAGCGGCGGACGCCAAGCGGATCACGCGGACGGGCATGGCGCTCGGGTCGCTGTATTACATGTCGCCGGAGCAGATCCGATCGGGTACGGTGGATGCGCGGAGTGACCTGTACGCGGTGGGCGTGACGTTCTTCGAGATGGTGACGGGGCGGCGGCCCATCACGGGCGACAGCGAGTATTCGATCATGCGGGCGCAGGTGGAGCAGATACCGGTTCCGCCGATCGAGTTGAATCCCGGCCTGCCTGCACGCATCTCGGCGATTATTTTGAAGTCGCTGGAAAAAGATCCGGCGGCGCGGTTTCAATCGGCCAAGGAGTTTCAGACGGCGCTGTTTGATGCAGGCTATGTGGCGCAGACGGGTTCGACCACGCAGCGGCCGGCGGCTGCGGCGCCGGTGGCAAGTCCCGGCACGACGACGGCTTCTTCGGCACTGATTGACGCGGCAAAGCTGGCGCGCGTGGAAGCGTTCCTGTTGCCGGCGCTCGGGCCCATTGCGAAACACCTGGTGGCGCGGGCGGCGAGACGGTACGGGACCATCCGGGAGTTGTGCCGGAACCTGGCCGAACAAATTCCCGGCGAGCGCGAGCGGGGGGCGTTTCTGCGCGCTTGCGACAAGGAACTGGGCGGCGTGATTACGGCTCCGGTAGACACGACGACGGTGGCGGAACTGGCGCCGACACTACCCATGCCGTCAACGACCACGGCCGCGACGCCGCTCGACCAGGCGCTGCTGCAAACGGCGAAACGCCAGTTGGCGATTTACCTGGGTCCGATCGCGAACGTGATGGTAGATCGCGCCGCAAGGAAGGCGCACACCAAGCAGGAACTGGTGGAAGTGCTGGCGGCGGAGATACAGTCGCCGAAGGATCGGGAGAAGTTTTTGGGGGCGGTGGGGAAGTAGGGCCACCAAAGCGATTCGCAGGCACTCACCGGCTTTTGCCGGGGTAGTGATAAGCGAAACAGAACTCGCACAGACCGGGCTTAACCAACGCCGGGTTCCCACTGAGCAGGAACGGAACCCAATCCCATCGTCCTGGCTCCGTGAGATGTTCGGCGCGACGGCAGTGCGCGCATAGGGTGACCACCCCGTCGGCGTCGGCGTACCGTTCCAAACGTTCCGCGGCATTCCCTTCGTCGCTGGGCTCCTCGCGAAGCAGGGTATTGATTACGACCAAGCCCGAAGGATCGCCCGGCAAAATACGCATTTGAAATGACCGGAACGTACCGGCCGACGAGCAATCAAATACGTGCCACCACTCACGCTGGAAGCGCCGGACGGCGACATAGGCCGACGCGTAGAAGTCGCGCAGAACGGCGGGCACCACGTCCATGATATAAACACCGGCTACGCTCGAACCGTTTAGCTGCGCTGCGCCATTCTCGCTCGCGAAGCGGTCCCACGCCGGGTTGCAACGGACAATTTTCAAATCCGCATCTAACGCATAGATAGTGGCAGGATCGTTATCATACGCTTTTCGCCACGCAGGGCTGCGTGTCATAGCAAAGCCCTTAAACGTCGTCTAATGCCCTTCCAACATCTTCAACGCACTCACTAAACTGCGGCGCATACGGTTAAACGAACCCGCCAACACGGATATCTCGTCTTTGCCGCTGACGGGCAGCTCGGGGACGTCCAGGTTGCCGAGGCTGGCTTGATCGGCCATGCTCGAGAGGCGCGCGACGGGCCGCACGATGGTGAAGAGCAGCAACAGGTCGAGGACGACCAGACTGAGCAAGGCGATGATTCCCAGCGACGTCATGAGATTGGTAAAGGCGCGGTCGGCCATCTGTACCGGGACGGAGAACGGCACCGAGACGATCTGGGCACCCACGGTTTCGTTGAGCTTCCAGCCAAATCCGTTGGCGGCGCCGTAGCGGCGGACCATGGCCTCGGGCGCGGCTTGGGCGGTATCGTGGCACTCCAAACAAGGCTGAGCGGCGCGGATGGGCTGCGCGAGGAACAGATACTTTCCGGTGGGCGTGTTGCGCTCGCCGATGAGCTCGCGCTGGTCGGAGTGGTTGCGGAAGTTGTTGATGACGTCGGCTTCCCAGTCGGTAGCGCGGTCGCGCGGGTTGGTGGGGTTAAGCGTCGCTTCCTTGTAGGCGTACTCCGGATATTTCCGGCGCAGATAGTTAAAGCTCTCGGTGGCGGCGTAAGCGGGAACGGTTTGCGGCAGGAAGGAGCGCTGATGCTCCTGCTGCTGAACCAACAGCGGCTTGACCTGCAAGGTGGTGTAATTGCGCGCCGACAGCATGGTCTCCATCATGAGGCGGGCCTGCTGGATCACCTGGTCGCGCGCGTCTTCTTGCAGAAAGCGGTAGGAGAGCCACGACGCGAACAAGCCGCCGGTGCCGAAGACGATGATGAAAACGAGAGTGAATTTCGCTAGAAGTTTCATAGGTGGATTGGACCCTCACACTGAGACGTTAGGACCACAGCGTATCGTCGCTACTGACCCAGACGGCAGGACGCTAGATGTCAATGGCAAAAATGCAAACCTGACCTTGTTCATTTCTTGGCACATGTCACGCGGAGATACGGGTGTCTCAAGGATCAATGGAACTCTCGGAATCATATGAGCCACATCTCGAAATGCTTGCATTGTGGAATATGAAAGGATGTCGTGCTTGCTTCGTGAATTCACCTCGCTAACGTGAACCTGTACGATTCTGTCTCGGTAGCCTTTCAGAATCCCGTACGCGACGTTCATTGTGGGATCGACGCGCCATGCGTGGCCGACGTCAAAGCAAAGTTGGGCGTCTGGAAGTTGATCGAATATGCGGTCCAATTCCCCTTCGGTCCGTCCGATCGGCTTCCTGCTGTCCATGTTTTCAATGCACAGTCGATCCTGAAATTCACGCCAGAAGCCAAAATCGGATATGGCGTCGGGGTGGATGATAAGAGGATGGCTCCGCGGAACGTGCTGGAGACTCTCTGCGACCGAGCGTTCCTCGTCGACCTGCATCTGACTCGGAAGGTGTATCGACACGTATTTAAATGAGGACAAGTCCAGCGTGCCCAAGGCGTCGATCAATGGAAACCATTCTGGCATTCTGAGAGCCGACAGTTCGACTGCCTCAACGCCCTCGTCCTGCAACATCCCGAGCGCTCGTCGAAAATCAGCAAACGCGAGTGCCCCCGTCGAGAATCCGATTAGCATCATTAGAAGACTCCGTCGGTTCGGGTCAATCGGTCCAAGCCTGTCTTCTCGTCGAAAAAAAGCTCCAACAAAGCATCGCGAAATTCGTGGCTATACGCTCGAAGTTCCTGGAAAAGCGGGTCCGCTTCTGCCGCGCCGGGGGCAATGGAATTCAAACGCGCGCGCCCGGATGGATCGCGGAGAGTTCCAAGGAACTTATCGTAAGCACCAAAAAGCTTCTTGCCTATGGGCCCCAGGTGGTGGTACCGATTCACGACGGCAGCTAGGATTTCCAGCGGCGTTTGGGCAAAGACGCGGCGCAGATGCCGAACGAATTCCTGCGATGGGTTATCAGCCGTTAGGAGGGCGGCTTTCTCGGCGTCCGCAAGCTGCAGGTGAACCGAGAAACAGCCTAGTAAGCCCGACACGAAAATGAGCTTTCGGGACATGCGAAGCTTGATGTTGCGAATCGCCATGCCCGTTCCGCCTCTTGTCCGGCGCTTGTGGGCAAAGTCTACCGCCATGGTACGCCAGTAACGGGCAAAATCATTCAACAAGAACCTAGGAATCTGAAACTGTGCGTCCCGCTGCAGGAACCGGGGATCTTCGCTAATGTACCGGCTCAAGACGTGATTGAGAACACGGTTGAAGGAATCTCGGCGGCCGATTGCGCGCGACTCGAGAATCAGTAAAATTCTTCTTGTCGTATTGCTATTGGAGTCGTCTTCCCCACCGATCTGGTGGACGATATCATGGCTGAATGCCAGATTGCCAAATACGCCTTCTTGACCAGGATCTTTGGCATCCATGCTTTCCAGGGTACCCTTCACCTGTCGGGCAAGATCGAGGTGCTTAGGATCGGCGACGCCGTCGATCAGCAACGTCCAGTCGACGTCACTGCCATCAGTGAACTCGTCGCGGGCCAGTGATCCGAAAACGACTATGCTTGTATCTTCTGATGTCAATCCGAACACGGCCGCTTCAAAGCGGCTCCGAAACCGCAGGGCATCCATGCGCGCTCCATTGATGTTCGGTAATTCCATGTCGAGCGTTTCGTGCAAACGATTCAGTTCAGATGGCGGCTCAATGAGGGACTGCTGTTGCATCGCGGATCATTCATTATGACGTAAGACGTAGAGGAACGCCTGTCCTACTATAGAGAGGTACATGCAACCGTTTCGCGGCGTGGATTATCTACTGGTCGACTCGTTGTTTAACGAACAGGAACTGCTGGTGCGGCAGACGGCGCGGCAGTTTGTGGAGGACCGGCTGGTGCCAGTGATTCGCGACTGCTATCGCGACGCGCGGTTCCCTTCCGAGCTGATTCCTGAGCTGGGGCGAATGGGTTTTCTGGGCGCGAACCTGGAGGGATACGGGTGCGCGGGCATGTCGAACGTCGAGTACGGGCTCATCATGCAAGAGCTCGAACGCGGCGACTCCGGGCTGCGCAGCTTCGTCTCGGTGCAGGGTGCGCTGGTGATGTATCCAATTTTCACCTACGGGTCGGAGGAACAGAAGCAGCATTGGCTGCCGCGGCTGCAATCGGGCGAATCGATCGGCTGTTTTGGGCTGACGGAGCCGGGGTTCGGCTCGAATCCGGCGGGTATGAAAACAAGGGCGCGGCGCGCGGGCGAATGCTGGGTCCTGAACGGCGAGAAGACTTGGATCACGAACGGCACGGCATCGCATGTGGCGGTGGTGTGGGCGAGGACCGACGATGGCATTCGCGGATTTCTGGTGGAGAAGGGAACACCGGGATACACGACATCGGACATTCACGGGAAGTGGTCAATGCGGGCCTCGGTGACGTCGAGCCTGGCGTTCGCGGATTGCAAGATTCCCGCCTCGAACATGCTGCCGGGGGCAAAGGGGCTTAAAGGGCCGCTCGCGTGCCTCTCGCAGGCTCGATACGGGATCGGCTGGGGCGTGCTTGGCGCGGCGATGGACTGCTACGAAACGGCGCGGCAGTATTCCATCATCCGCAAGCAATTCGACGATAAGCCGATCGCAGCGCACCAGCTCGTGCAGGAAAAACTCGCGTGGATGATCACGGAGATCACGAAAGGACAACTGCTGGCCGTGCACGCGGGGCGGTTGAAGGACCAGGGGAAGATCGAGCCGGCACACATCTCGATGCTCAAGCGTAATAATGTTGCGATGGCTCTTGAATGCGCGCGGCTGAGCCGCGATCTGCTGGGCGCCAACGGGATCACGGATGAATTTCCCATCATGCGGCACCTGTGTAATCTGGAAACGGTAAAGACCTATGAGGGAACCGACCACATCCACGCCCTCGTCATCGGGGAGCGTGTTACAGGTGTCGCAGCTTACAAGTAACCCAACGGTCTCCGCGGAAAGGCAGAGACGCGGAACAACTCCCCTGGCGCTTTACGCGGTAACGGTCTTCGCCAGCGCCTTCCTGCTGTTTCAGATCGAGCCCATCATCGCCAAAATCGTGCTGCCTTGGTTTGGCGGATCGGCGGCGGTGTGGACCACGTGCCTGTTGTTCTTCCAGATGGTGTTGCTGGCGGGATACCTGTACGCACACGTCGCAGTGAAGACGCTCGCGCCGCGTGCGCAGGTATGGGTGCACCTGGCTTTGCTGGCGGCGAGCCTGGCGCTGCTGCCGGTGATTCCGAATCCGGTGTGGAAGCCGCTGGGCGGCGAGGATCCGTCGTGGCGCATTCTCGGATTATTGACGGTGACACTGGGTCTTCCTTACTTGCTGTTATCGTCAACCAGTCCGATTGTGCAGGCTTGGTATGCACGAACGCATGAGCAGGCCGCGCCTTATCGCCTCTTTGCGCTTTCGAATGCGGGATCGATGCTGGCCTTGTTGACGTATCCGGTGCTGGTGGAACCGGCGTTTTCTACGCGGCATCAGGCGTGGGGATGGTCGGCCGGATATGCGGCGTTCGTGGTGTTGTGCGGCGCGGTGGCGTGGGGCGCGCGCAACGGCAGGACGCTCGAAGACGCGTTCGAGGCATCGGACGACCGGCCCGGTTGGCGGCGCAAACTGATGTGGCTGTCCCTTGCGGCGTGCGCTTCCACGCTGCTGCTGGCGGTGACCAACCATTTGACGCAGAACGTGGCGTCGATTCCGTTTCTTTGGGTTCTTCCGCTGGCTGTGTACCTGCTCAGCTTCATACTCTGCTTTGAAGGACACGGCTGGTACGATGGCGTCACCGTCTTCCGGATTGGCAGGCTTGCCATGCCTCTCGATCACCGGAACACATTCTTGAAACTCGGCGCCGTGGCATTGGGCGGGATGTGTTATGCGCTGACTGAAGATTTTCTGAATCCGAAGCTGGTCGTGCTGGTTCCTCTGTTCACCGGAGGGCTCGCGGCATGCTGCATGGTTTGCCACGGAGAGCTGGCGCGGCTGAGGCCGTCGCACCGGCATCTAACATCCTTCTATTTGATGATCGCGTTGGGCGGTGCGCTGGGCGGGGTCCTGGTGGGGCTCATCGCGCCGCACTTCTTCACCGGCTACTTCGAGCTGCAAATCGGGTTGGTCTGGTGCGCGGTGATGATGGTCATCGTGCTTCAGCCATCCAGCCTCGGAATCGAAAACCGCCGGCTCGGTTACGCCGTGTGGATCGCGGCGATGGCCGGAACTCTGTTGCTGGCGGGGAGTCTGGGGTACGAGATCCATAGGTTTCGCTCCGGGTCGATTCTGCTGGTCCGGAACTTCTACGGGGCCCTGCATGTGAATGAAGAGGGCGACGGCGTTCAGGAAGCGCGGGTCCGCCGGCTGACCCACGGCACGATCACGCACGGCGAAGAGTTTCTGGACGAAGCAAGGCACTTGCAGCCG
>Ga0335069_10002705_pt1 | contig 27055 bp, 67 predicted proteins | sample Lox_Sample_11_FD_206714 | JGI IMG/M metagenome (GOLD analysis project Ga0335069, IMG submission 206714) | Soil microbial communities from Loxahatchee National Wildlife Refuge, Florida, United States - Lox_Sample_1.1 | ecosystem: Environmental > Terrestrial > Soil > Wetlands | place: USA...
ATAAATGGTTAGGTATGAATATTGTTGCTGATAAAGATTTTTCGGAATTAGCTATAGTTGCTTATTGTTTATGGGAAATGACTTGGTATGGTTATTCTGATGAATCAACACAAAAGAAGGGTGATGAAATATTAAAAATGTCGAAAAAAGCTATAAAAGAGATTAAGGAAAAAGAATTAAAAGTGAATTAGTGTAATTCATGAAAACACGCAAAAATTGTTTAACTTGTAAGAAAGAATTTATAGTTTGGCATTTTGAAATTGAAACTAGGAGTTTCTGTTCTAGAGCTTGTTATTGGAAATCTTTAGAAGGTAAAGCTGCTTGGAATAAGGGTATTAAAACAGGTATTTCTCCTTGGAAAAATAAAAAGAGATCAGAAGAAACTAAAGAAAAGATAAGACAATCTTTACGTAAGGGAAAGTATATTAATTGTAAAATTTGTAAGAAACGTTTTTTTATTAGCCCAAGTTCTATATTGGTAGGAAAGAAGTATTGTTCAGAGGATTGTCAGTATAATGATAAGCAAGCATTACAAGTACAGGGAATCAATACGATATTAAAACTTCAAGATCACAAAGGATTAAATAAATTAGAATTAAAAGGTAGAGCAATTTTACAAGATATAGGAATAGAGTTTGAAGAACAAGTCCCTATGTTTGATAAGTTTTTAGTTGATGTTTTAGTTCCTAGTAAAAAACTTGTTATTCAATGGGATGGCGAGTATTGGCATGATAAGAGAAAATCAAATGATATGTCTCAGGATAGATATCTTAATAAGTGCGGATATAGAGTGCTCAGAATAACAGACAAACAAATAGAAAAAGATATTTCAAGTGTTTATAGTGTCATTAGAAATTGTTTATGAAAATAGTTTGTATCGCAGATTTACAGGGACAGTGTAAACAAATTAAACCAAATATGTTACCTGATGGGGATATACTTTTGGTTGCAGGAGATATGGCAAATAATGGAACTATACAGGAACTTGAAGATGTAAATTCTTGGTTTGGTGAGTTAAAGAATAAGTATAGGAATATTATTTGTGTAGCAGGTAATCACGATCAAGACTTACAAGATATTGATGGGCATAAATTATTTACTAATGCCATTTATCTTCAAGATGAACTTGTGGAAATTGAAGGAGTAAAGATATATGGTACTCCAATGGCTGAAATGAATGAATTGCGTATGTGGTATGATTGGGCATTTGATAGTCCTGCATATCTTAAGAAAGCTGCTGAAGATATTCCTGATGGATTAGATATTCTTCTTACTCATAATCCACCTTGGAGCATTTTAGATCAATTAGCTCGTAATGGACAATCAGTTGGAAGTAGAGATTTATTTGCTAAATTAGAGTTTATGAAGAAGCCACCTCGTGTTGTTGTGTTTGGACACATTCATGAGTGTTCAGGAACAAAAGTACGGGGAAATACTTTGTTTGTTAATGCAGCTATTACAGATGAATATAATACGTTATTTAATAGAGTTGGAGACTTGTTTCATCAGCCTATTGTGTTTAATGTATAAGAAATATCAATCACTACCACAAAAACATAAATGTAATTTAACTTCTGACGAACTTAGAAAACTTGATGAACTTCGTCCGTATTGGTTTGTGAAGAAAGAAGAACCTTTTATCCAGAAGGAACAAAGAAAGCCAATGAGGGTTAGAAGTAGAAAAGTTCGTCCCCATCAGCCTTCTTTGTTTTAGAATTTTCTTTGTTATATATGAACTTTATCTTGGTGCTGCCCGAATATCATTCATAATAAGACCACTATAAAACTTAAACGTTAAAAGTGTAAAAGAAGTAAGTAAAAATGCCGTAAGGAAGGTTATCTATATCCCCATTGTTGTTCTCTTGGGATATTATTGAATATCTCGTACTCTAGCACTTGTTCTAGTAGAGTGCTCCATTTATCGGTATATTCTTTATATTTAGGATTAAACCATTTTTCTTCGAGTTGTTTCTCGCCTTTATCAAGACGTTGTTTTGTGATTTCGTATTCTTCCTTAGTAAGCATTATTTTGAAAATCTCCTATTATACATTTTTTCAAGCCATTTCCAATAAAGAATTGCAAAGACAGCACCTACTATAAATCCTGGATTCTTATCAAAGATTACTCCAGCAATAGCAAAGCCAGTATAAAATGCTGCCCAAATTTGAGAAAAAGTAACAGGATTTTTTATACTTGTTGGAAGTCGTAATTTAGCACCTTTTGCTATTTTAGGATAAATCGTTCCAAACCATTGATCTACATAACGTGCTGCTTGTTCAGTTGTTTCTAAGTTAATAGGAATTTTTTTATCAGTAAAGACTTGAATACAGAGATGGGTAAGTTCGTGAGCTAGTACCTGCGGATCATTTTCTTTGAGCCAAACAATATATTTCGTTTTCTTTTCTTTTGTAGATTTATTTTCTGAGGTATAAGCAATACATCTTCCTAAGCTGATTTCACCATTCTTAGCATCTTCATCTGAGACATCTTTCATACCTGTTCTTCGAGCCAATTCACTTAAAGAGCAATTTATAAAAACAGCACATTCAACTTCATAGGTTGGATCGTATAAGTTAAAGGACTTCATATTGAGTAGAGAGTTGTTTACAGTCTTTACATTTTACTTCATTATCAGGTATTTCACAGCGACAGATCATACAAAGCATCTTATTGCAGGTAATACACATCAGCTCATTGTATTCATTTCTGACTGTTTCGTGATGAAAGGTTTTGAATGCCATATTAATAGAGTTCTTTTTTGATAGACATAATTATAAACCATGATACAAAGGCAATTATTAAGCCTAGTATTAAACTAATAACTATAGCATGAATAGTAAGAGGAACAGGTCTAAGAATGATGAGTATGAGAGCAGTAAAACTTGCCCAAAGAATAAAGAATGTTTTCTTCATTTTGAGATGTATATTATATCATATTTAACCATATTTGTCAATTTACTCTTTAACCTACAAAGCACCCATAAAGAGTGCATAAGTAGGAGAATTATAGATTTTATTTTTCTGCATTAATTTCACCAGTATTTCTTGCTTGAATGCTTATTAGCTCTATTGATTCATGTTCTAAATAGCCTAATTCTTCTAATGCTACAAGAGATATTACATCATTTCCTCGATAGCTGGACAGGTTTTCTTTTGTCATGTTCATCACCTCCTCCCAAAACGGAGAGATAACTTATTCTTTAATACATCGTTCGCATAGCTGTATAAAGGCTCGTTTACTTCCGCACCAGATATATGCGTGTCTTATTTTTCCTTCTTTCCAGAGAGCATCGAAGCAGTTCTGACAGTTAGAAAATTCAAAGTCTTTCTTTGTTGTTCTTACTTTTGTTAATGGTAAAGAAAAATCATTCATGCGTATGTTTTTAAGAACCAGATAATAAGTATTATTAAAGTAATTGTTAGCCAAAAGTTTATTGATTTCATAGCCTAACAATTGTTCCATGCCATGTGCCATTACAGACACAATTACATTCAGAGCTGGTAGCTGCACGACATGCAGCAGTACACTTACCTCTTGGAGCTGAGTGTCCACCACCAGAGGTAAGTTTTCTAATAGCACTTCGTATTGTTCTTTTACTGATAACTCCACTTCGTCTTCTTCCACGTCTTTTAGGATAAACAGGAGAAGCAATATGATTATCTCCTAATTCTCCTACTGCTCCACATCCAGGACAGATATCATTTTTAATAGTGATTTCATCAGCAGGAGCAGCTCCTTTCCATCCACAGCCATTTTTACCATCCATACCAAAGTTATAGAGCTGACTATTTTTGACTTGTTTCTTGGAGTATTTGGTGTGTTCCATCCAGTATCTGCGGTTTGAAGGAGTATGTACCCATCCTCTGCCGTTATCGGTAACGTAACTGTGGCAGATTCTATAATGTAGGCATTTATACATGGTCAATTTTAATTGTTTTTCCAATAAGATTTTTTACTTCATTACTAGGTTTTTCTACTTTATTCTTTTCTTCAGTTCTTTTTTCAAGTTCAATAAGTAGTAAATCTAATCTACGAACATAACTACCTCCATTAAGATAATGAGTTAAAACAATAGCTTCAAATTCTTTCTCCAAAGTTTGTACTGTTTCCCATCTCTTTTTGGGTGTCCAGTAACCTACCTGATAAACAGGAAGAGTATCTTTTGATTGTCTAAAGCGTCTATACGTGTGCATAATTAGTTATTCCAGTTAGAAAGGTAAGGGCAATAACTTTCGTTTATTCCTACATTATATAAGCAAAGTTTATTCTTATCACTTATATTACCATATCCATCAAGTGTTTTTATTACAGCTTGTACATTAGCCTCGAAGGTAGCAAAACAAGTAAGATCAGCCATACCACCTAACCCAAACTCGTTATATTGTCCTATCGTTCGGCAGTGCTGATCTAGTGACCCCACAACAGCATCCCTGCCATAGTTCGATTCCTTATACCAGATATAACTTACAAGATGAGCATCAGGTTGATTCATAATATAGTTCCATTTTTCAACATCAACATTATCAGGTCTTACTTGCCATTCAGGTGTATTATTTAACATTTGAGCGTTAGCTTGCGGAATAGCACTTTGTTTTAATTTTGAAATAGGACTAATGATGATGGTTTTTCGTTTTTCTACGAGCATTGGAGCTTGAAATTGAATATGAAAGATAACAGGCTGTTGAAAGACTAATTTATTTTGATCGAACCAGTTTGCAACTATGAACATAGTTATTAGGATAGTAGTGGTAAATAAGAAAAATAAAGCAAATCCTGAAATAAATTTGAATTTCCAGCTTTGCCAGAATTTCTTTTGTAACTTCATACTTGGTATAGTAAAGTTATCTTGTCTTATTAATTTTGGTTTTGTTGTATTAGTAAATCTTCTCATATTATTTCCTTTCATCTATTTTTCTTTCTAAATCATTAAGTCTTTCAAATATCTTTTTAACACTGAGAGCAAAGAAAGCTTCTTGAACAGTTGTTCTTGTTTCTACTGCAAATGCTTGAGCTTCTATTACTATTTCACTTATTATTTTTTCAGGACTCTTCATGTTATTTAATAAATATATCTAAAATAATTAAGCCTCCAAAGAATGCAAGCATAAAGCAAGCAACAACAAAGAACTTATCAGCTTGATTTAAGCGAGCAAAAAGACTGTTTGCATGTAAAATCGTGATAATAATTCTTCGATATTTACTTACTGTTGTTTGTAAGTTGGTTTGCTTATTTCGTTTAATAACGAGCTGTAAGCCTTGTTTGTATCTTTCTGTATATGTAATCATAAGTTTAATTTTGCAAATAATATTTTAGGGCTGTCGGCTTCATACCACGCCTCGAACTTAACAGGGAGCGATCATTCCCCGTAACCCTAAAATTTATTTGCTTACAACAGCTAACAAGCGAGTACAAATTACGTGAATTTCCTATTCTTTGGGTATTAGCTAAAGAGAAGGCTCATTCGTTTCCTACACTTGTTATTAAAAAATAGGCTAACCTTGAATTAACTCGTATATACTGGATTATTCGTTTTATGAATATTTATGCGTATTCAGGAATGGTTAACCTGAGCGACCTTATATATATCGTGCGTAGTTAGTTATTTAATGCTGTTCCCTTTGCTACAGCTACCTATTTAATTTTTGAAAGAGCTAATAATTGAATTATCAATTATTGATTATATTATATCATATTATACTATACTTGTCAAGTAGTAAAATGAAGATAACTTAACGCAATAGTTCAGGATTTTCATAAATATTGCCAATCACTTCAAGTTTGTCACATTGATAATCCATGAGCGAAGTTGTAAATCTTCCTAAACGTCCATCAAATTTCTTTTTAGGCTTTTCAAACATAAACAAACCAAACCCTACAGGAGCATTTCTCCATTTAACTTCCCATTTTCTTGAACCATCTGTAAGAATATCTCCTTCGTAAATATCTTTTTCATTCTTATCTTGTAGACCTGTGTATTGTCTTCTAGCGATTGTAGTTAGTCTATTACTAGGTAATTCCCATGCTCCAAGTAAGAGGTTATCTAGCGTAACGATTTGTTTATGCCGTTTTTCTTGTAAATCTTCCCAGATGATTTCAAATTTAATTTCTCTCATAATAAATTATTTTCTTTCAAATATAGCCACATTCGAGCACAGGCTTCTACAAGTGTCTTACCCTTTTGCCTATTTGCACCCCAATGTAGAGTAGTGTCTTCTTCTGTTACATAATTGAGTTCAAAGTGGTTTGAGTGAGGAAACTTTTCTATTATTAGATAATAATTTACATCTTCAACAGTTACCATTGCTGGTATTTTTTCGAGTAATTCATCTGTCATAGGAGCTGCGATTATAGGTTTATATGCTACTGCTGATTCTCTGCTTACAACAATATCTTCAGAGCCTGAGATACTGTGTACCCAATAGAAAGAGGCATCTTGAGGATAACCTTTATCTTTAAGTAATTTACATTGGTCAATATTTACAAAGTTCATATTATTTATCCAGATATTTAATAAACTTAGGATATCTTCTCCAGTTATGTCTATAGCCATGTAAGATAATAAAGTTCTCAGCCATTTTCTGAAAGCGACACATATTAGAGCAGTAGTCAGAGCCTATCTGAGTTTTTTTCTTACAACGATTAGAGTTTTTACATTTCATAGTAATTTCTTTTTATTTAATCATTTAGGAATCTATCAATGTCTACCTGCATAGCTCCTAAAAATATTCCTCCAATTCCTAATGTGGCTATGAGAAATATACCTATTGCAAAGAGTTTAAGAATTTTACTAAGTGTTTTCATATTTTTGTATATTCGTGATGATAAAGTGTATATGCTCCTGTAAGTTCATTCTTCTCAACCATAATTCTTTCAATTACTCCATAGTTTTTCATATTGCTTGACTCATGCCATACACGACAATAATCTTTTGCATCCCAATAGCGTTCACAAATAAATCGAGGCATCTTTGAGGCTTTTGTTGTGTAGACAGCCCACATCATTTTCTTCATTTCTTTATCTCCCTTGTTACTTCATGCATAGTTTTAACAACGTGCGTTGAGGGAGTTTCGTGAAGAATCTTAATCCATGCTTCATTAGCATCTTTTGCATTAATAAGAATAACTTCTTCTTTTGCTGAATTAGTTTCAATGATAGCTACATATTTCATAAGATAGTTGAGACAATATTATTAAGATAGAAATTTCTTCGAAGCACCCATGTAGTAGCCTCTTCTCGACTCATATTACCTTCATCCATGAATAGGCTGATTAAATCTTCATCAGATGACATATCATCATTTGAAAGAATTGATTTGACCCAAATTTCAGTTTTCTTGTCAAGTACTTCAGATGTATATTTGTCTTCTACAGGTTTCATACTATTTCTCCATCCTCTTTGAAACTAAAAGCCTTTTCTAAACTGAAAACAATATGGTCGGTAAGCGGTATTCCTAATACCTCTCCTGCTTCGTGTATTCTCTTTGTAAAGCGTATATCGTCATCAGAAGGGGTAACTTCTCCTGAAGGATGATTATGAGCAATGATGATAGCTACAGAGCCTTCAACGATGGCTCGTCTAAAGACTTCTCTTGGATAAGTATTAACCCCATTAATTGCACCCATAGCAACAAGTTCAACCATTTTTATTCGGTTACGAGCGTCTAAGTGCATGATGTATAAATGTTCTTTTTCTCGATCTATATCATCTTCGGTAGCTAGTAAGTCTTGAAAGATTTTTGTTACTGATCGTGAGTTAGTAATTACTTGCTTTGTGTCTTTAAGTAATATCATATTAGAACCTCATCCTTCCTAAATCTTGTAATTTTTTAATCATAAAGGCTCTTCGACCTTGTCCAAATTTAGCAGCTTTTTCTGCAAATCTTTTATTGAGTTCAGCTATATAAGGAGCACATTCTATTTCAGCTTGATCGGTAGGAAGGATGATATAAAGCTCTTTAGCTTTCTTTCCTAATTCTTGAGTTGTTTGATTAGTTAAGTCATTCATATAACAATAGTATATCATATTATACTATACTTGTCAATATATCAAAATATATCAATATGAGCCTAGCTTAAACATATGATTGTGGTCTTTCACAATTTCTATGTCTAATAACAGTCTTTGTTGGGGTAGTATCAAAGTAGTATTTATCATGTAAGCTGATAGGATTTCTGCACGTTGCACAAATACGAGAAGGCTTAGTTGGGTTAAAAGACTTTTTACAATGTGGGCATCTAATTATCATACTTTCAATATAAACTCTGTTGCTCTCTGAGCCTTACCTGCTGCTGAGAGAAGTAAGGTTCTATCGTTCTTAAGAGCTTTTAACCATCCTCGTATATAGGCAGCATTGTTTTTAACAACATTAGGTAAAATGCCAGTCTTTGCACAGAGATAGGAAGCTCCAAGTTCGGCTATCAGTTCTTCTTTAGAGTAGTCTTCAGAGCCAAAGGTATGATTGTACTCATCCCTCTCTCCAATTCGGTTTAATCGCTTCTCATGCCCTGTGGAGTGGGTTATTTCATGGAAGGCAGTACAATAAAATTCATTATCATCAGTAAAGGTTTCTCTATGAGGTAAGTTAATATAGTCTTCTTTTGGAGAATAGAAGGCTTGGGGTCTACCATATTGGATTCGTGCTTCTTTTTTTGAATAGGTTTCAATGAGTGTATCAGCTTCGGGAATATCAACTTGTACCCGTTCATTATCTTTTAGCTTTATTCCTTCAGTTTGATCGAGATTAAAGACATTGTAGTAACGAAGCAGAGGAATTTTATCGAAGACCATTTTACCTTTTTCTGCTGATTTGAGAGGATTGTGTACTTCATATATCTTCCAGAAATAAACCATTGTTGATTTTTCACCTTTTTTAACAGTTCCACCATTATCTTTAATTTGCTTAAAGCTACCCCACATATTAGATTGATAGCCTTTTGATTCTTGAATAATAAGAAGCATCCACCAGTTCCAGCCACCATACTCACGCTTAGAAACAAAGTTAATAGGTAAACCAGTTTTCCAAGGCTTCTTCCAAGGAATATTGCCTTTCTCTAATTCTTCAAAGAGTGTTTCGTTTACCTTATCGTAAATAAAAGTATTATTCATATTATTCAGAAGTAAATTCAATTCCTATTTTTCGAGCACAAGCCATGCCAATTTTATGCATATAAAGATCAGCAGCAGGATCGTTATATTTACCTTCATCTTCAGGATGAAGAACACTTGCCCCACCTTCAATTATATGAACCCAACGGAATTTATCAGTTGTTTTGAAATCTCTATGGCAGCGAACACAATTATCATCTGTCTTTGGTTCTCTTCGGTTATCGGGGTCTAAAAATGTAGTTCTATATAATTTCATATTAACTAATCTATATTATATCATCTTATACTATAGTTGTCAAGTAGTAGTTTATACTCTTGACAAAATGAGTTTCATTCCGTATTATCTCAACTAGAGCAGGGATGAACCTTCCCTTATATGGCTACGGCTATACAGTCTTTTTATCTAAATAATAATAATCAGTTATTGTTAAAAGTCCTCTTTAATAGAGATGATGGTAAAGACGACTCTTGTAATGTCTCCCAATTAGACGATAAACCCTGTGTAGCATGTAAACAAGTTCCTCCAATTAAACTCATTGAAAAGACCAACAAACAAGGTAAAGTATTCATAATCAAAGATAGATCAGCACGAGTTGATGTTGAAGATCTGAATGGTGATCTAGGAACATATCATGTTGGGTGTTGGATATTTACAATGGATCAATATAGAAATGCTCATGTTGCAACTACGCAATAGATAGAGTACAATGCCTAAGTATGAAAACAACGATTAAGGATGGAAAAACCTATGCAAAATTAGCTGACCTCAAACCTTGGGAGAAGAATCCAAAGGATGTTACCAACGAAGACTATGCTCGCCTCGAATCACAGTATGAACTAGGAGAATATAAACCGCTACTTGTTATGGGTGATGGTGTTGTTTTAGGAGGTAATACTCGTCAGAAGCTTTACAATGCAAAAGGAGTAGAAGAAGCATGGATTTCACCTATTGAATTTAAGCAAGAAGAAAATGGTAAATTTGGAGCATATATTAATGGAAAGAAGCAAATTAGAGAGTTTGAGAGTCAGGAGCAAGCTATGATTGAATATGCTCTTAGCGATAACGATCAGGTAGGCAGATATAACTCTCAGTCATTAGCTGAATTGGTAATGCCTTATCAGGGAGATATTAAATTGGAAGATTATAAAATTGATATTGCTCATCCTGTTAATATTCAGTCTATTCTTGATGCTCTACAACCACCAGCAGGTGGAGATGTTTTAGGAGGAGGAGATCCAACTAATCGTGAACAGGATGAAGGAGAATTAGATAGTAGACTTGATACTTACTTAAATGGCACAATTAGACAGATTGTACTTTATTTTACTATTGAGGAGTATCAGGACACTATTACTCGAACAGAGAAACTTCGTAAAGAACTAGGTTTTCAGAACAATACTGAGACATTCTTGCACTTACTTAATTTCTATGAAGATCATAAAGAATTAGACACCATACCTCTACCCTTAAAAGATGCTGCTCCAGAGGAAGAATTTGAGCTAGAGCAGGAAGATAATGAAACTACTGAGGCTAAAGTTAGTTAGATTATATTATAATTAACTCATGCCAGTTGGAGTTTATAAAAGAACTAAAGAGCATTGTTTACATATCAGTTTAGCTCGTAAAGGAATAAAGAAGACTGAAGAGCATAAAAAGAAGATAAGTAAATCAATGAAAGGTAAGCAGATCTGGTTAGGAAAAGTACACTCTGAAGAAACAAAAAAGAAAATGAGTAACGCTCTTAGAGGAGAAAATCATTACAATTGGAAGGGTGGAATTACTAATTACAAAAGAAAACTTTATCTTAATAACATAAGACGTTCTTTAAGAAATAATGCAAAAGGAAATCATAACCAAGAAGAGTGGTTAGCTTTATTGGTTATATGTAACTTCTCTTGTGTTAGGTGTGATAGAAGAGAACCAGAAATTGTTTTGACAGAGGATCATATTATTCCACTTTCAAAAGGAGGAAGTAATTATATTTGGAATATTCAACCCCTCTGTAGAAGCTGTAATTCTATTAAGAAGACAAAGATAATATACTATGTTAAAGCACCTCCAGGTAACTAAAGTCAATCTTGATCCTCATGATTATGTAAAGCGTACTGCGTTAGAGTCAGACTATACCCCTGCTCACTTAATTAAAGAGAGTTGTATTTTGGTTTACGAAGGTAGACCCATCGTTATTTATAAGAATCTTGATGAGGAAGGTTTTAATTCCTTTGAGATTGTGCAAGCTTTACAGAAAGTGAACTACTATACCGAAACACGCTCAGGTGGCTTAAAAACAACTTCACGTATTTTTGGTTTTAATCCACGAAATACCGTAAGAAAAGACTTTTGTTCTTCGACTTCATTAGCATTAGAATCTCCAAAAGAACATCAGATTGTCTGTGATTATGCAAAGAAGGTAGCAAGCCTTTATTCTGAAACTGCTCCTGATGTATATCAACAGCATAAAGAACTAGCAGATAAAGTATTAAAAGATTGGACAATAACGGATAGTCCATTTACGAGTGGCATTATCAATAAGAATAATCCTCTTAAATATCATTACGACTCAGGTAATTTTAATAATGTGTATTCTTGCATGCTTGCTTTTAAGCATAATGTTAGTGGTGGCTATCTTGCGTTGCCTGAATATGATTGTGCTTTGGAGATTGGTAACAATTCTGTTCTTATCTTTGATGGACAGTCTATTCTTCATGGTGTTACTCCAATTAAATATCTCTCAGACGATGCTTATAGATATACGATTGTGTATTACTCTTTGAAGAGAATGTGGGATTGTTTACCTCTCTCAGAAGAGATCATTCGTATACGCAACTTAAAAACAAAGCGTGAAGAAGAAAGAGCAGCAGGAGGAAATGAAGGATTAAAGAAACAGTTAGAGAAGATCAAAGAACGTGGAACTATTAAATCACATTATCGAGATGCAAAGAAGCGACAACTACATGAAGATATGATGGCTGAAGCTGAAAATTTTGAGGATGTAAGATAATGATTAATAATAAACTTGGGGTGTGGCTTGGTGTTGTTTCTCATGGCAGACCTGAAGCAGTTCCAAAGGTTCATGAGCTACTTGGCAGCAATGCAACATGGTATGTAGGTATTGGTGAAGGAGATAGTTATCGAAGTAAAGGTGCATATCATGTGGTTGAGAGTGGTAAATTGTTAGCAAGTAGAAATAGGATTCTTGATGATGCATTTGAAGCAAATATACCAGCAGTTCAATTTAGTGATGATCCTGTTTCGTTAAAACAAGCAATTCTCTATAGAAGAAAAATTACCTCTCAAATACTCTCCTTTCAAACAGCAGTTGAATACTTACTTGATGGCTTACAGCAAACACGTATGAAGTTGGCTGGCTGTGCTCCTACAGCTAATGAGTTCTTCTTTGATCCTCGTAGAGTAATTTCGTTTAATAGATTTATTGTTGGAGATTTTACTGTTACAATGCCTACAGAGTTACGTTACGATGAAAACCTTACGCTAAAAGAAGACTATGATTATACGTTGCAGCATATACAAAAGTATGGTGGTGTTGCACGTAGAAATGATATACTAGCAGAGTTTAAGCATTATACAAATGAAGGTGGTGTGGTAGACTATCGTAGTGTTGCAGAAGAACAAAAGAATATTGCTTACTTAAAGAAAAAATGGGGAGCAAGTATCAAAGATAATAAGAAGCGACCTAATGAAATATTATTAGCAGTAAAATGAAAAAACAAAGAGAAATACCATTAACAAATCATTTTAATCTTGATCCTGAGACATTCTTTGGAAAAATTACCTTGTATAAGGAAATTCCTGCTGGAGCAATAGTAACTTTTGGGTATGAGATTATTGAGAATAAGGATGGCTCAAAGAAGTTAAGCGTTACCGAGGCTGCAATTATTCCTCAAAAGCATTTTAAGAATTATCTTGATGCTTTACCTGAAAGTTGTACTAGTGCAGGAGGACACGTTAAAGGAAAAGGAAAGCGGTGTCAGTTGTGTGGAGGTATTGTATGAGTTGGTTAGGAGTAATAGTATTATTGCCTTTTATTATTGTTGGGAGTATTATTGTTGTACTTGCTTGGATAGCTTGCGTTATTACCATTATTGTTGTTATTGTTTCAATAGTTAATTATTTACGAAAGAATATTCACGTTGAGACAATTAAGAAAAGAATATGAAGCAAATTTTAACAACAATTGGATGTTTAATATCTTGGTTACTTAATGGATTGCCATTTAATGGTGATTGGTATACAGCCTTCGTTATCTGTATTTTGATTGATGTATTACTGTACATCAATAGTAAAAACAAGAAATAAGTATTAATTATGCAAAAATGTAGAATGACTGTCTCAGGAAATCACAATTTTCAGTGGACTTATTGCCCTAATTACGAATCAGTGGAGAAATGTAATAGTCTTGATCTTCCTTATAATGCCCTCGATGTTCACAACCATATTGTCTATAATCATCCCACTTGTATTTATTGTAAAATGATAGATGATACTGTTACATATTTTGATAGAAGACCAGCAAAAGAACGACAAAAAATTCTTGAAGGTGTTGAGGATTTTTATAAAGCAAAACGAGTTAATATGAGTACATGGGAAAAGATAAAGGAAAAAGAAACTGACGATAAAACAAGTAAACAAATGCGTAAAGTAGAATTGGATATAGCTAAAAAGCTCAATTACAAAAGAAAATAGCATGGCTCAATATGTTACCTTGCCTAAAGATTCAATAGAGAGCCTTTCAACAGGTAGTCTTATAGACCTTTTAGGAGAAAATTGGATACAGCATATTAATGCAAAACGTAAATGGAATTGGATAGTTGATCCTGGAGCAAAAAGTCTGCGTAAAGCATTACTAGAAGCATTGCAGGAGAAACATGAAACAGAGAATTACCATAAAGGATAAGAGTCAACTAACAGAGAAGCAGAAAGAGAAGTATACAAAGTTCTGTAAGAAGCATGAGTATGGTGAATTTATTAACAAGAATCCTAATTCTTATCGCTGTGAACTTTTAACAATCGGACAGTTAGTTGAGTTATTGTATGAAAAGAAAGCACTACATAACTATCATGCAATAGATGGGTGTTATGAACAGCGAGGTAATGGCTGGCATGTTGTTTTGAAAGGAAAAGATACTTATACTATTGAGGAAGATGAACTCTGTGATGGTTTGTGGAAAGCAGTAAAGGCAGTGTTATGAAAACAAGCATTAGTGCTCGTCAAATAGATGAAGCAGGAGATTATATACGAGAGAAGTTACGAGCCTATATAGATAGAAAAGAAACTCGTATCGAACCACCATCAATAGAGCGAGTAAAGTTTACAGAACAATTAACAGTAGAACAAATGATTACACTTCTATCTGAAGGTAGACATGCTAATCGTTTTACAATGGAATTGTTTTATACAAATCCAATGAATACAGCATGGACAGTTAATTACGATAAGAGAAGTTTTGTTCATAAAGAGTTATGTGATGCTCTTTGGGAAGCAGTAAAAGCATATCTATGAGTTATCAGCATCCTGGAATTGAGATATTACAACTGCTAGGACTGGTAACAGTAGCAGGAGCATTAACAATTGGATTATTAATAGGAATTTATAAAGTAATAAAGGAGGTACTAAATGGCAAAAATAACTAAAGCAGATATCAAGCAAATGGTAGAACGAATAATAGGTGCTGATGAATTGTGGGCACATGATAAGCAAACATCAGCTTGTTTCTGCCATAAATATAATGAGCTATATCCTTTTGTAAGTGATCGCAACAATGTACGAGCAGCACAAAGACAACGATTAGAAGAAGAAATGAATAAGCTATGATAGATTGGAATAGATATGTTTCAATACAAAAGATCTTTATTCTTATTCGTGAGATAAAGAAACGTAAATTGCAATTATTGCAGCTTAATTAATACTATGAATAAATATGCATTTTGGTATCAGGATAAAAACAATGTTATGCACTTTGAATTTATCAAAGCATATGATCGTGCTGGAGCTTATGATATAGTACGTAAACTAAATCTTCCTTTAGAAGATGGTAAATTTGCAATGTCCGAGCCTATAACAGAAGAATCGTTTATTGTAGGAGTAGTAGAATATGGCAAGATTATGGTGTAAACTCTTTGGACATGATTGGATGCAACCATTCTTTGGTGAGAAATGGTGCAGCAATTGTGATCTCTTTATTGAATGTTATTTAGGTAAAGAAGGGCATCTCTGCTACGATGGTAGATGTGAGATACCGAATGGTTCATAAGTTTTGATAAATATTATATAATATTGAAGTATGAGTAGAACGAAAATTAAATGGGCAAAAGCATTGCAATATTATATTACAGATGAAACTTTAAGTTATGAGGATGTAGCAAAAACATTTAATGTTTCTTTAACACAGGTTAAGGAGCATGGAGCAGAAGAAAACTGGGTTCAGTTAAAAGAAGAAACTAGAAAATTATTTAGGACAAGATTAATTGATACTGTAGTTGATCTAAAGATTAAAAAACTATTTAAGGATAAAGATGAATTAGTAAAAGAATTAAAAAAGATAGAGCAAGCTGAAGAAAAACAACATATAGTGTATGTTATAGGCAATACTACATTAGCAGTTTATAAAATTGGAAGAAGTTCTAATTATAAAGTAAGGAGAAGTGTGTTAGCTGTTACATTTCCGTTTGAAATTGATACAGAAATTCTTATTATTACAGGGAATGAAATTGTTTTAGAAAAGGAACTTCATAATAAATTTAGTTCTAAAAGAAGAAAAGGAGAATGGTTTACTTTAACTAAAGAAGATTTAGATTACCTAAAGGAGTTATCAAAAAATGGCAAAGATTAATTGGTTACAGGCATTACAGGATTATATTACAGATGATACTATGAGCTATGAGAAGATAGCTTTTAAGTATGGTGTTACTAAGCAAGCAGTAGCACTAAAGGCTAGTGAAGAGAATTGGGTTCAATTACGTAGTGAAACTAGAACAAAACTTATACAACAAACAAAGGATAAGGCAGCAGATGAAATGGCTCAAAGAAATATCTTACATGCCAATATAGGTCGAATGCTTACAGAGAAGGCTGTACGTAAAGTAGAAGACAAAGAGAATCCTATTACACCAACATCAGCACGAGATGTACGAGAGTGGATTCAAGCTGGTGTTGATATAGAGCGTAGAGCATATGGTATGGATCGTAAAGATAATGTTACTGTTAATATCTCCTATCAGCGTCCTGCTTGGTTTACGCCTCCTGTAACAGAAGCACAACCAGCAGAGACACCAGTAAATGAATGAACAAGTTGTTAGTCCTGATTCAATTTTCTATCCTCATGCAAACCAATTAAAGGTCTTGCAAGACATGCACAAGTATCGCATTGTTGTTGCTGGTAGACGTTTTGGTAAAAGCTCAATGGCAATTAACTATGGTCTGGCATGGATCATGAGTCTGCAAAAGCAGGTTGTTTGGATTATTCTTCCTACTTATAAGAATGCTAAATCAATTTATTGGGATGATCCTGATATTAGTGGCTTCTTTATGCCATATGTACAGGCAGGATTACTTAAGAAGAATGATAGTGAATTATCTCTCATGTGTCCTCAGACACAATCACATCTTATCTTAAAAGGTTCTGATGATCCTGATAGACTTCGTGGTAGTGGTCTTGATTTAATTATCTGGGATGAAGTTCCTTATATTAAGCCAGAATCATTTAATATTATTACTCCTGCTCTTACTGACTCTCCAAATCATAGAATGATTTATTGTGGTACTCCAAATGGTTTCGATATCTTTCATGATTATGCCTTGCGAGGAGATCATAATAACATTATCGAAAAAGCAGGTAAGAATATTAAACCTGATTCAGATTATATTACGTTTAGGTTTAGTAGTTATGACAATCTTACATGGGCAGAAGGTACAACAGAACGAGCATCATTTGTTAGCAACATAGATAAGGAGCGTATTAAGTATACAGAATTAGGAGAAGAAGACTGGTTCGAGCAAGAGTATATGGCTTCTTTCCGTAAACGTGCTGGTGCTGTGCATAAGATGTTTGATAGAACAATACACGTTATTCCTAATATGGAATTACCTAAAGAGTGGAAGCGTGGTCGTGGATGGGACTGGGGAAGCTCTCATCCTACTGCTAGTTTGCGTATAGCAACAGACAATGATGATAACTGGTTTGTTGAACGAGCATATAAGAAGAAAGACTTAGTAACAGAAGATCATGCAAGAAATGTAAAAGAACAGGATGCTGATTTTCTTAATGAGAAAGGAGAAGATCCAATTCCTGGCTATGGTGATCCTTCAGGTAGATGGTGGATATTGGAATTAAATAAACTAGGCTTCTCAATTAAAGCTGCTACGCATAAGCAAAATACTGATAAGAAGACCAGTCTAGAGATTGCTATTGATACTATTAATGCAAAGATTGCTCCTCGTAAAGGACATACAGTATTTCTTCCTGATGGTACTAAATTAGAGAATGCACCCTCATTCTTTATTCTTAATACCGAAGAAAACATGATGTTCGTTAGTGAAATGGAGAGTCTTACCTATAAGAAAACAAATGATGGGCTACAACGTACTGAACTAGAAGATACAACAGATAAAGCAGGACACTTTGATTTACATGCTTCGTTTCGATATTTTGCAGTATCGCAGGGTAGCAATGTATCATGGACAGCAACTTTTCCTACTCCTCAGAATCAGATTAATCCTAATGAAGGATTTGGACTTATTAATCCTCCTCCACCTAAGATAGATTTACATGATCCAGAAGCACGTAAGAAAGCAGAATTAGAAGCTGATTTAGCTATTATGAAACAGAATGTAGATGTCTCTCGCAATAGACAAGATTGGTAAATTCTACTTGTAAAATATGGTTAAGTATGATATAATATAAAAGGTTGAATTACAATAGAATTTATGAGTAAAACAAAAGAAGAGAAACCCTTAACCGATATAGAAACACTAATTTATCTTAAAGGGTATCGGGAGGGTTTCTACGCAGCTCTCAAAATGGCATGGAGCTTAGCGGAAGAAATGAAAACGAAGGTATGGGATTCAAGCACAACGATAGTGCAAGAATACATAGATAAATTAAAAGTTTAGAGCCTAAAATCGTATACTTTTATGAATAAAAAAACGATAGATCAAGAACAATTAAAGCAAGCAGTGTTGAAAGGTGTTGAAGAGTATTTAAGAACCGATACAACCGATTATGATAATTTTGTAGGTATCATGGATTTTGCCCGATCAATTTGGTATTACCTTGACAAAAGAGGCTCACATCATAAAGTACCTACAAAATTGAAATTGCAGAGAGCCTATCAAATCCATGAACGTGTAGAAAAGATTATCGGTGAAGATGATCCAGTAGTTTCAAAAGGATTGAGATTTTGGAAGAATCCAAGAAACAAAATTCGTAATGAGTTGCGTAACGAAATTCGAGAACGTGCAAAATTGAGTGTGTAATTATGGAGGTTATTATGGGTAGAGATAAAAAGATTAAAATATTATTTGAAATACCGAGTAAGTGGGTTGATTATGAAGATCCGTTATTTGGTTTAGGTTCTTTTTTTTCTCAACGGCTTGAGCCAATGTTACGAGATGCGGTTGTTGAAAAAGCGATTAGTCAAATGGAGATACCAGAAATAGAAATAACCAAAGAGGAGATAAAAGACCGAATGCTAACGATACTTGCGGAGCGAGCGTTAGAGAATGCAGACTAAACGACCATTTTATGAGTAAAGATAAAAAAGAAATATCACCAATTGAAGTAGTTAAGTTTTTAGATTGCCTAGATTGTTTGCCTTATAAAGTTTTAGAGGAAGTAGTTGCGAGTGTGATTGAGGAATGGGAGAAACGAAATAATCAATCGTTTCATTGTTAAGGGGGATGAGCTGAAATTGGAGACAGACTGACATTTTACGTAAGTCAGGCATTGTGAGTTCGAGTCTTACCATCCCCACATGCCAATTTTCTAGGTTAGGATTTCGGCAATCCTCTAGACATTATAGAAACCGAATTGAGAGTGTATATTGGTACAGTTTAGATTTAAGCTCTTGAAATGGCGGAGGCTGTCGGAGTTTGCTAGTAGACCCACGTTGCAGGAAACTAGCCCTAATAACATTGATAATTCGAACTCAAAGCTGGGTAAAGTTAATAACAACGATGTTAAGTTCCCGAAGGTGGATGCATGAGTACGGAACCACTGGAACGATATGGTAGATACGGCGACATCGTACGTAAGTCTCAACGCTACCACCCAGCTTTGAGTTCGAATAAGAATCACTTTTAGAACATGAAGAAAGAAACAAAGACACGATCAAAAGTATGGTTAACCTATATGAATACATCATTATTCTTAATTTATGATAAAGGACATCAGAATTTTGTTACAGCATTGCCCTATAAGCAATTTATAAAAGAATGATAAAGAAACTACATAAACATGAAACTGAATGCTTTACTTGTTTCGATATGCTTCGTAGAGGCTATGAAGATGATGGTAAAGACCATGAAGCTGACTATTGGGATGATTTCTTTAATAGCAAGGAAGTAGATAATATGAAGCCAATTATTCATCAGTTAACATGGAGAAATAAACCATTCGAGGAAAAAGATATAAAAGAAGTAGAGGAGTAATTACGTATGGGTGCTGGTCTTACATTTAAGCAGAGTACAGAACGTAGCAGAAGCGTTCTCAAAATGCTGCTTACTGAGAAGTATACTATGCGAGAAGTTGGAGAGCATTTTGGTATTACTAAGCAGCGAGTAAGCCAAATGTATTATAAAGAATTTGGAAAGATGTATCTTCCAAGAAAGAAAGAAATTACTGAGAAGAAGCATCAGATGTTCTTAAATACAATTTCTTATTATTGTGAAGCATGTCATACAGCAGTTTATGAACGTGATAAGAGAGAAATAGATGGGCACCATAAAGGACCATTTTCAAAATATTGTAGAACATGCTCGGAAATATCAATGGGTGAGCATCGAGATCCAAAGAAGATATGTATCTGTAAGCAATGTGGTATACCGTTTTATCCGCATTATACAAAAGCAGCTCTTAATGCTTTTCATAATAGAAGTTGTGCATCGTTTTGGATGGCAAAAAACTATCCACGAGATGAGAAGGGACAGTTACGAAAATTGACTGAACGGGAAAGATATGATTTTCATAACTTGCTCAGGCAATGAGCATTACTTTAATAATATAATGCATGAATATAATCATAGGCTTAATCCTGGTGTAGTTAAGGCTTGGGATAGAAAGTGTGATTGTGGAAAAAAGAAAATAAGTAAGAAAGACTTAGAGCAGTTTATAAAGGAGAACATGAAACATGGGAATATATGAATTAAGCGAAGAACAGGTAGAGAAATATCATCAAGAGATTCGTGATTGGGTAGATGAGGTGCTTGCTGGTAAATGGGGAAATGAGGTTCATAATCTGTTAACAGGATTTGTTGGTAATCTAAGAGATATGGAAGATGTATTTAAGCGAGAAGCAAGGAAAAAAGAGAGAGCAATTGCAAGGAATCGTAAGATGTTGGGATTGCCACCTCTGAAAAAGAGGGTTGACAAGCAACATATTTAGAGATTATAAAGAACTCATGTACCGATTTATCTCTAGAGATACATTCGATATGCCAAAAAAGGGAGTTGTATATTTCGTAGATTGCCCAAAAGATTGTATAGAATTTAGTTGGTTAATAGGGCAAGAAGTAACAATTAATGGTAAGGCATATAAAGTAAAGAATGTAGAACGTAAAATGCGAGCATTTATTCGTAAAGGAGAAAAGATAGGATTGTTAGTATGATGAATTATTATAAAGTTTTAGAAATACCTCAAACAGCCTCACTTGATGAAGTAAAGAGTGCTTATCGAAGATTGGTTAAGAAGTATCATCCTGATTCATATAAAGTTCATTATCCTGAAGCATATAAAGAGAAACTTGTACAAGTTCAAGAAGCATATCAAGAGTTAATAAAAGTAAAGAAAGTAGAAAGACCAGAGTTTGTAAATCCAAGAGATAGTATGCCAGAATATAATAAATCGAGAACAACAGTGCATGTACATAGAAAACCAAACGGTATACGAACAGGCACATATGTTAATGGCAGAATAGTAAAATGACACGTAATGCAAGAAGGATTAAGAAACTAATGAAACGAGATCCACATTGTCATTGGTGTGGAGTTGAAGTTATTTATTATCTTGTTGCTATTCATGAAGTTGCACCACCAAACTTTGCAACAATAGATCATTTGATAAGTAGATTCAATATGGAGGAGCGATTAAGATTATTACGTGAATCCAAAAAACGAAAAGATGGCAGTCATTATGTATTAGCTTGTAGAAAATGTAATGAAGCTCGTGCAGCAAAAGAAGAAAGAGAAGTTCTTTATGGAGGTCAAGTATAATGAAAAGAGTAATAACAATTCATAGAGAATCTAAATATGATTATCAAGAAGAGCTTGAGCGTGCTATGAATCAAGTTATTGATTCGTTACCTGATTATGTTAATGGTGAGATAGTAGTAACGATTGAGGTGCATAAAGATGAAGACTAAGAAACAAAAATACTGGTATTTAGTAGAGACTTGGGAATGTCCTGTGTGTGGAAGAGAATCACTTAGAGTACGCTGTCGAGTTTATAAAAGAGAAGATGGAGGATATAAGACACATAATAGCTATGATTATTGCTTAGAATGAATAATAAAAGATTTAAGAAAATTTTTGAGCAAATAGATTGGGAGAATACAAAAAGAAGAGCAATGCCATTCTATTGGATAAACGAAGCATTTTATAAGAAGTTAAGAAGAAAAGAACGTGAAGCAAATAGGAAGCATAAGCGATGGACATGGTTAGGACACCATAAACCAGTTAAGTAAGATGAAGAATGTAATATATACAAAAAAAGGTGATGATGGAAGAACTGCTCTTGCCGATAAGAAGCGTGTAGACAAGTTTAATCCATTAGTGGAGGCAATAGGTACAATTGATGAATTGAACGCCTCTATCGGCATTCTACCGAGTTTTAACCCGTACCTAGATGTCATCCAGAACAGTCTATTAAATATTGGTGGATATTTAGCACATGCATATACATGGGATAATCCAAAGAAAGATTTAATTAAGAAACTTCCCAAAGTAACTAAGTCAATGGAAACAGAGATTGACATCATTACACAGGAGTTACCAGAATTGCACGACTTTATTCTTCCAAAAGGTTACTATCATGTAGCACGAACAGTTTGCAGACGAGCAGAGCGAAGAGTAGCAGAAGCTAAACTACAAGAACAGTTAAATATTGATCCTTCAGTATTGCAGTTTATTAATAGATTAAGTGATTATCTCTTTATGCTGGCTAGACAAGCAAATAGAGCTGAGGTAAAATGGAGACATGGGAAATGATTAATTTTAGTGTGAGTAAAAAAGATGCTATTTATCTCATTCTTTTTACGCTTTTCATTTTTGGAGCAGGATTTTATATTGGATGGATTAATTCTAATTTTCAAGGGAGAACAGCAAAAGAATGGTTTGAGCAAAATAATGTTAATATCTCCGAGGTAGTTAAAACGCAAGGACAGTTAAATGATGAGGTGAATAAATATAATGGTCTTGCGAAGAGTTGTGGAAGTTTATTGAGTACTTCAAATGCTATTTATACTCTAAGTAAACAATTTACTACCTGTCTTAACGCAATTACAACTTATACCTGTAATGGTATGGGAAGTCTAGTTCAATCAACTGATGTGTTAACCTGTATGAAGCAATATGGGAATAATCAATAAATAATAGTAAAATATTTGCTATAGGAGTATGATATAATAAAAGAGTGGAAAATTTGATTAATAATTACTATTTAGGAAAAACGATAAAACAATTAGCTAAAGAAAATAATACTAATTATTCTAGTGTAAGAAGATTTTTATTAAAGAACGATATAAAGTTAAGGAATCAAGGGAGAACAGGTGCTTATATTCAACCTTCTGAAGAAGCAAAACAGATAATCTTAGGTACATTATTAGGAGATGGTTCTTTTGCAAAAGGGAGAAAAACACCTTGTTTGATAATCTCTCATGGTGGAAGACAGGAAGAATATTTACAATGGAAAGTTAATAAAATAGATGGCTTAGAAGGTAAAATTTATAAGAGAATTAGGTATGATAAAAGAACATTAAAGAATTATGTTTCTGTTGAATATCATTCAAGGACACATCCATATATCGAATATTTGAAGAATATTTTTATTAAAGATGGTAAAAAAAATGTAAATATTGAAATATTATTAAGTTTGAATGAGTTAGGAATAACAGTTTGGTATTGTGATGATGGAAGTATTTATCATAATAAAGATACAAATCATTTAACTTTAGCTGTAAATGGATTTACTGATTTGGAGAGATTAGTAATAATAAAGTTTTTTAGAGATAATTATGGATTAAATTTTAGATTATCACAAAAACAGATTAGATTAGTTTCATTAAAAGAAATAAGTATGTTTATGAATTTATTTGGAAGATATATACCGAATTGCATGGAATATAAGAAAGGAAGATTTAAGTGAAAGATGTTAAAAGGTGCTTTGCCTTTGGCGATTTACATGGTCATTATGATGAGTTCATTGCATTATGGAACAGACTTGTTAAAGATGCAGGTCTAGACCTAACTAAAGATGAAGTCGTTTTGCTGGGCGATTTAGTTGATAATGGTCATCAGGTAAAGCAATTATTAGAATATGTACGTAAACTCCAATACGATTATCCAAGCTCTGTACGAGTTCTCCGAGGCAATCATGAAGATTTGCTTCTTGATGCTCTTTCTCCTACTCATCCCACTTATGGCGATTACTATATTTGGTATAACCAAGGTGGAGAAGAAACGCTCAAGTCCTTTATTCCCAATGAACTAAGTGATTATGAAAAAGCATTAGCTCAGCCAGAAGACATGATTGGACAAGAAATGCTTGATTGGTTAAAGAGTCTTCCATACTACTACGAAACTGATAAGTATTTCTTTGTACATGGTGGTGTGCTTCCAGGAACTAAATTAAAAGATCATGACTTTACCGACCCTGATACACTATATAAGCTCATGTGGATTAGAGATGATTTTATTCAATCTACCTTTCAATGGGAGAAGAAGATCATTTTTGGACATACTGCTAAGAGTACCCATAAAGGACAGTATAGTGAGTTTGAACCTTACGTGATGAAGAACAAAATAGGTATTAATACCATGCCTCGCAATCTTGGACATCTTACTGCTTTAGAATTACCATCAGAAAGGTTTTGGACAACATGAAGTATGGAAGAATACGAGGATTGGACTTGTATCAACTGTGAACGTGTATTAGATGATGATGAACCAGTCTTACCAGTTATGGCAACGAATATTGAGACTGGTGAAGAAACTGAAGAATATATCTGTCTCAAGTGTTCAGAGAAAGCTAACAATGAAACTGGTGGCTATTTCTTAGGCAGAAGAAGTGTAAGAGATATGGATTTCTCACATTATCTAGCAAATTGTTCTGATAAGGATTGTACAAAAACGCATTTAAGTAACTAATGAAAGCACTTGCACTTTTAGGTGCTATTGGTACTATTATCCTCTTGCTTTTCTATGGTTATTTGTCTATGATTGGTTCAATTATTAATGATGAACTATGAGTGGTATAAATAAGATCCCCAATAAAACTGTTAGAAATGGCGACTGGCGAATGACAGTCTTCACCGAACCGTGGCATGACCAAGTTAAAATTTGGTTAATAACCTATCAAAAAGATAAAGCATATAACGTTACCTATAAAGATGGGTCTATGCTAATAAAGGCAGTAAAAGAAGGAGAGCAGATACAGGATTGTTTTATGAAGATGCCTTATGATATTTACGAAGAGTTCTGTAAATTACTCTCATTAGCCGAAATTCCTCAAGAAGAAAGTGTTACCAAGGCAGAATTAACAGCAACAAAGTATCACCTAGAAGATATGCGAAAGTTAGTATTTAAGAAATAATATGGCTAGTGCATTTAAGTGTAACATGTGTGAATACTTAAAAGAAGGAAATGGCTTTCAGGTTATTATTCCTACTGCTACGAACGTAGAAGTCTGTGCTACTTGTTATAGTTTATTAGAAGAAATCCTACATGCAAAACAAGATTAAACAGATTATCAAGAAATATCCAAATTTTTTTATTTATTATTATGATAATGGGTCTTGGTGTATTTATGCACAGAAAGAAGATAGTGAACTTAATGATGAAGGAAATGAATCTAAGCCACCTGTGTTAGAAGGTGATGATTTTGGTATTGAGGGTACTGGTTATGCTCCTCCATTAGTTGTTGCTATGGCTGAATTATTAGGAGGAGAAGTAGATAGTGTTTAAGGAGGTGAATTATGGGAGATACATTTAGAAAATTATATACACCATTAAGTGAAGAACAAAAAGCAGAGATGCAAGCAATTAAGAATAAAGCTGAAGAACTTGAAGAGTTATTTAATAAATCAATGTCAAGAGAGCCACGCTTAATGGCTATTGCTAAGACAAATCTTGAACAAGGAGTTATGTGGGCTGTTAAAGCGGTCACTACAAAAGAGAAAGATGAAGCTGAAGTTTAAGCAGATTATCTGTTTTCTTATTGGGCACAATGAAAACATTTGGGCAGCACATGGTTTTGTGTTAATGCAATCGAAGGGCTTCAAAATGCCTGACTTTCAATTAAAATGTAAGCGTTGCGGAGAAGTATTCACAACGCTATTAGGAAATGAATAAGAAGGGAGGTGAGAAGAATGACAGTAAGAGCAAAGTTTAAGGTAGATGCATTAGAGCATACTGGTGGACAGAAACAAGCTGATGGTAAAGCACTTGTTTTTACAACAGTAAAGATGACTCCTGTATATCCAAAGGCAGAAAATGGTAAGTCTGAGAACGAGCATGAGAATCGAACGTTCTGGAATTACACTCCATCAGGAGAGCTGCGACTACAAACAGTAAATGAAAATGCAGCAAAATATTTTGAACTTGGCGAAGAATATTATTTAGACTTCGTTAAAGTAGAGTAAAAGAGCAAGCTCTTACTCTGGAGGTAACAAAACTTATAGCCACAGAGAGACAAGAGCTTAAATCTCTAATTGACAAACATCTGCTTACCCTTCTATAATCCACATTGCAACAGGTAACACCAATGAGCACTACAAAATCGAATCACGGTATTATTAAAAGTAAAACACAAGAAGAGAAAGAAGAACTAGAAACTAATAAAAAGATTAAACCTCATTTACGTAAGTTCGTGATGGACTATCAACGTAATAAAGCAAAGCAAACTGCTGAAGAAAAATTTGCCAGAGAAGAGAAGCTCAATAAAATGCAAGCTGAAATGGAAGCAGTTGTTCATCGAGCAAAAGCACTTTCGTTAATTGCCTTTACACAAAAGAAAGTATGGAAGCAACATCCTCCGTATTTTGAAATGAAATGGCTTACTTCGTTAACTGTTACTCCTGAATTAGAACAAGCACAAAAAATAGATATGTGGGGATTTGCTCAATATCTGACACGAGAATACTTTAGTAATTACTTAAAAGAACAGGATAGTGAAAAAGGTTATCCAAATCCCATGAAAGAAGAGAATCTTGAATGGTTTTGGGTAAAGTTTAATGCAGATCTTAAACTGCTCATCAAAGCAGAGATGCAAAGTGTTGCTAAAGGAAACAAGAGTAATATTATCGTTACCAAAGAAAATAAAACTCCAAACATAATTTTACCCAATAAAACAAAATTTAATTGATATGCGAGTAAAACGAATGATAGATATAGCTGCCCTGCTCCGCATTGCACAAATGGAGAAGTTGGACGATATTGATGAGAAGTACGGCTTAGTTGCTCCTGATCCTCCTGAAGACATGAATGAAATTGTAAATAC
>Ga0335069_10002706_pt1 | contig 27048 bp, 19 predicted proteins | sample Lox_Sample_11_FD_206714 | JGI IMG/M metagenome (GOLD analysis project Ga0335069, IMG submission 206714) | Soil microbial communities from Loxahatchee National Wildlife Refuge, Florida, United States - Lox_Sample_1.1 | ecosystem: Environmental > Terrestrial > Soil > Wetlands | place: USA...
CCGCGCGCAGGAGCCGCAACGGTTGTGCTCCGGCGGATCGGGCTCAAGCCGCAGCGTAGTGATGATCTCGGACAGGAAGATCCAATTGCCCAGCCGGCGGCTGATGAGGTTGGTGTGCTTGCCGATAAACCCTAAGCCGGCCCGCTGGGCCAGGTCGCGCTCCAGTATCGGGCCGGTGTCCACATACCAGAGCGAGCGAGTGGCTTGCCCGCCGGCCTGCTGGACGACCGCGGTGAGTTGCTGCAAGCGCCCGGCTAGCACCTGGTGGTAGTCCGCATACCGCGCATAGCGCGCGATCAGGCCCGTGCGCGATGAATCGCCGGCGGGCAGCGGGCCCGGCGAGTCGCGTCCGCCTCCTGCGTAACTGGTCGCCAGGGTAAGAATGGATTCGGCCCCGGGCAGCACCTGCTGCGGGTTCACGCGCCGGTGCGCCGACCGCGCCATATACGCCATCTCTCCGTGCAGCCCCGAAGCAAGCCACTGTTGAAACCGCGCGGTAGTGGCGGGCGCCGCCGCGGTCGTGAAACGACAGGCGTCGAACCCCAGTTCTGCGGCGCGCTGCCGAATCAACTCCTTCATCGGTGCGCTGCCTGCGCGAAATGAAACTGGTGGATCACCTGCTGCGCGACCTCGCGAACAGACCGCTGCTCAGTGTTCACCAGCACATCGGCCTGCCTATAAAACGGCCCCCGCACCGCGAGCAACTCCCTGATTTTGGTCAGCGGATCACCCGAATTGAGGAGCGGCCGGTGTGAATGGGTCCGGACGTGCTCCCATATCGTCTCGGGCGAAGCCCACAGGCAGACCACCAGCGCATGCGTCTTGAGGCTCGCGAGATTGCCTTCCCCCACCGGTAGGCCGCCTCCGGTGGCGATGACCGTCTTGGCCCGATGCGTGAGTTCCTCCACTATCTTGCGTTCCCACTGGCGGAAGGCTTGCTCCCCCTCCTGCTCGAACATATCCGATATTGACTTCCCGGCGCGGGCCTCGATCACATGGTCGGTGTCGAGAAACGTAAAATGCAGATGCTCCGCCGCCATTCTCCCAACGACCGACTTGCCCGTTCCCATGAAGCCAATGAGTGCAAGGTTCCTAATCGGGCGCGTTGCAGTCATTGCATCCAGATAGCGTATGCCGCTTGCCTTCGCACGCAGATTCTCCGGTTCGGATGGAAACGCCCCGCGCGTGTGGTAGCTTTCGGTGCAATGCTTAAGGCCGCTCTGCTGCAAACCGGGCGCAGTAATCAATCTCACCTGATCCTCGCCGCGCTTGTCCTCGCGCTGGCCATCCAGCCCCTGCATGCCGGGCGCGCTTTTCCCGGAGCCGGCGATCAACGCAAAGCCATCGTCATGGGCGCGGGCGATCCCAAGCATGACCCGTTCAGCCATCCCATGGGCGCACAGCGAACCTTCCTCCGCTTCGTCGGCAACCCGAACAATAAGCCAGGCAAAGGCTGGACCTGCGAATTCGAATGGGATTTGAAGGTGCGCTTCGGCATGAACCCGACGAACACGCCGGCGGAGGCGCTCTTCAACTACATCGGGCAGCACCACCTCGGCTACCGCATCGCGATGAACTGCGGGCCCAACGGCCACAGCGCCGCCTACTGGCGCTGCGCGGTGGACAACGGGATCATGCCATTCGGCCCCCACTACAATAATATGTATGTGAGGATTGACGACCCCAATGGCATCGGGGTTGCCGTGAGCGTTGCCGGGGGCGCAAAGGCGAATGTGACCAGCTATGGCCCGGGCCTCGAGTTCATTGATGCCGTGCTGGGATGGGGGCCAAACCCCGACCCCAACGGCGAGGACGCCGCCCAAAGCTGGGCCAACCAGCGCCTGGCCGCGAGGTTCGCCCGCGTGCTCGACACGCATCCAGCCTTCAACATCTGGGATGCCCGCGAATTCATGCGCCAGGCTGCCAGTTTCTGGGACAAGGGCTGGACGGAAGTCAACGGCTACGGCCGCGTGAATGAAAACGCCTTCGTCGGCACGCTGCTCCCCGGCCCCCCGGTGGACTTCCACGCCGTCCGCTCCCACGACCAGCACCAGGTGGTGTTTGCCTGGCATAACTTCGCGCAGACCGACTTCGCCGCCACGGTCATCGCCCGCCACGACGGGCGCATCATCTACGATGGCACGGGGACCAACTTCGCCTGGCCGAGCGATGTGAACGGCAGCGAGACCTTCACCTATTGGTCCAGGAACCGCGCCGGCGAGAAGTCCCGCATGGAGTCGTACCAGACGCGCACCGTTACGGGACTGAGCTGTGGGCCGTATCGCACCTGCCTGGTTGTGAGCGCCCCATCGGGCACGGAAGGGCCGCCCTTCGGCCTGGCTGGGCGCTTCCAGGAAGTCGCGACGAACTGGGTGGCCGACGTCGTCAGCCGGACCGGCTACTGCGATTACGATCCTCTTACGCACCTGCCGCGAGGCCCCATCGTCGCCTTGTTGCCCGACCTCCCGGCCATGATCGGCTACGCCATCTCGAACCACTACCGTATCCTCGTGGCGCCTATCGCCGCGCCCGATCGGGACCTCTACGCCTACAAACCCGACTGGGACCGTGCAACGGCAGCCGGCATCCTCGTTGTCCTGCCCCATCACGGCGTTCTTTCACTGTCGCGCATCCCGAAGGCGCGCCGACTCTCCCCTCCCTGCCTTTTCTCCGCGGTAACCGTCGGTGCAGCTATGGGCACCAACTGTCTCAGCTTCGGCCCGGGGATCGAGTTCTTTGACGCGCCGGAACCGGGCGGCTCCGCACCCACCGGGTTTACCCCGGGTGCCGACGCTGCTGCCGTCGTGGCCGGTAAGCTGGCTCGCATTCTGGACGCCTACCCCCGCTACAACCTATGGGATGCCCGCCAGCATTTGCGCCAGAGCGCAAGCCACTATGCCGCCGGTTGGAGCGAAGATGGCGGCTACGGCCGGCCACCGCCGCAGCCCGCCAGCATAGCCGAGCTGGATCCAGCCCCGCCGCTCGCGCTTAGCGCCGCTCCTTCGGATCAAGGGCGGAGCGTGACGCTCTCCTGGCAGAACTTCCTGCAGAGCAGCTTCGCCGAAACCGTGATCCAACGGAGCGACGGTCGCACCATCTATCACGGCACCGGCACAAATTATACCTGGCCGAGCGATGTGGAAGGGCAGGAGACCTTCCGCTTCTTCTCCCGCGACAAGTCAGGCCGCCTCTCCCGGCCCGAGGCCTACACTGTCCTTACGGTTGCGGGGCTACACCGGGCGCAGTGAGCGCAGGGGCGCATGTCCGCGGTACGAGCAGGCTCAGTAGCGGAAATCCGAACCCCGAAACCCGAAATCCGAAACAAATCCCAATGCTTCAACTTCAAATGCAGAAAACCCTGTTCAGGTAGGGACGCCTCGCCGAGGCGTCCGGGTGCGCCGGAAACGGACGCCTCGGCAAGGTGTCCCTGCCCAGCACCCTGGCCGCAGCTTTCGGTCATTGCTCGTTTGAGCCTTTGTGCTTGTTTCGGATTTCGGGCTTCGGATTTCGGATTTGTGCGGCCAGCGCGCGCTGGCACTGTCTCGAAGCTACCCGACCTCATCCTCTTTGCCCTTGCCAACAGCCCGCAGCATCGTACGTTCGCTCCATGGAACAGCCGCAACTGGCGCAGTATCTACCCGTCCTGATGCTCGGGGTGTTAGCGGTGCTCTTTTCCTTCGGCATGCTGGTCATGTCGGTAGTGGTCGGGAAGAAAGGCAGGCGCCCGCCGATCAAGGACACGCCCTACGAATGCGGCATGCTGCCGGTAGGCGAAGGCAGCACCCGGCTCTCGGTGCGGTTCTACGTCGTCGCCATGCTGTTCATCCTCTTCGATATCGAGGTGATCTTTCTCTATCCCTGGGCGGTGGTCTATCGCGAAATGCTCAAGACGGACGGAGGCGTCATCTTGGGCTCGATGGTCTCCTTCATGGTCATTCTGTTCGTCGGCTACATCTACGCCCTGAAAAAGCGGGCCTTCGACTGGAAGGCGTAGCCCCGGGCTACTCCAAGCTCCCCCGCAGCACCGCGAACATCTGCTTTCCGGCAGCCGGCGTAACCCGCCGCTTGCCCTTCTCATCCGCGTGTTCCACAAACTCAGCCGGCAGCTCGTTGAGGAACGGTGAAGGATGGCACGGCGTCAGCGTCCCGTATTTCTTGCGCGCGGCACAATGGCTGATGGAGAGGCTCTGCTTCGCCCGGGTGATTGCCACGTAGAACAGCCGCCGCTCTTCATCGAGCGTTCCTTCTTCCTTCGAGCGGGAATGCGGCAGCAGCCCGTCTTCCATCCCCACGATGTACACGCTGGGGAACTCCAGGCCCTTGCAACTATGCATCGTGATCAGCGTCACGGCGTCGCCGGGCGCCTCGTCCTCTTCGTCCTCACGCTCGCTCTCCAGCGTGATCCGCTCCAGGAATCCCTGCAGGCGGTCGAAGGCTGGTTGCGAAGCCGCCTCCGCGCCGTCGAGCGTGGCGGTTAGCTCCTTCACATTGCGCAGCCGGCTTTCCGCCGCCTCGCGGTCCTTCTCGGTGCGACGCAGCTCGGCGGCGTAAGCAATCTCGTCCAGGAACCGGTCCACCAGGCGCTGCAGCGCATGGGGATCATGCGACAGGCTTTGCTCGTGCAAGCGACTGCGCGTGCGTTCGATCAGCTCCACAAAGCGCTCGACGCTGCCCCGGGCACCGGCCTGAAATGTGGCCGTCACCGCCGGGTTCTTCATCACCGCAAAAACCGAGCACTTTCGCTCCTGGCTCGCGCCCAGCAGCCGTTCCATCGTCACGTCGCTCAGCCCGCGCGCGGGCACGTTGGCGATGCGCAGCAGGCTGACGTCGTCGTTCGGGTTCACCAGCACCTTCAAGTAGGCCAGCAGGTCACGCACCTCGCGCCGATCAAAGAAGCTCTGGCCCCCGATCAGGTGGTAGCGCACCGCGGCTTGCCGCAGCGCGGTCTCCAGCGGCCGGGATTGGGCGTTCGTGCGGAACAGAATGGCTTGATGCGACCACGGCGCGCGATGCGCCAGCCGATCGTAGTTGATCAGCTCGACAATGCTCCGCGCCTCCTCCTCGTCACTCGCGAACGTGTGCAGCGTGATCCGAGACCCCTCGCCCTGCTGCGACCACAGCTTCTTGCCGCGCCGCCGGACGTTGTGCCGGATAATGGCGTTCGCGGCCCCGAGGATCGTATTGGTAGATCGGTAATTCTGCTCCAGCTTGATAAGCTTCACCTCGGGGAAATGCTGTTCCATGTCCAGGAGGTTGGCGATTTCCGCCCCGCGCCACCCGTAAATACTTTGGTCGTCGTCGCCGACCACGCACAGATTGCGGTGCTCCTGCGTGAGCGATTGCACCAGCCGGAACTGCGCCGCGTTGGTGTCCTGGTATTCGTCCACCATCACGTAGCGGTATTTGGCCCGGCAGGCTTCCAGCGCCGCGGGATGCTCCTTGAACAGGCGCAGCGTAAGCAGGATGAGGTCGTCAAAGTCCACCGCATTGCAGGCGCGCAAGGCGGTCTCGTATTTGGACCTGATATGTTCTGCCATCGCCCGCACGCTGGCATCGGCAAAGACCGCCGCCCTCTCGCCGCCGTTCCTGAACCGACTGAGCAACCCCAGGATCGCCGCGGGGTCGGTCTTTTCCCCCTTCGCCGAGATCTGCGCCAGGATCTTCTTGATCGCCCCGATCTGCTCCGACTCATCGTAAATGACGAAGTTGCGCTTGTATCCGAGCTTCTCGATGTGCTGCCGCAGGATGCGCACGCACAGTGAGTGGAACGTGCAGATGGTGGGTTGGGGATTCGTCCTGTCCGCCGGCGAGGCGCCTTTCACCCTGGGCACCAGCTTGCTCACCCGCTCGCGCATCTCGCGCGCCGCCTTGTTCGTGAACGTCACGCCCAGGATATGCTCGGGCCAAATGCCGCCGGCGATCATGTGCGCGATCCGGTAGGTGATGACCCTTGTCTTGCCGGTTCCGGCCCCCGCAAGAATCAGCAGCGGTCCGCGAATCGTCTCCACCGCCTCTCGTTGCTGCGGATTCAAGGAACTCAGACTCAACATCGCGCGCGGAGTCTATGTACGCTCAGAGTGATGGCAAGCGCATTGGGGACCGGCGGAGCGCGGACAGTCCTGCCCGCAGCAACGTGCCTACGCATGCCAGTAAATCCGAAACCCGAAATCCGAAGTCCGAAACAAATCCCAATGCTCCAACCCCTAATGCTCAAAACCCAGGCTGGCCGCAGGTTTCGGTCATTGCTCGTTTGAGCCTCTGTGCTTGTTTCGGATTTCGTGCTTCGGATTTCGGATTTCCGCTCTTGCGGCATGTCTGCGCTCCGGGTGAGCGACAAAACGCTTCCCGCCGGAGGAGTTCCGCACCGCGTAGCGGTGTATTGAAGGTAGCCGTGCGGCTTCAGCCCACGGGGGCGCGCCCACGCTCAGCATGTCGCGTCGCGTCAGCGACGCCTGAAAGCCCGGGCGCTTAATCCCACAGAAATCTCTCGTCGTACTTGATTCCGTGGCGAGCCAACAGGGCGCGGTATTCTTCCTGGAAGGTTCTCACGCGGTGATGTTCATGCTGATGCGCGATATACTCTTTCACGCTCGACTCTGATGACTTGCTCACGGTAAATGCGCCATACCCGTCTTGCCATGCGAATCCGCGGCAGCCGGGGACATTCTCTTTTATCCAGGCAGAGGAGCCGCCCTTCACGTATTTGAGCGCCTCGCTTACGGTAACCGTCGTGGGGATTCCCAGCAGCATATGGATGTGGTCATCCATGCTACCGACGAGGAGCGGCGTGAGCTCGTGCTCGCGCGCTATGCCGCCCAAGTACGCGCAGACGCGCTCCTGGACGGACGCCCGCAGCCAGGGCTCGCGATGCTTGGTGCTAAACACGACGTGGTAACGGAGGCAGGTAAAGGTATTGGCCATAGGCGGAGAGGAACACTATCAGGCGTCGCTACGCGACGCACTCCAATTTCGGCGATTTCCCGTGGGCTGAAGCCGCACGGCTACCTTCGTGGCATCGCTACGCGATGAGGATGTGCCTTCCGTCGCTTCGGATGCTTCCGCAAGCCACAACCTCCTCGCTCCCACGTGGCAAACCCCCTGCAGCCGGGCTATCTTCCATTAGGACCTATGAAGGACGGCATTACCAGCGCGGCGGTCTATAGCCTCGAGTACCTGGAGGGCCTGTACGCCCGCTACTTGCATGACCACCAGAGCGTGCCCGCGGCGTGGCGCGAACGCTTCGCGGACCTGCATAACGGCGATAGTGAGCCAGCCCACGCCGGCCCCTCCTTCCGCGCTCGCAGCCTGTTTAACCCGGCGCCGACCCCGACGCCTCGCGCCCCCATCCCGGAGCTGGACCCGGTGCAAGGCAGCGTGCGCGATCGACTCAACCAGCTTATCCGCAATTACCGCGTGCGCGGGCACATGATCGCGCACCTTGATCCGCTGGGTGCGCCCCGGCCCACCCCGCCCGAACTCGAGCTGGCCTATTACGGCTTCCGCGAGAGCGACCTGGACCTGCTCACCGTCTGTTCCACGCTGCCGTACGACGAACCGCTGACCATCCGCGAGATCGTCCAGCGCCTCCGCAACACCTACTGCCGCTCGATCGGTGTCCAGTTCATGCACCTGGACGACCATGCCGCGCGCGCCTGGCTGCAGCATCGCATGGAGAGCACCCAAAACCACCTGGCCCTCTCGCGGGCGGAACAGTTGCGCATCCTGGCCCACCTCACCGACGCCGTCATCTTCGAGGAGTTCCTGCGCAAGAAGTTCCTCGGCGCCAAGACCTTCTCGCTCGAAGGCTCCGAGACGCTGGTGCCGCTCCTGGACCTCGCCATCGAAGGGGCCGCCCGACAGGGCGTGCGCGACATCGTTATCGGCATGGCCCACCGGGGCCGCCTCAACGTGCTCGCCAACATCATCGGCAAACCCCGCCGCGACATCTTCCGCGAATTCGCCGACGCTGAGCCCGGGCTCTGGACCGGCCGCGGCGACGTGCGGTATCACCTCGGCGCCAGCGGCACCTGGACCACGACCGAGGGCGTCCGCGTGCAACTTGCCCTGTGCTTCAACCCCAGCCACCTGGAATTCATCAATCCCGTCGCGGTGGGCCGGGTGCGCGCACGGCAGGACCGGCAGGGCGACACCGAGCGGCGCCAGGTGCTGGGCGTGCTGATTCACGGCGACGCCGCGTTCCCGGCCGAAGGCATCGTGCAGGAGACGCTCAACCTCAGCCAGCTCCCGGCCTACACTACCGGCGGAACTCTGCATGTCGTGGTCAATAACCAGATCGGCTTTACCACGTCGCCCAGCGAAGCGCGCTCCACCGTCTATGCGACCGACATCGCCCGCATGCTCCAATCGCCCGTGTTCCACGTGAATGGCGAAGACCCGGAAGCCGTGGCCCAGGTCGTCCGCCTGGCATTGGACTTCCGCCGCGAATTCGGCACCGATGTATTCATTGACATGTACGGCTACCGGCGCTGGGGCCATAACGAAACCGACGAGCCGTCATTCACTCAGCCGCTCCTGTATCGCGCGATCCACCAGCGCCGCAGCATCCGCGAGTGCTATCTCGAGCACCTGCGCGAACTGAAGGGCATCACGACCGAAGAGGCCGAGGACATTGCCCGCCTGCGCCGCGAGAGGCTCGAACAGCAACTGAGCGAAGTCCGCCAGGAAACCGGCGCCACCGCCGGCCAGGCGTCTCGCCCGGCCCCTGCAACCTCAGCCGCCCCATCGCCCCCGACCGAACCTGACACCCGCGTGGACCTCGCCCAACTTCGCTCCTTGCTCCTGCAACTGGCCCGCCTCCCTCGCCGTTTCCACCTCCACCCCAAGCTGGAGCGCGGCCTGGAAGCCCGGCGCAAAATGGCGGAGCAGGAGCATCCCCTGGATTGGTCCTCGGCGGAAGCGCTGGCCCTGGCATCCCTCGCCGTCCAGGGCACCCGCATTCGGCTCAGCGGACAGGACACTGGCCGTGGCACCTTCAGCCAGCGTCACGCGGTTCTGTATGACCAGGAGGAAGGCTACCCTTATGTCCCGCTGCAGCATCTCGCCGCCAGGCAGGCGCCGGTCGAAATCATCAACAGCCCCCTCTCCGAAGCCGGCGCGCTGGGTTTCGAATACGGCTACAGCCTCGATTCCCCGGACTGCCTCGTGCTGTGGGAGGCGCAGTTCGGCGATTTCGTGAATGCCGCCGAGGTGTGCGTTGACCAATTCATCGCCAGCGCCGAGGACAAATGGCAGCAGCTCTCCGGGCTGGTGCTGCTGCTGCCGCACGGCTTCGAAGGCATGGGCCCCGAGCATTCGAGCGCCCGGCTCGAACGCTTCCTCCAGCTCGCCGCCGAAGACAACATCCGCGTCGTCCAGCCCACCACCCCGGCGCAATACTTCCACTGCTTGCGGCGGCAGGCTCTGAGCCAAAAGCGCAAGCCGCTCATTGTGCTCACCCCCAAGAGCCTGCTGCGCCATCCCCAGGCCATCTCACCGCTCGCCGACTGTGCCGAGGGTGCGCTCCAAACAGTTTTGCGTGACAGCCTGGCCGAGGCGCCCGTCAGCCGCGTGCTGCTGTGCACCGGCAAGGTCTATTACGAACTCGCCGCCCATCGTGAAGAGCACCACCGCGCCGACGTGGCCATCATCCGGCTCGAACAGCTCTACCCGCTATCGGTTGAATCTCTCGAGGCGGCGCTCCCGGAATGCCGCCCTGGCGCGCTCGCGTTCTGGGTCCAGGAAGAACCCGAGAACATGGGCGCCTGGCACTTCGTGCATGACCGCCTGGGCGACAGGCTAAGGCCTCCAGATATCTCGAACAAGGGTGAGCCAGCCCGTGCCCCCTCACCCGCCCTGGCGGGCACCCTCTCCCCCTCCGAGGGGGAGAGGGATGGGGTGAGGGGCGCCCTCCCGCTCCGACCCGTGTGCCGGCCGGAATCCGCCAGCCCGGCCACCGGCTCCGCCGGCGCGCATAAGCTGGAACAGGAACAGCTCATCGAACGCGCTTTCGGGGAGCCTCAGGCGGCCGCGCCCGCGCCCGTTCCCGCCGGCGACGAGGGCCAACGGTCGGACTAGCGCGGGGCACTGCGAAGCTAATTATGGTGGACGTAACCATCCCGGAAGTCGGCGAATCCATCGTCGAAGTGCAGATCGGCGAGTGGCTCAAGCACGAAGGCGATGCCGTGCGCAAGGACGACTCGCTCGCCATGATCGAGTCGGAGAAGACCAACTTCGAGCTGCCCGCGCCGGCCGCGGGCAAACTGGCTCGTATCCTCGCCCAGCCGGGCGAGACGGTGAAGGTCGGCGCTACCATCGCGCAGATCGAGCCCGGCAGCGATGGCGCACAGGCCAAGCAGGCCACGGCGCATTCGCCCAAACCGTCCGCCCCCAAGCCGGCAGCCGCAACGACACCGTCCCAGGAACCGCAGCCTGACACACAAGCCCCTCACGCCGCCCCTCTCCCCATCGGATGGGGAGAGGGTGGCCGCAGGCCGGGTGAGGGGTCGGAGGCTGCCGCCGAATCTGAAGCCCCGCCTGTGCGCGGCAAGCCGGCTCGCCCACCCACGCCGCGGACCGAGCCGAAACCTGCCGCCCGAGCACCGGCCGCGCCCCCGCCTGCTCCGATCGAGGAGCCGGCTACCGAAGCGCCGGAAATCGAGGAGACCCAGCCGCCCGAAACCGCTGAACCGAAGGCCCCACCTCCAGAAACAGCGCCGGCTCCCCCTCGGCTCACGTCCGGTAGGGACACCTCGCCGAGGCGTCCGTCTTCTGGCGGCAGCGGACGCCTCGGCGAGGCGTCCCTACCAGCCGGTCGCGAGGAGGAAGTCGTGCCCATGAGCATGTTGCGCCGCACTGTGGCGCGACGGCTCCTCGAAGCCCAGCGCACCATGGCCATGCTGACCACGTTCAACGAGGTGGACATGGCCGCTGTCCAGGCCCTTCGCCACGAGCGCCAGGAGGCCTTCCAGCAGCGCTACCAGGTCAAGCTCGGGCTGATGTCCTTTTTCGTGAAGGCCGCCGTGGCCGCCCTCAAGGAATTTCCGCAGATCAATGCCGAGGTGCGCGGCGACGACATTATCTATCGCAACTACTTCGACATCGGCGTAGCCATCGCCAGCCCTCAGGGCCTGGTCGTGCCTGTCCTGCCCAATGCCGAGCGCCTCAGTTTCGCCGAAATCGAGAGCGCCGTCGCCGACTTCGCCCGCCGCGCCAAAGAGCGCCGGCTCAAGCCCGAGGAACTGGAAGGCGGCACCTTCACCATCACTAACGGCGGTGTCTTCGGCTCCCTCCTCTCCACGCCCATCATCAACCCGCCCCAATCCGGCATCCTCGGCCTCCATGCCATCACCGACCGCCCCGTCGCCCGGGCCGGCGCCGTCGTCATCCGCCCCATGATGTATGTGGCGCTGACCTACGACCACCGCATCGTGGATGGCCGTGAAGCCGTCCTCTTCCTCCGCCGCATCAAGGAACTTGTGGAAGACCCCGCCCGCATGCTGATCGAGGCGTAGCCGAGCAAATCCGAAGCCCGAAGGCCAGGACAGTCTTGAGTCTAAAGCCCAAGGTCTAAAGTCGTCTAACTAGCTATTTATCAACATCTTACGCCCTAGCCTCAAGACTGACCCACTCCGTCCGCACCCCAGCCCCTCCGTCACCACACCGTCACCACACCGTCACCTCACCGTAGAACCTCTAACTTCAAGTTAGAGGTTCTACGGTGAGGTGACGGTGAGGTGACGGAGGGGGGACGGAGGGGCTGGGGTGCCGTCCCGGTGCGGCCACGAGGATGATCCGTCTGATCGGGCGGATCGGTCCGATCAGGCCGCAGGGAGGTGCTCAATTCTGGGACACTTGTCCAGGTGGGAGGTCATGGGCTGCCTTCCGCAGCCCCTGGCGCCGGCAGCCGGCACTTGCGCCCCACGTAGCCTGCCTATACCGTCTCCGCGGGCGCTGCAGCCGCCCTTGTTGACCCCGGAATCTCATGCACACACCAAGTGCCACTGCACCGCAGCGCCCAGCCGCGCCGACGCGTCCGCGCCGGGCGCAATCCCCTTGTAGGGCCCACCTGCCGTGAAGAAGCGCCGGGTGCTGATCCTGTTGGTCGTGCTGGGCCTCGGAGCGGCGGTAGGCATCTATTATGCCATCCAGGGCGGCCGGCGCACGCTGGTGCTGACGGGCATCGTCACGACGGACGAGGTCAGCGTCAGCTCCGAAATCCAGGGCCGCATACAACAGCTTCTGGTTAACCAGGGCGACACGGTCGAGCGCGGGCAATTGCTGGCGCGCATTCAGCCGCAGGAATGGAGGGCCGAGGCCGCTTTCTACGCCAACAGCGAGCTGCAGTCCGGCGCCCAGGTGGCGCAGGCCGAGGCCGACCTGAAATACCAGGAGAACCAGGCCACCAACCAGATCCTGCAGGCGGAAGCCAACTTCGCCTCGGCTAAAGACCAGGTCACGCAGGCGCAGGCCGATCTGGAAATTGCCCACACGAATTACCTGCGGCTGGAAGACTTATACCGCAAGCACGTCGAGTCACCCCAGGCCTACGACCAGGCGCGCACCAGCTACGCCGCCGCCGAAGCCCGGGCGGCTTCGCTTCAGCAGCAAGCCCAGGCAGCCCAGGCGGCCGTGGCTATGGCTCGGGCCGAGCGCGACCGTGTCGAGGCCCGCCGCGCAGCGCTGGAGGCCGCGAAACACCAATGGGCCGCCGCCGGCGCCCAGAAGCAACGGGCCGATGTCCGCCTCGATTACACCGAGATCCGCGCCCCCATCGCCGGCATTGTGGACGTGCGGGCCGCCCTCCAAGGCGAGGTAGTCAACCCCGGCCAGGCCATTGTCACCCTGATTGACCCGGACAACCTGTGGGTGCGCGCTGACGTGGAGGAGACTTACATTGACCAAATCCGACTGGGGGAGAAGCTGACCGTGCGCCTGCCCTCGGGGGCCGAGCGGGAAGGCACCATCTTCTATCGAGCCGTGGACGCCGACTACGCCACGCAACGCGACGTCAGCCGCACCAAGCGGGACATCCGCACCTTCGAGATCAGGCTGCGCTGCGACAACAAGGACCGGGCGCTGGCGGTCGGCATGACGGCGTATGTGCTGCTGCCGCTCGAGCAGGGGCGCACGGGTAGGGACGCCTCGCCGAGGCGTCCGCCGCCAGCACAACACGGACGCCTCGGCGAGGCGTCCCTACCAGCGTGGGCGACATAGAAGTCGAAGACCTGACGAAGTGCTTCGGCGATTTCTGCGCCGTGGACCATCTGTCCTTCACGGTGGCACATGGCGAGGTGTTCGGGCTGCTGGGACCCAACGGCGCCGGCAAGTCCACCCTCATCCGCATGCTCACCACCCTCGTGCCGCCCACGTCGGGCACGGCGCGCATTGGCGGGTTTGATATTACCCGCTCCGCCAACCAGGTGCGGCAGACCATTGGCGTCATTCCCCAGGCGATGACGTCCGACCTGGACCTCAGCGCCGAGGAGAACATGAGCATCTTCGCCAAGCTCTACGGCATCCCCCGCGAGCCGCGGCGACGGGCCATCCGCGAGCTCCTGGCCGCCGTGGACCTCCAGCAATGGGGCGACAAGCCGGTGAAGATGTTCTCCGGCGGCATGCGGCGCCGGCTCGAGATCGCCCGCGGCCTGGTGCACCAGCCTAAAATCTTCTTCCTCGATGAGCCCACCACGGGGCTCGATCCGGTCTCCCGTGTGGCTGTCTGGAACATGCTCTCGCGCCTCAAACGCGAGCGCGACCTCACCATCCTCGTCACCACGCATTACATGGACGAGGCGGACAAGCTCTGCGACCGCATTGCGATTGTGGACCATGGCAAGCTCGTGGCGTTGGATTCGCCGCTCAAGCTCAAGGCCTCAATACCCGGCAAGAACATCCTGGAGGTGAGCTTCTCGGAGACGCCGCCGGGCTGGCTCGAAACGCTGAAGGCCCTGCCGGAGGTCGTCGAGGTCAAGCCCATCGAGCAGATTTATCGCCTGTCGTCCAACAACGGCCCACGCACCACGGTGGCGCTCATGGCCGCGGTGCGGGACGCCGGGATCACGGTGACTTCGCTTTCGGTTCAGAGCACGACGCTGGACGACGTCTTTGTACATTACACGGGACACCAGTTGCGCGACGCCTTGCAGAGCGCGGCGGTGTACAACCCAGCCTTCATGTACGAGCGGAAGTAAGGCGGGTGCATGCATCGCATTTGGGCCATCATCGAGCGCGACCTTCGCCGGTTCCGGCGCAGCCCCACGCTGATGATCGTTTCGATGCTCATGCCGCTCGTGCAGTTGGTGGTGCTGGGCTACGCGTTTGGCGGCAAGATCAAGAACCTGCATCTCGGCGTGGTGGATCACGATCACCAGGTGCCCGCGGTGCGCATCAAGGAGATGTGCCAGGCCGTGGCGGCCAACGCGCGGACCTTCGAGACTGTCGCCTGCCCTGACGAGGCGCAGGCCATTCGGGAGCTGCGCTCCGGCCGCCTCAATGGCGTGCTCATCATCCCGCCCCAGTTCTCCCGCAAGGTGCTGGCTGGTGCGGACCCGCGCATTGCGCTGGTCGAGGACAACACCGACCAGTTCGCCTCCTCAGCGCTCCAGGCTTCGCTCAGCCAACTGCTGGGTGCCTATGATGAGAAGCGCCCTGCCCCGCGCGTCTCCGCCGTGGCCGACCTGTCGGTCGTCGAGGTGTATCCTTATGTGCCCTACATCCAGTTTCTGCTGCCGGGCACCATCGTGCTGGCCATCTTCGTATCGGTGATGATTGGGGGCGGCATCATCTACATTGATGACAAGTCGCGTGGCCTGCACGAGGGGTATCTTGTCACACCCATTCGCAAGTACGAGTTGATACTGGGCTTCAACCTGTCGGGGGCGGCCAAGGCGGTCATTGCCGGGGTGGTGCTGGTGGTCTTCGGCTCGCTGATCGCGGGCATCCCCGATCCGCTGAACCCGCTGCGGCTGCTGCGCATGATGTTGCTGGTGGTGGTGACGGCGCTGGCGCTGATCAGCATGATGTTCCTGATCATGGTGCGGGTGACGGACCCGCTGGTGCCGCGCGCGATTTTTGGCGTGCTCAATACCGTGTTGTTTTTCCCGAGCGGCGCGGTGTACCCGATCAATGGGTTTCCCAACTGGATGAAGGGGATCGCGCTGATAGACCCCTTCACGTATGCCGTGGACGGTTTCAAAGCGCTGGCGCTGAAGAACACCGGGCTGCTGGCAATCGCGCCGGACTTGGCGTTCCTGTTTATATTCGCGGTGCTCACAATGGCCGCCGCGACGAAGCTGTTTAAGAGAACGCTGTGATGCTGGGCGGGGGAGCATCTCATCGCTGCCCCCGTCTTGCCCCCTCACCCCTGCCCTCTCCCCATCCGATGGGGAGAGGGAGAGGCGCGCACACGGGCTGGTCTTTCACCCTCTCCCCATCCGATGGGGAGAGGGCTGGGGTGAGGGGCGATTTGGCAGCAATGTCGAGGTGCACCAGACTGGCGTTGCTGGCGGGCTTTGGCGTTGAAAACCGGGCTTCGCGGCCTAGACTCGGGGCGTGAATGCGTCGGAGTATCGCGTGCGCCGCGCCACGCTCGATGACATCGGGCAACTGAGCGCGCTGTGGAAGACGATGCAGTTCCCGGTCGAGGAACTGGCCCGGCGGGTTACCGAGTTCCAGGTCGCCGAGAGCGGGGACGGGCGGTTATTGGGGGCGGCGGGGTTGCAGATTGCGGAACGGCAGGGGCTGATCCATAGCGACGCGTACATTGATTTCGCCCTGGCCGACGCGCTCCGGCCGGCCATTTGGGAGCGTCTACATGCCGTGGCCGCCAACCACGGCCTGCACCGGCTGTGGACGCGTGAGTCCGCGCCCTTTTGGCGGCACTGTGGGCTGGACCGCGCGAGCCCCGAGGTGTTGGAGAAGCTGCCGGCCGTTTGGCGCGGGCCGGCGAGCGGCTGGCTGAGCCTGAAGCTGAAAGAGGACGTGGAAGCGGTGCTGGCGGCGGACAAGGAGTTCGCGCTGTTCATGCAAGCGGAGCGGGCTCGCACGGAGAAGACGTTTCAGCAGGCGCGGGTGCTCAAGCAGTTCGCGACGCTGATCGCAGTGCTGCTGTTATTCTGCGTGGTGGGCGGGGCGCTGTGGCTCATTTTGAAGCACCCGCAGTTGCTGCAGCACCGGTAGGGACGCCTCGCCGAGGCGTCCGCCGCCGCCAAAACCCGGACGCCTCGGCGAAGCGTCCCTACCAGCGTGAACGTTTCGGCCTAACGCGGCGTGAATTCGTCCGCGTGGTAGGAGCTCCGGACCATCGGGGCGCTGGCGACGTGGACAAAGCCCATGGCCCGCGCGCGCTCGCCGTATTCCTGGAACTTATCGGGCCGGACAAACTCCACGACGGGCAAATGCCGCAGGGTGGGCTGAAGGTACTGGCCCAGCGTCAGTATATCGCAGCCGGCGGCGCGCAGGTCAGTGAGAGCGGTGAACACTTCCGCCTCCGTCTCTCCCAGGCCCAGCATCAGCCCGGATTTCGTGCACAGGCCGGGACCGGCTTTTGCCTTTACCTGGCCGAGCACGCTGAGCGAGCGGTCGTAGGTCGCGCGGGAGCGCACCGAGGGTGTCAGGCGCCGCACGGTCTCCAGGTTGTGGTTGAAGATGTGCGGGCGCGCGGAGAGCACGGCGTCAATCGAGGCGGGGCGCGCATTGAAATCAGGTGTGAGCACTTCGATGACGGTGTCAGGATTATGCGCGCGGACGGCTTCGATGGTGCGCCGGAAGTGGTCCGCGCCGCCGTCGGCCAGGTCGTCGCGGGCGACGGCCGTGATGACCACGTGGCGCAGGCGCATGCGGTGCGTGGCTTCGGCCACGCGGTCCGGCTCGTCGGCTTCCAGGGCGAGAGGCTTGGCGGTCTGGACGGCGCAGAAGCCGCAGGCACGGGTGCAGCGGTCGCCGCCGATCATGAAGGTGGCGGTGCCTTTGCTCCAGCATTCCCAGTGGTTGGGACACATGGCGCTCTGGCAGACGGTGTGCAGCTTGAGTTCGTCCAGCAAGGCGCGCGTGTGGGCGAACCGGTCGCTGGTAGGCAGGCGCGTGCGCAGCCATTCCGGCAGGCGCGGGCGGGGCAGGGCTTCAGCGGGAGGCTGCACTGCCATGCTTCTTCTCCAGCTTGCTCCAGAAATCCGGGAGTTGGTCGGGGCCAAAGTCGGCCAGCACCTCGCCATCCACTTCCAGCACCGGCACCAGTTCCTGGCCGGAGAGACGGATCATGTCGTCGAAGGCCGCCTCATCGGCAATCACGTTCACCTGCTCGTATTGCACATGGTGTTCGTCGAGCCAATGCATGGCTTTGTGACACCATCCGCAGTAAGGTTTAATGAAAAGTCGAATCCGCTTTGGTTTCACCATGATACAGTGCAGGAGGTCGGGGGAATTTTCAAATGGCTGGTGGGGCGAAGCGGAGCGCGTTTCGGCAGCACCACTGCGCACCGGCCGCCCGAATCCGAAACCCGAAGCCCGAAATCCGAAACAAATACCAAGGCTCGAATGGGCAATGACTCAAACCTCCGGCCAGAGTGGGTTTTGAGCATTTGAGGTTGGAGCATTGGGATTTGTTTCAGATTTCGGATCTCGGATTTAGGATTTCCACTGTCGCCGCGTCCCAACGCTGAATGCGGCGTAGGGTGCAGCCGCTTGGGCTGCACCTTCACGCGCCGCTGATCTGCAACTTGTACTGTTCCGGCCCCAGCAGCGCACCGACCTCCGCCGGGTTGGACAGCTTTATCCTGTAGAACCAGCCCGCCTCGTAGGGCTCGCGGTTGACGAGGGCTGGATCGTCCACGACCGCTTGGTTCGCCTCGATGATCTCGCCGCTCACGGGCGAGTAAATGTCGCTGGCCGTCTTCACAGATTCCACGACCGCGCAGGCGTCCCCGGCGCTGAGCTGGCGGCCCACCTCGGGCAGTTCGACGAACACGACATCCGTCAGCTCGTGCTGGGCGTGGTCGGTGATGCCGATGGTGGCCACGTCGCCGTTCACACGTACCCACTCGTGCGACTTCGCGTATTTCAAATCCTGAGGAACGTTTGCCATGCTGCTATTGAGTCAGGGAGCAGGCTGGACGTCAACCCGCTTTGCGGTAGAAGGGCTTCGGCACCACGACTGCCGGCGCGCGCTTGCCGCGAATCTCGATCTCCAGCAGCGTGCCGGCCTTTGCCGAGTCGGGCGGCAAGAAGGCCATGCCGATGCCCACGCCCAGGCTGGGGCTCATAGTGCCGCTCACCACGGCGCCGAGTCTCGCCCCGCCTTGGCCGGCGCTCCAGATAACGTAGCCGGGTCGCGGAGGGGCCGAGCGGTCTGTCATTTTGAAGGCCGCCAGCTTCTTATTCGTGCCCTTCGCCTTCTGCTCGGCTAGCACGGGGCGGCCCACGAACTCGCCCTTGTCCAGGGCCACGAAGAATCCCAGGCCCGCCTCGATGGGCGTGGTATGCTCGTCCAATTCGTGCCCGTAGAGCGGGTAGCAGACCTCCGTGCGCAAGGTGTCGCGCGCGCCCAGGCCCGCCGGCTTCAAGCCGAAGGCCTTGCCCGCGTCGAGCACGTGGGTCCAGATGGCCTCGAGGAGCGGTGCGGGCGCGACGGCCTCGAACCCGTCCTCGCCGGTGTAGCCAGTGCGTGAGAGCCAGACCGTGTCCTTTGCCCAGTGGAAGCTGGCAACCTCGTTCTTCTTCAGGTCGCTGGCCCGGGACACCAGCGTCCCCGCTGTCGAGGCGCCGGCGAAGCAGGCGTTAATGAAATCGGCTACCCGCGGCCCTTGAATGGCCAGCGCCCCGAGCCGCTCGGAAGCGTTCTCCAGTTCCACTTCGCTGCGCCGCCCGAAGGCCCTCCGTTGCCGTTCGAGCCAGGTCACGTCTGCTTCGATCCGCGAGGCATTGATGATCAGCAGATATTCCTGGTCTGCGAGGCGATAGACGTAGAGATCGTCCACGACGCCGCCGCGGTCGTTGCACATGAGGGTGTATTGCCCCTGGCCGGCGGCCAGCTTGCCCAGGTCATTAGTGAGGGTGTGATTGAGGAAAGGTTGGGCCGCAGGGCCCGTGACCAGTACCTCGCCCATGTGGGAGATGTCGAACAGCCCGGCGGCCTGGCGCACGGCGAGGTGCTCGTCCGTTATGCTCGTGTATTGGACGGGCATCTCCCATCCGCCGAATTCGATGAGCCTTGCTCCGAGGCGTTGGTGAGCAGGGTAAAGGGGCGTCTGCTTCATGCAGGGAGCATTTGCCAGGGGTTTGGCCTCGGGCAAGAGAAAACGGGCTGCCCACGGGCTGGCACGTGGGTGTGAAACGCCTGCCGCTCGTGGCCCCTTTACGAACCAGGCACTTACCAACGGCACAGGCCCCGGACGCTTAGCCTACTTCGAGAACTTGTTGATCGTGTCAGCCAGGTAGGAAGAGGCCTGGGTGGGCTTCACACGTTGGCCCGGCAGGATCTCTCCCGGGGTAAGATATTGCCCGTAATAGGCAGCATCGGCGTCGGCATCCGGACTCAACCCGCCGGTTTTGGCGATGGCCCCGCCGTAAAGGCCGGAAGTGTCACTGTATATCAGGACCTGCTGGCCGGGTGGGGTGTTGTTGAAGCGTTGGCCAGTGGACTCATTGCCCGCCGTGCCTCGTAGTTCCTGCCCGAAGCCGGTTTGCGCCTCGGCAATGAGGTTGTTCACATTCCCATTCATGAGGAGGATGACCATGAAGGACGTCTGGCCGCCCACCTGCGCCCCGAATGTGCCCTCGTTGACCGTCAGGAAGATGGGCGGACCCCAATTCCCCGTGCCGGGCTCGCGGACCATGGCGATTCCGTTGCCTCCCTGGTAGCCCACGATGAGGCCGCCGCGCGACTGCTGCACCAGGATAATTCCATGAGCCTGCCGCAGAAGCTGGGCGGGGATGCGCTTGTCCGGCTTGGACTGCATCGCGTCGAACTTCGTCGCGAACGAGCGCAGCCGAGCATCCAGGTCTGCGCGGGTGACCGCCTGGGCCGATAGGCTCAGGCCCAGCAACAACGAACCAACCAACAACGTTTTCATACACTCCAAGCTCGCCTATCGCGGCGGTTGACGCCATAGGCTCCAGACCCCAGGCAGGCCTCAGTCAGTCTTGAGCCTCGGGTCTAAAGTCTTGAGTCGGGGGCTGCGTGTTGCGTGCTGCATGTTCCGGGTTGCATGAGGTGGTGCGGAACGCAGCACGCAACACGAAACACGCAGCACGCGCCGAGGACCCAAGACGGTTGAGGCATCGCACCTCAGGTCCGGGTTGGCCGGCGCCCGGTCTGGGCCTCCAGCGGCGTCACTGGGTCCATGCACAGCCAGCACACGGCCCCGAGCAGGTAAGCCGCCGCCGTTACGTAGAACGCTAGGTGCCATTTCCCCGTATGCTCGACGATGTAGCCGCAGACGATCGGGGAGACGAACCCGCCCACGTTGCCCATCATGTTCATGGTGCCCGAGAGCGTAGCGACGTATTTGCCGCCGACATCCATGCAGGCCGTCCACGCTCCCGGCATTTGGATGTCGTTGCAAAAGGCCACCAGCGCAATGGCCGCCACGGCCAGGTAAGGCTGCGTCACACAGGTCGCCACGACCAGCAGGGCCGCCCCGCCCAGCGCCCCAACCGCTCCCACGCCGCGCCGGACATTGGCGATGCTACCCACCCGGCGGCCGAGCACCGGGGAAAGCCAACCCGCCAGCACCGAGCCGAAGGCGCCCACGAAGAGCGGCGTGCCGGCCAGCAGCGCGCTTTGCTTGAGGTCAAACCCCCGCGCCTTCAGCAGGTAGGTTGGGAACCAGGTAATGAAGAACCAGAACGAGTAGCTGCACGCGAAGTACTGCCCGCAGAGGCACCACACCGTGCGCGACGTGAACAACGCCTTCCAGGGCGCCCTGAAATGCTCTGCCGCCTCCGCCTCGACCGGCAGCAGGGCGGCTTCGGCCGCATTGACCTGTGGATGCGTGCGCGGGTCATCCCGATACCATGCGTAAAACAGCACGGCCCAGGCAACCCCTGGCAACCCGAACAGCAGGAAGGCCGTGCGCCAGGTCACGTGCTCCAGGCAGACATAGACCAGCAGGGGCGTGAACGCCCCGCCCAGCCGCGCGCTCATCCACATGATGCCCTGCGCCCGGCTCCGCTCCGCCGGCGGCAGCCAGCGGTTGAAGGCTTTCGTGAGGTTCGGGAAGGCTCCGGCCTCGCCCGCGCCGAACAGGAATTGCACCACGATGAGTGATCCCCAGCTCCACATCCTTCCCAGGGCCGCTGTGAAGAAGGACCACCAGATCACAATCCGCAGCAGCACCTTCCGTGGCCCGAAGCGGTCGCCGAGATAACCCGCGGGAATCTCGAACAGCGCGTAAGCCAGCGTGAACGCGCCGAACACCCAGCCCATTTGCTCCTTGTTGAGCCCAAGGTCCCGCTGCACAAAGGGCGCGGCCTGCGACAGGCAGACTTTGTCTACATACTGGATAATGGCCAGTGTGACCGCGAAGACGATGACCCAGTAGCGGGCGCGGGTGGGCTGGCGGGGTGTTGCGTTTTCCGTGCTGCGCGTGGCGGGTTGCGTTTGGTGCGAGCTCATCACGCATCCAGCCACACGCGCCGAGCGCCACGCCGACTCAAGACTTTAGACCCGGGACTCAAGGCTTATCGCCGGCGAAAGCGCTGGAAGATCAGCTCGGTCGTATCGCGCGCGGCGGGCACCTTTGCCCAGAGCGCGGACAGCCAGTAGGCAACTCCGGCGATTCCCCCGGGCACAAAGACCGCGCCCAGCTTCACCGGCAGCGTGCGGTGGCCGAGCCGGCGCTCCCAGGCCCAATACAGAGCCGCAGCAAGGACCCCGGCTCCGATCGCCAGCGGCACCAGCACCAGCAGCGTGTGAACCACCTGGGTCATGCCCAGCCGCGTCAGCTTGCGGCGTAGCGCATAGACCAGCAAGGCGAGGTTCAGCGTGGCGCTTAACGTGTTGGCGACGCCCAGCCCAGCCTCGCGGTACGGCTGCACCAGCCAGAAGGCGAACACCAGGTTCAGCGTCAGGCACACGAGGCTGATCCTCATGGGCGTCTTAATGTCATTCAAGGCGTAGAAGGCCCGCCCCAGGATGTTGTTCATTGAGAACATCAGCAGGCCGGGAGCGAGGCAGGCCAGCGCCAGGGCCGTGCGCTGCGTAGCCTCCGGCCCGAACTTGCCGTGCTCAAAGATCAGCCGGACGATCGGCACCGCCAGCGTAAAGGCGATCGCCGCGGCAATCAGGTTCGCGAACGCGAGGTAGCTCAGGCCCTGGCTGAGCGTTTGACGGAACTCGGGAAACTTCTTCTCCGCCGCCAGGCCGGCCAGTGTCGGCAACATGTAGGTCGCCAGCGAAATGCCGAACATTCCCTGCGGCAGCTCCATGAGCCGCACCGAGTAGTTGAACGTGGCCACGATGGTCGCGCCGAACCAGAACGACAGGTATTGCGTAACCAGCACGTTGATTTGAAAAGCGGCCACCCCGATCGAGCCGGGCAGCATCTTCTGCACGACCTCGCGCACGGTCGGGTCACGCCAGGGCGACACCCACCGGTAACGGTAGCCCTCGCGGCGGAGCGTGGGCCATTGGAAGAAGGCCTGCGCCAGCCCCGCGACGAGCACCCCGATGGCCACGCCGAATATCTGTTGATCGAGCCTCGCCCCCATATGCGGCGCCAGCAGCAGCACGCTGGCGATCATAATGATGTTGAGGAGCACCGAGCCCATGGCCGGCACAAAGAAGTGGCCCCGCGCATTGGCCATCCCGATGAATACCGCCGCCACGCAAACCAGGAGCATATAGGGGAACATCAGCCGCAGGAGCCGCAGCGTTAGGATTGTCTCGCTCCCAAACCGCGCCTTGCCGATCACCAGCGCCAACGATATGCCCGCCATCGCCAGCACCGTCACCGCCGCTGCCGCGACGACCAGCCCCGAGATCACGGCGTTGGCCGAGCGCCACATCTCGGCTTCCCCGTGCGTGACTTCCTTGTGCTTGAACATGGGAATGAAGGCCGCCGTCAGCGCGCCCTCACCCAACAGGCGGCGGAACAGGTTCGGCACCTGGAAGGCGGCAAAGAAGGCGCTTGCGACGGGCCCGTTGCCCATGAAGGCGGCATAGACTATCTCGCGGACCATGCCCAGCACGCGGCTGGTCAGCGTGGCGCCGGCCATGGCGCCCGAGGACTTCAGCATTTGCGACATCCGCGGCGATACTAGGGGCCTCGCGGCCAATACGAAACTCGATTCGGAGTGGCACGACGCTTAAATCCAGCACAAAGGCATCGCCGACAGCCGCTTAAGGCGTTCCCGAGTTATCAATCCCCTGCGCGCTCTCCGCCCGTGCGGACGACCGCGGCTGTGACAGGTTCCATCGCTGTAAGGGGCTCTCTTTACGCTGCTTACCCATCTCCACGGCAGTCCGCACGGCATCCTGACACGTTTCCGCGTCCTGAGTCCCACCGGAATCTCACCGGATACTCCCCGGATACACACAAGGGATAATATTTGTTATCCCTTGTGTGTATCCGGGGAGTATCCGGTGGGACTAAGGAGGGACCCGCTGGCGCCTGGGCGGGTGGCCCGGAGCTGCTGAATTGCGCACCTGGCATGCTGCCGTCCGCACCGTGGATTTAGACTTTAGCCCCAAGGTTCAGAACCTTAGACTTCCTTCATGAATCGCCTCGTCCTTTGCCTGATCCTCCTCACGGCTCCCATGGCTTTGGCGGCACATCCCGCTTTACTGCCGCAGCCGCAGCAAGTTCGGTACGGTGGCGGCGCCATGCCATTGCGCGGAGTGCCTATCCGGTTTTCCTCTCGGCCGAGCGCCGAAGATATGTTCGCCGCCGGGCAATTGGCGTCCGGGCTTGGGACTATTCTGACGGCTACACCGGAGATCAAGCAAACGAAGGCCACGGGCAGGGCCATTGCTTTGAACCGCACAGGAGAGGCTGGAGCCCTGCCGGCCAACAACGAGACCGCCGGGCCGGACTCGCGTGAATCCTATACGCTCCGGGTCACCTCAAAGGGGGCCGAAATCCAGGCCCGCAGTTCAGCCGGCCTTTTCTACGGAGTGCAGACCCTGCTGCAAATGGTCGAGGGCTCGGGACCAGAAGCGGCATTGCCCGAGGCGGAGGTGCAGGATTGGCCCGCGCTGGCCTATCGCGGGGTAATGATAGACTTCAGCGAAGGCGAACTCCTCCGCGTGTCCGAGGTCGAGCGGCAACTGGACCTCATGGCCCGCTTCAAGGCCAACCAGCTCTATTTCTACTCCGAGGCCAGCATTGAGCTGGAAGGCTACGGCGTGGCCAATCCCAATGGCCGCTATTCGCGCGAGGATGTGCGGCACGTGATCGAATATGCCCGCCAGCGCCACATTGATGTCGTGCCCTGCATGGAGCTTTACGGCCACATGCACAACCTGTTCCGGTACGAGAAATTCGCCGACCTCGCCCTCCCCCGTTACGGCGCTGAATACGACCCCCGTAACCCGCGCATTTACGAGGTGCTGGACGACTGGATCGCGCAGACCACCAGGCTCTTTCCCAGCCCCTTTTACCACGTCGGTTTTGATGAACCGTGGTCGCTGGGTAAGATCGGCGTGGTCCCGGGCAAGGACCCCTTCAAGACCTTCATGGAAGTGCTGCGCCATGTATCCGAGCAGGCGAAGAGCCACGGCAAGCGCACCTGCTTCTGGGCAGACATAGACCAGGGCGCCAGCACGCTTTCCAACCACCCGGAGTTGCTCAAGGACGTGCCTCCCGGCACCATTGCCTGCCCGTGGATTTACGAGGTCCGGACTAACTACGCGACGTTCATTGAACCGCTGGCCGCGCGCGACATTCCTACTCTCGTCGCCCCGGGGGTGTGGGGCTGGAATGAGCTATTCCCCGACTATCATCGCTCGTTCTTCAACATCAACGGCCTGACCGCTACGGGCCGGGCGTACCACACGCTGGGGATGATCAACACGACCTGGTGCGACAGCCAGCAGACGATTTACCGGCTGACCTATCCGGGCATTGCCTTCGGCGCCGCGGCGGCTTGGCAGCCCGAACCCGTGAATACCAACACGTTCTTCCACGACTACTGCGCCGTGGTTTTTCCGGCGGCAGCGGCGGCGGACGCGGCCTCCGCCCTGGAAGAACTGTCCGTGGTCGAGGAGATCTTCGAGCGCGTGCTGCAAGAGGACACGCAATCGTCCTTTTGGGCCGACCCGCTCGCGCCGGGGCACCTGAAGAAGCTGCAAGCCGGCGTGCAGGAGATTCGCCGGGCGCGCCTGCTGGCCGAGAGCGCGCAAGAGCGATTGCAGCGAGCTTTGCGGGTATCGCCTGACCGGACGCTCGAAAGCCTGCTGCTGTCGGCGCGCCTCTTCGATTACCTGGGCATGAAGAGCCTGTACGCTGTCGAGTGGGCCGGCTATTTTCGCCAATTGAAGGAGAACCCAAAGAAGGAGCTGGTGACCCTCTACATCGGCATCCAGATGAACTCCACGACCTACGGGATGCTGACGGACCTGCGCGAGATGATCAGCGAACTGCGCGAGCAATACCGCCAGGCCTGGCTCGACGAGGCCACCCCGTTCCGCCTGCAGAACGCCCTGTATCGCTGGGACGCCGAATGGGAGTACTGGACGGCGGTGAAGAAGCTGCTCGTCCAGCAAGTGCTCCACGGCTGGAAGGAAGGCGAACCATTCCCGGACCTGGAGTCCATCAGGCCGAAGGGGAGGTAAGGCCGAATCAGTCTTGAGTCTGAAGTCTCAAGTCTTGAGTCATGCTCGCTCGTCCTCGTACTGATCGGGACATCGAGCACGAGGACGACTCAAGACTTTAGACTCAAGACTGATCGGCAGCTCCAGCGTGAACGTGGCGCCCTTGCCGGGGCCGGGACTGAAGGCGGTCAGGCTGCCGCCTAGTTCGTCGGCGGCCAGGGCGGCACTATGCAGGCCGAAGCCATGCCCGTTCTTGCGCGTGGTAAAACCGTGATTGAAGATGCGCGTCAGGTTCTCCGGCGCGATGCCGACGCCGTTGTCCTCAACGGCGATCTTAACCTTGCCCTGGCCGCTATAGACAGACACAGTCAGGCGCCGGTCCAGGGAGCCGAATTCATCGCAGGCATACTTCGCATTGCTGACCAGGTTGACGAGGATCTGCAGGACCTTGTGCTTGTCCACCGTCACCGGGGGCACGCGGGGGCCATATTGGCGCACGATCCCCACGCCGTGCCGCGCCAGGGCCTCGCCGTTGAACCGCAAGGCGTCCTCAACCAACTCCGCCGCCGGCACCGTTTCCAGCACGCCAGCGACTCCGGCGTAGCTTTGCTGCATGGCGATGATCGTATTGACGTGCTCGACGTGCTTGGTCAGCGAAAGCAGTTCCTCCATCAGGCGGCCCTTCTCGCCGACCAGGTGGGCCGCCAATTCTTCGAGGTAACGCGGCACCTGGCGGCCCTTGGGGTCCGAGGTCAGGAATTCGCCCAGGTCGGCGGAATGACGCGCGAGGAGGTCAACCACACGGGAGAGTTCGGCGGCTTTGCTCTGGCGTGTGTGCTGGACCAGCAAGGAGGTGGAGACGTTGATGCTGTTGAGCACATTGCCGACGTTATGCAGCACGCTCGTGGCCACGTCCGCCATGCCGGCGCGACGGGACGCCTCCAGAAGCTGCTTATGAATGCGCTCGACTTCCAACTCAGCCTCCTTGAGCGCCGTGATGTCCTTGGAGACCCCAAAGGTTCCGATAACCTGCCCCTGATTGTCCCGCCACGGGATTTTGGACGTCAGGCACCAGCTCACCCGGCCATCCTTGTGCGTCTCCTTCTCCACCTTGCCGATGATGGGAACCCCTGTGCGCATGATTTGCTGCTCGTCCTCGAAGGCCGGGCGGGCGTGCTCCTCGGTGAAGAAGTCGAAATCCGTCCTTCCCTGGACCTCGGCCGGGTCGGCTACGTTGAAGAGGCGGTTGAAGAACTTGCTGAAGCGGAGGAAGCGGGACTCGCGGTCCTTGAAATAGACAG
>Ga0335069_10002707_pt1 | contig 27047 bp, 16 predicted proteins | sample Lox_Sample_11_FD_206714 | JGI IMG/M metagenome (GOLD analysis project Ga0335069, IMG submission 206714) | Soil microbial communities from Loxahatchee National Wildlife Refuge, Florida, United States - Lox_Sample_1.1 | ecosystem: Environmental > Terrestrial > Soil > Wetlands | place: USA...
AAATCCGCCCTCAGGTCTCTGGCTACATCATCAGTCAGAACTACAAGGAAGGCTCAGTCGTGCGGAAAGGGCAAGTGCTCTTCGACATCGACCCGCGGCCTTTTCAGGCGTCTCTCGATCGCGCCAAGGGCGAGCTTGCTCAGGCTGAGGCTGCGCTGGGAAAGAGCACTCTTGATGTGGAGCGTGATACGCCCTTAGCAGCGAAGAAGGCGATTCCTCAGGCGCAACTGGACACGGAGACTAAAGAAAAGCTCGCTGCTCAGGCCGCAGTGGAATCGGCCAAGGCGGCGGTCGAGCGTGCGCAACTTGATCTGGGGTGGACGAAAGTGACTTCGCTGGTGGATGGCGTTGCCGGCATTGCCCAAGTACAGATGGGAAACCTGGTCGGCCCCAACTCCCACCTCACATCCGTCTCGCAGGTCGATCCCATTAAGGTGTACTTCCCAATCAGCGAACAGGAATATTTGCGGGCGAAACACGTGAGCTCCATCGGGCAGCCCATGGACCTGTTCGACAGCTCACCGGACCTGATCCTGGCCGACGGCACCGTGTATCCGCACAAGGGCAAGATCCTGCTGACCGACCGGCAAGTAGACACCAACACGGGCACCATTCGCCTCGTCGCTGCATTTCCCAACCCCGGCAATATCCTCCGTCCAGGCCAATACGGGCGGGTGCGCATTCAGACCAGCACCCGGAAGAACGCGCTGCTGGTCCCACAGGGTGCGGTTCAGGAACTCCAGGGAGGCTACCAGGTGGCGGTTGTGGGCGCCGACAACAAGGCAAGTATTCGCCCAGTGAAGGCAGGCGAGAAGGTTGGGTCGATGTGGGTGATTGACGATGGCCTGAAGCCAGATGACCGAGTCATCGTCGAAGGAGTGGGAAAGGTAAAAGACGGGACTCCCGTCGTTCCCAAGGCCACAAAAATTCAGGCGGAGGGTCGCTAAGTCATGTCGAATTTTTTCATCAGTCGCCCGATCGTTGCCATCGTCATTTCGATTCTGATGGTCATCGTGGGTGCGATCACCATCATCGGCCTTCCAGTCGCGCAGTTCCCGAACATTGCTCCCCCCGAGATACGCGTCGCTGCAACCTACCCGGGCGCCGATGCCGAGACTCTGGAGAAGGCGGTAGCCACGCCCATGGAGCAGCAGATCAACGGCGTGGACAATATGGATTACATGTACTCGATGAGTTCCACGAACGATTCGGGTACAGAGGTGATGGTCGATTTTGACCTCAAAACCGACCCCAACATGGATCTCCTCCTCACCCAGTCACGCCAGCAGCTCGCGATTGGTCAGCTTCCTCCCGAGGTCAACCAGATTGGCATTGACGTGAAGAAGTCCCTGACCGCGCCCATGATGCTGATCGCTATATATTCACCAAAAGGGACTCACGATGGGAACTTCCTGGCGAATTATGGCTATATCAATCTGAAGGATCCGATTGCGCGATCTTATGGTGTAGGAAACACCCAGATCTATGGCCTCGGGGAGTACGCCATGCGCCTCTGGGTAAAGCCCGATCGACTGGCGAAGCTGGGTATCACTGTCAGTGACGTTGTCAATGCAGTGAAATCGCAGAATACGGTAAATCCGGCAGGTCAGGTCGCTGGCGAACCGATGGTAGCAGGCCAGCCGTTCACTTACACAGTGCGCGCCCAAGGCCGGCTTCTGACGCCCGAAGAATTCGGCGACATTGTTGTCCGTGAAGCCTCCGACGGAGGTGTGGTGCGCGTCAGGGATGTTGCCCGGGTCGAATTGGGCTCGAAAGACTACAGCTGGGTCACGCGCATCAACGGTAAGGAGGCCGCTGTTATTGGTATCTACCAATTGCCCGGTTCCAATGCCGTGGAAGCGGCCAAAGGCATCCGCAAGCTGATCGCCAAGATGAAGCAGAGCTTCCCAGCGGACGTGGAGTACTCGATAACTCTGGACACGACAGATGCCGTAAGGGCAGGCATGCATGAGATCGTCCTTACTTTGTTGATTGCCTTTGTGCTTGTGATCATTGTCGTGTACATCTTCCTGCAAGACTGGCGCGCAAGCTTGATTCCAATGGTCGCAGTGCCTGTCTCGCTGGTGGGAACCTTCGTTGTGTTTCCCTTCTTCGGATTCTCGGTCAACACCCTCTCGTTGTTCGGGCTAGTACTGGCTATCGGTCTGGTAGTGGACGATGCCATCGTGGTGGTCGAAGGTATCCAGCGACATATTGAAGAGGGGCTGGCTCCAAAAGATGCGGCTCGCAAGGCAATGGAGGAGCTGACCGGCCCTGTCGTCGGTATCGCGCTCGTCCTTTCTGCGGTGTTTGTGCCGACCGTGTTCATTCCGGGTATCACCGGCCGGCTTTATCAGCAATTTGCGTTGACGATCGCGATCTCGGTCATCGTATCAGCGTTCAACGCCCTGACGTTAAGCCCGGCACTGGCTGCATTGTTGCTGCGGCCCAAGAAGGAGACTCACGGACCGCTTGCGAGGTTCTTCGCCTGGTTCAATCGCGTCTTTGCGGGCGGGAGCAATTTCTATGTACGGATCTCGGGCGACCTCATTCGAAAGAGCGTCGTGGCCGTAATGGCACTGGCGGGCTTTGCCGTCGTTGGTCTCTTCATTGCGAAGGTGTTGCCATCAAGCTTCCTGCCGGACGAGGACCAGGGATACATGTACATCCAAATGCAAACGCCCGAAGCCTCTTCCATGCAGAGCACGGCGGAAGCGGCCCGGGCGGTGGAGGCGGTTCTGAAGGACACGCCAGGGGTCAAGTACTGCACCACCGTTACCGGATTCAGTCTCCTCAGCCTGACCCGATACAGCTACAGCACCTTCTTCTGGGTAACGCTGCAGCCATGGGAAGAGCGCAAGACGATGGAGGAGGAGTACCAGGTAATCAAAGCGAAGGTGAACCTGAAGCTGCTCACGCTCCCGCAAGGGACCGTCTTCGCCTTCTCACCACCCGCAATCTCCGGAGTCGGTACCTCGGGCGGATTTCAGTTCGTGCTCGAAGACCGCTCCGGAAAACAATCCGAATTCCTGGTGAACAACCTCCAGAAATTCCTGGAGGCGGCACGCAAACGGCCCGAAATCGGCATGATCACTACCACCTACATACCGAGCACGCCGCAAAAATACGTGTATGTGGACAAGGAGAAAGTGCTGAAGCAGGGGGTCACTATCAGCGATGTTTACCAGACGCTTCAGGCCTTCATGGGTGGAACATTCGTCAATTACTTCAACCAATTCGGCCGCGCCTGGCAGGTGTATGTGGAGGCGGAAGCGCCCTACCGCGCCAACCTGGAGAACGTAGGGCAGTTTTACGTGCGTAGCAGGAGCGGGAAGATGGTGCCGCTGTCGGCACTGACCCGATTCGAGTCGCGTTATGGCCCGGAATTCAAGCTGCGCTTTAACGAGTATTCGGCGGCGCAGATCATCGGCAGCGCCGCGGCCGGCTACAGCTCAGAGCAGGCCACGAACGCCCTCGAAGAGGTCTTCCACCAGACGATGCCGTCTGAGATGGGGTTCGATTACATGGGTATGTCCCGCCAGGAACAGAAGGCGCGCGAAGGCGTTCCGACGTGGGTCATCTTTGCCATCTCGCTGCTGTTCGTTTTCCTCATCCTGGCGGCGCTGTATGAAAGCTGGTCCCTGCCGTTTGGTGTATTGCTGAGCACGCCGGTCGCGGTGTTCGGCGCCTTCGGTTTGCTGTGGCTGCGACGCACCATCCTGGGCATGATTTATCCCGCCTTCATGGTGCAGATCGACAATGATGTTTACTCACAGATCGGCCTCGTGATGTTGATCGGGCTCGCCGCGAAGAATGCCATCCTGATCATTGAATTCGCGAAGAGCGAATATGACAAAGGCAAGCCGCTGGTGGACGCTGCGCTGGAAGGCGCCAAGCTGAGGCTACGGCCGATCTTGATGACCTCTTTCGCATTTATTCTCGGCTGCGTGCCTTTGTTCATCGCCACGGGCGCAGGTTCCGTGGGCCGGCAGATCATGGGCACCGCCGTGATCGGCGGAATGCTGGCGTCGACCGGCATAGCGATCTTTATCATTCCGGCGCTGTACGTAGTGGTGGAACGACTCGCAGGTATGGGAAAGCAAGAACCAACAGGAATTCCCGCCGTACAGCGGCCGGCTATTGGGGAGGGAGACTAAATGAAAACGTTCACGGCACTACTAGCACTGATGCTCTTCGCCACCGGTTGCACCGTCGGTCCAAACTACAAGAAGCCGGTCGTTGACATCCCCGGCCAGTACCGTGGTGCGGCGCCGAGCCAGGAAGTGCCTACCTCCGTGGATAAGTCCACCGATCAGCAACCCTCTGCTCAGTCTGGGGCGCAGTCACTTGCGGACGAGAGGTGGTGGGAGGTGTTCCAGGACAAACAGTTGCAGGAACTGATCCGCACCGCCCTCAAGAATAACTACGATGTGCAGATCGCGGCAGCCCGCATTCTGAAGGCCCAGGCGCAATTGGGGATCACGCGCGCGGACCAACTGCCGACGCTTTCCACCGGAGCCGCGGCCATCAATGCGGACATCCCGCGAACAACACTTACTCCCAACACAGATACCAGCTTCAATGTGGCGACAGCCAACCTCAACTGGCAACTGGACTTCTGGGGCAAGTATCGCCGCGCAACCGAAGCGGCACGCGCCAACCTGTTGGCGGCGCGCTGGGCGCGGGAAAATGTCATCTCGACCCTGGTGAGTAACGTCGCGGCGTCGTACTTCCAGCTTCGGGCTCTGGACCTGCAACTGGAAATCTCGCGCCGGACCCTGGCAGCGCGGCAAGAGTCGCTGAAGCTGACGCAGACACTGGTAGACGGCGGCGCCGGTACGATGATCGACGTGCGCCAGGCGGAGCAGTTGGTGGCCACAGCCGCCGAAAACATACCCGACTTGGAACGTCGCATTGAGCAGCAGGAGAACTTCATCAGTACATTGCTGGGAAACAACCCCGGTCCCATTGCGCGGGGATTGCCGCTGACCGAACAGCCGCACGCGCCCGAGGTGCCGGCCGGGCTTCCTTCCAGTCTGCTGGAGAGGCGGCCTGACATCCGCCAGGCGGAGGAGCAACTCATCGCGGCCAACGCATATATCGGTGTCGCCAAAGCCGCCTACTACCCAAACATTTCGTTGACCGCGAACGCTGGTTTTGCCAGCTCGGCACTTACCAGCCTGTTCACCGGACCGGCGGGACTGTGGGCATTCGGCGGAACACTAACCCAGCCCATCTTTGCCGGTGGAAGGATCAAGTCTGGCGTGAAGTACAGCGAGGCACAACGACAGGAAGCCTTGCTGGTTTACCGCCAGACCATCCAGCAGGCTTTTCGCGGGGTTTCAGATTCGCTGGTAGCGTATCGAAAAGACCGGGAGTTCCGACAATATCAGCAGCAACTGACGGACGCCGCTCAAGATGCGGCGCGGCTTTCCGAGACCCGTTATTCGGGTGGTCGTGCCAGCTACCTTGAGGTGCTGACGAACGAAACCAACTACTTCAATGCGGAACTTGGACTCGCTCAGGCGCGGCTCAATGAACTGCTCGCACTGGTGGAAATTTACCGAACCCTCGGAGGAGGCTGGCAGAGCTAACGGGACGGAAGTCCTGCGGAAATGTATGAATGCTATCCTCCAGTTTGTTGTGAAGCATGGCTACACAGTCTTTTTCGGTGCGGTATTCGCGCGTCGGATAGGTTTGGCCGTACCGGAGCCTGCATTTCTGCTTGCGGCGGGCGCCCTGAGGCAGCCGCGGGCCGCTGACGGGGGCGGAGCTGGCTCGGAAACAAGTTTGTTATGAATCATGACTTTGAAGGAGTCGACCATGGCCACTAAGGCTGCAGCAGAGCGGCAGGGATTGCCAGATCTTGAGAAGCTCATCACCCAGTACGGATGTGGTCCGGTGCACTTTTCCGGGACGGACGAAGCACTGTATGAACGGCACCTGCTGTTTGACAGTGGCGTGGATCTGGCGGCGGCGACGGCGCGCGACCGGTTCGAGGCCCTCGCCCGCTCCGTGCGCGACGTTCTATCTCAGCGATGGCTCTTGACAGAGAAAACCTACGAAGAACAAAATCCTAAGCGGCTCTACTATCTCTCGATGGAGTACCTCCTCGGCCGCTCACTTGACAACAACGTTACGAATCTTCTGCTCGCTCCACTGGCGAAACAGGTCATCCACGAAAAGAAGCTTAACCGACTCGAGATATTGGAGCAGGAGCCCGATGCAGGCTTGGGCAACGGCGGGCTTGGACGTTTGGCAGCCTGCTTCATGGATTCCGCCGCGACCATGCAGCTACCGGCCATCGGTTATGGACTGCGATATGAGTACGGCATCTTCAAACAATCAATTCGGAACGGATGGCAACAGGAAGTGCCGGACAACTGGCTCCGTTGTCCCGACCCATGGGAAGTCGCTCGCCCGAACGAAAAAGTGGAAGTCAGCCTAGGTTGCTCGTTCGAGCTCAGCGGAGGCAGTCTGCGCCCCGTGCCGGGGCGTCCCTCGACTCTGATCGGCATCCCATTTGACCGCCCGGTAATCGGGTACGGTGGTAAGACGATCAACACGCTCCGCCTCTGGGCGGCGGCTGCGCCGGACTACTTCGACTTTGAAGAGTTCTCTCACGGGGATTTTGTAGAGGCGTTTACTCAGACCCTCTCTGCTGAAACCCTGACCCGGGTCCTTTATCCCGACGATGCAACATTCATGGGGCAAGGGCTACGCCTGATGCAGGAGTACTTTCTTGTTGCCTGCTCGCTGGCGGACGGCGTCCGGCGGTTCCAACTCGGCAACTCGGATTGGCACCTGTTTCCACAGAAAGTGGCAATTCAGATGAACGACACCCACCCAGCTCTGGCGGTGCCGGAGCTCATGCGAATCCTGGTTGACCAGGTGCACCTTGGATGGGACGAGGCTTGGGATATCACACGGAACACGCTGGCGTACACGAATCACACGTTGTTGCCCGAAGCGCTCGAAAAATGGCCGGTGAAGTGGTTCGAGGACATGCTACCCAGGCAGCTCGAGGTCATCTATGAAATCAATCGCCGCTTTCTTGGCGATGTTCGCCGGAACTTTCCGGGAGATGAAGGCCGCATTCAGCGCGTGAGCCTCATCGAAGAGGGGTTCGGCAAGAAGGTTCGCATGGCCAATCTGGCCGTCGTTGGTTCGCATAGCACCAATGGCGTGGCTGCCATCCACTCTGACCTATTGCGCAAAACAACCCTGAAAGACCTGGCAGAGATCTTTCCTGAGCGGTTCAACAACAAGACGAACGGCATAACGCCCCGGCGCTGGTTGCTACTGTCGAATCCTGGGCTTTCCGGACTGATCAGTGATGCGATTGGAGACGGCTGGATCAGTGACCTAAGCCAATTAAGCAGGCTGAAAGCGGTCGCAGCCGACGGGGGCTTCTGTGACGACTTTCGGAAGGCCAAGCGCAACGCCAAACGTCAGTTCTGCGACTGGTTCAGGTGGTCGACAGGCCAGGTCCTTGACCCGGAAGCGATCTTCGATTGCCAGGTTAAACGCATCCACGAGTACAAACGTCAGCTACTGAACGCTCTGAGGATCGTGGCGCTTTACAACCGGCTGCGGGAGGACCCTGGGCTGGACATGCATCCACGCACTTTCTTTTTCGCCGGCAAGGCTGCCCCGGCATACCGGCTCGCCAAACTGATCATAAAATTCATTAACAATCTGGCCGATACCATCGACAGCGACCCCGCAGTACGCGGGCGGCTTAAAGTGGTATTCCTGCCGGAGTACTGCGTCTCGCTTGCAGAACGCCTGATTCCCGCCAGCGACGTCTCCAACCAGATATCGACGGCAGGCTACGAAGCCAGCGGCACAAGCAACATGAAATTCATGATGAATGGAGCGTTGACGATCGGCACACGCGACGGCGCAACCATCGAGATGGCACAGGAGGCGGGCGAGGAGAACTTCTTTCTCTTCGGTCTGACGGCGGAGCAGGTGTCTGCCAGTCGCGGCTGGTACAACCCCCACTGGCACTACGAACACGAGCCCGAGACCCGCGCGGCCTTGGACTTGATGTTCTCCGACTATTTCAGCCGCAATGAACCGGGCGTCTTCGACCCATTGCGCGATATGTTGCTGTCGCACGGCGATCACTATATGCACCTGGCGGACCTGAAGTCGTATCTGGAGGCAGACGAGCGGCTACGTGCGTTGTATGCGGACCCCGATGAGTGGGCCCGCAAGGCCATCTTGAATGTGGCGGGCTCGGGTAAGTTCTCCAGCGACCGCACCATCGCCGAATACGCAGCCGAAATCTGGAACGTGCAACCATGTCCCGTGCCAGGCAAGGCGTAAAGGAAAAGCCGCTTCCAGCTCCGAGGACGGGCCGTAGCTTTCCAATAGGGGCTACGCTCGTAACCGGCGGTGCCAATTTCTCAGTCTTCTCCCGGAGCGCGGCCGGCATCGAGCTGCTGTTTTTTGATCGGGTGGACGACGCTCGTCCTTCGCGTGTCATTCCCATCGACCCCTTAGCGAACCGTACCTATCACTATTGGCATGTCTTTGTTCCCGGAGTGGAAGCAGGTCAAATCTACGGATACCGGGCCTATGGGCCGTTCGAACCAGATCGGGGTCTCAGGTTCGATGCATCCAAGCTACTGCTCGACCCATATGGCCGCGCCATAGCCGTGCCCAGGAACTATAGCCGTGACGCAGCCTGCCTGAAAGGCGACAACACCGCAACGGCCATGAAGAGCGTGGTTGCGGATCCGCACGCGTATGACTGGGAAGGTGACGTGCCCCTGAAGCGGCCGTGGTCCCGCACCATCATTTACGAGATGCATGTGCGAGGCTTTACCGCACATCCCAGCTCCGGTTTGGCGGAATCGAGACGTGGCACATACGCCGGACTTGTCGAGAAGATCCCCTACCTTCAGCAGTTGGGCATTACTGCGGTCGAACTGCTTCCCGTGTTTCAGTTCGATCCTCAGGATGCGCCCTCAGGCCGGACGAACTACTGGGGCTACTCACCGGTTTCGTTCTTTGCACCGCACCAGGCATACAGCTCGCGTCAGGACGCGCTGGGAGCACTAGATGAATTTCGCGATATGGTGAAGGCACTGCACCGGGCTGGAATCGAAGTCATTCTCGACGTGGTCTTCAATCACACGTCGGAAGGCGGACACGACGGGCCAACACTGTGCTTCCGCGGCCTGGACAATCCAACTTACTACCTGCTGTGTGAAGACCGCTCCCGCTACGCGAACTTCACCGGCACAGGAAACACGCTCAACGCGAACCATCCTGTCATACGGCGCATGATTGTGGACAGCCTCCGCTACTGGGTGAACGAAATGCATGTGGATGGCTTCCGCTTCGATCTCGCGTCCATCCTTGCGCGCGATTCATCCGGCGCCGTCATGTCCAAGCCTCCGGTGCTTTGGGACATCGAGTCCGATCCGGCGCTGGCCGGCACCAAGATGATTGCGGAGGCCTGGGACGCGGCAGGACTTTATCAGGTCGGCAGCTTCGTGGGAGATAGCTGGAAGGAGTGGAACGACCGCTTTCGCGATGATGTCCGCGACTTCTTCCGGAGTGCGAATGACTCCGTGGCGCGAATGGCCGACCGCCTGCTCGGCAGCCCAAGTATCTATGCGCGGAGGGAGCGTGAAGCCGAGGAGAGCGTCAATTTCGTTACGTGCCACGATGGCTTTACGCTCAACGACCTCGTCTCCTATGACCACAAGCACAACGAGGAAAATGGCGAACACAACCGCGATGGCCGCGATGACAACCGAAGCTGGAATTGCGGCGTCGAAGGACCAACGGACGATCCCGTAATAGAGGAGCTGCGTAACCGGCAGGTAAAGAACTTTTTCACTGCCACCATGCTTTCAGTGGGTGTGCCCATGTTTGTTATGGGCGACGAGGTGCGACGTAGTCAACGCGGCAACAATAACGCCTACTGTCAGGACAATGATACGAGTTGGTTTGACTGGAAGCTGCTATCCAAACACGCCGACGTCCTCCGCTTCGTGAAGTTGCTGATCGATCGCCGTGTGATGCGGGACGTGGAACATGAGCGCCGGCGCGTGAGTCTTAGCCAGGTTCTTCGCGAGGCGAAATACGCCTGGCACGGCGTGAAACTCAATCAGCCGGATTGGTCGGCCTTCTCGCACAGCATCGCAATCGGCGGAGAGCTGAAGCGCGAAGGGCTATTGGCGCACATCATTTTCAATGCGTATTGGGAGCCTCTTGAGTTCGAACTTCCCATATTCAAGGACGGTACGGTCCACTGGTGCAGGTGGATCGATACTGCACTGGATCCGCCACATGAGATTTGCGAATGGAACGCAGAGAAACCACTTCTGGCGAGAACATATCGTGCTGGCGCACGGTCGGTGGTGGTCCTAATCGCAGGTGAGGGGGTCAATGGGTGCACGGCCCGATTGTCACAACGCTGACAGATAACCCGATCCTCACGCTCTTCGTCGTGATTGGGCTGGGATACCTATTGGGCGAAATCTCTTTGTTCGGATTTCGTTTTGGCATCGTCGGGGTCCTGTTTGTCGGACTGGCCATGGGCTCGCTCGGCCCCTCGATCTCCGTTCCGGAAGTGATTCCCACCCTAGGGCTGATCATCTTCATCTACACCATCGGCCTCCAGAGCGGCCCCGAGTTCTTCAAGTCTCTGCGGGAACGGGGTTACCGTGACAGCCTCTTCGCGCTGGCGATCGTGGTCTTGGGCGCGGGAGTCACGCTCCTGGTCTCGCGTCCGGCGCACTTGACGCGCCCGCGCGCCGCCGGCCTCTACACGGGCGCCATGACCAATACGCCCGCGCTGGCGGCGGTACGCGAATTGCTGCGCGAGCGCGGCCGCGCTGCCGAGCTCTCTCCCGAGCAGCTTCACGCACTTTCCGACGAACCGGTGGTTGGCTACTCGATCGCTTACCCCGTGGGCGTTATCGGCGTGCTGGTCTCGTTTGCCGTGTTGCGCCGCCGGTGGAAACCGGAGATGGAACCGATCGCGGAAGGTCCGGAGATTCGTGTCCGCGACTTCGAGGTGATGAATCCAGCCGTGATCGACCGGACGGTGGAGGAGGTTCTTCGGCCGCACCGCGACCCCGGCTTTGTAGTCAGCCGCATCCAGCACGGAGAGTCGAGCGATATCGTCCGCGGCGGCACGCGGCTGCAGCGGGGGGACATTGTGGTTGCCGTCGGCGACGACGATGGACTGGTGCGCGCCGAACAGATTTTCGGCCAGCCCCTCGATGCCCACATCGAGCAGGACCGCTCGCAGCTCGATTTTCGCCGCATTTTCGTGTCCCGCCAGGAGATTGTCGGCAAGCGCATTCGTGAGCTCAACTTGGAGAACACTATGGGCGCCACGGTAACACGCCTGCGCCGCGGCGATGTGGACTTCGTCCCCACGCGAGACACGCGCCTCGAACTCGGCGATCGGGTCCGCGTGCTCACCCGACGCGAGAACTTCTCCGCCATCTCGCGGTTCTTCGGCGACTCCATCCGCGGCACCGCCGAAACCGATTTCGGTTCCGTTGCCCTGGGCATGGTTCTTGGCGTGCTCGTCGGCCTGGTGCCCATCCCGTTACCGGGCGGGCCTATCCGCCTGGGGTTAGCCGGCGGGCCGCTCCTGGTCGCCCTCATTCTTGGCAAGCTGGAGCGAACCGGCCGCATCACCTGGATCATGCCACTGCACTCCAATCTCACGCTCCGGCAGATTGGGCTGGTGTTCTTTCTAGCCGGTGTTGGCATCCGGGCCGGCTATTCCTTTGCGCAGACACTGCGCCAGAACGGCCTGGCGATGCTGCTGGCGGGCGCGGCCATTACGCTGGTCATCACGGAAGTGTCCCTGGTGGTCGGATATAAGTTGCTCAAGATTCCGTTTGCATCGCTGATGGGCCTGGTTTCCGGCATCCAGACGCAGCCGGCCTGTCTGGCTTACGCCACGCGCGAAGCCAACTCCGATGCACCCAGCCTAACCTACGCCGCGGTGTATCCGGTGGCGATGATCGCAAAAATCATTCTGGGGCAGCTGCTGATATAGAATCGACATGGTTTGGCGATTCATGTACGTAGGATGCTACTGAGCAAATTCAAGCTGTACTACGCTTATGTACTGCTAGTGGCAGTGCTTACGGTCGGTCTATCTGCCCAAGTTTCACCTGCGGCATCCGATCTCCCTTCAAACCAGCAAGTAATCGCATTCCTGACGGAGTCGATCGAGTGGTATCGCCATCGCGCGATCGAACGACAGATAGCGACCAATCCAGTCGATCTTGTGTTTTTGGAAGACAATCGGCACATTGCTGCGCAGATTGTCCAGCTATCGTTTGATTTTGCGAGAGCCGACGCTTCGGTTGCGGCGACGTCCGCGGCAGGGAGCCAGAAACCAAGCACCGCGACCGCTGTCGGCTCCGCGCCGGAATTAGCGCAATTTCTTCAGGTGCAAAACCAAACCGAGCTGGCGGCCCGGCAAGCAAGCCAGCAAATCGAGGATATCAAGAAGAAGCTTCTGACCGCGCATAGAGCCGACCGTCGACAATTGCAGGCTGTCCTGGATGCGACGCAGAGCCGTCTAGACGTTCTACAGGCAGGGTTGGCAAGTCTTCAGGAGCTGGTTGAGTTCGTGCGAACGGCTGGAGGGCACGATACCGGAAATTTGACATCAAGTATCGAGGACCTCGCACGAACCGTCCCCGACGTGACCAGCCCGACGGCTGCGCCAAGCCCAATGCCAAACTCAGATCTGGCTTCAGTTATTAAACCGCAGGGTTTCGGCATTCTCGCCCTCAGCTCAGAAGTGTCGGCGCTTGGACGAAAACTCCGCATTCTCGATGATGAGATCCGCCAAACTGACAACCTGAGGCAATCTTCCCAAGCTCTCCGCAGTCCGATGCTGGCTTACATCGAACACTTCTCAACCAGCGCATACAGCGATCTTCAGGAGAGCGATCTCCATGCATTACAACAGGAGAAGGCGCAACTTGATGCCCTCAGAGTCATGGTCAAGGCGCTGGCTCCGGCGATTGTGGCCCTGGACAAGCAGAACGTGCTGCTCGGTGCGTACACCTCGCACCTTAAAAGCTGGCGTGCCGCCGTCGTCAACGAAGATGAGAAAGCTTGGAAAAATGTCATTCTACGGGTGGCTGGTGTCGCGGTGGTGATTGGCGCACTGGTGATTATCGGCTCTATTGGCCGCAGAGCCACCCGGCGCCATGTACATGATGCAGAGCGCCGCCACGTCATATTGGTGATCCAGAGAGTTGTCCTGTGGTTCGCCATCGTGGTGGCCGGTGCCTTTGCATTCGCCTCCGACTGGACCTCTCTGGCTACCTTCTTTGGGCTTCTGACCGCGGGTGTTGCGGTTGCGCTCCAAAGTGTCATCCTTGCCGCTCTAGGTTACTTCGTGCTGGTTGGAAGGCGCGGAATAAAGATCGGAGACCGGGTGCAGATTTCGGGCGTGACCGGGGATGTGACCGATATCGGTTGGCTGCAATTCCAGGTAAGAGAGATCGACACGCGAACGCAGCAGCCCACGGGCAACGTGGTTACGTTCTCGAATTCGTTTGTTTTGGCGTCGCCGGCTACTGGCCTGTCCAAGTTCAACGAAGACCTGAAGCGAGCGCAGCTGGAAGTTGCCGCAAAGGCATCGCAGCCATAGTCGCGGGCAGATTGTGGGGGGCATTTTGGATGGGCCACTCGCGTTTGATAACGCAGTTTCCGCGGAGGCGACCAAAACCGAGGGCATCGTATCGCCGGTCGCGGGCAGGGCGGACATCTTCCTGGTTCCCGACCTGGAAGCCGGAAACAGCTCGCGAAACAACTCATTTATCTGGGAGAAGCGGACGCTGCTGGCATACTGCTCGGCGCTCGCCTTCCCATCATTCTGACCAGTCGCTCGGACAATACTCTTGCCCGCCCCAGCTCCTGCGCAATGGCGCTTTTGCTGGCTAACAAAACAATCAGCGACAAAGGGGCACACGTATGATTCTCATTATCAATTGTGGGTCCTCCAGTATCAAGTTCACACTGTTTCCCGATGACGGCGAACTCCAAGGAGACACGATTTTATGCAAGGGCCAAATCGACGGCCTTGGAGATCAGCCGCGATTCATCGCGTTCGATGCTGCCGGCAATCGATTCGCAGATGAGCGGCTCGAAGCAGGAGTAAGCCATGAAGATGCACTGGATTCTCTGCGGCGCTGGCTGCAAGAGAGCTTCGGTGATCGGCGCCTCGTCGCAGCCGGACACCGCGTCGTTCACGGCGGGACTAAATACACGGCGCCGGTAATTGTTGATGAGAAGGTACTCGCAGATCTTGAGGAACTAATACCCCTCGCACCGCTGCATCAGAGCGATTGCGGCGCTTGAACCGACGCTGCCGCAGGTGGCCTGCTTTGATACGGCATTTCATGCCACTCAACCTCCTGTCGCAACCGCCTTTGCCATTCCTCGCCAGCTTACGGAAGCGGGTATACGGCGCTACGGCTTTCACGGACTTTCCTATGAGTACATCGCTTCGGTCTTGGCGGATTATGTGGGTCCGTCCGCCGACGGCAAAGTGGTCGTCGCCCACCTCGGACAGGGCGCGAGTATGTGCGCCATGGAGGCACGCAGGAGTGTGGCCACGACGATGGGATTCACCGCTATCGACGGCCTTCCTATGGGTCGCCGCTGTGGCGCCCTGGATCCCGGGGTCGTTCTTTATCTCATGACTGAAAAAGGAATGAATGTCGCGGCGGTGACCGACCTGCTGTACAACCATTCGGGTCTGTTGGGAGTCTCAGGTATAAGCGGCGACATGCGCAAATTGTCGGCGAGCAAGGATCCGCACGCGACGGACGCCATCGAGCTGTTCGTATATCGCATCAGTCGCGAACTGGGTTCCTTGGTTGCAGCGCTCGGCGGACTGGACGTATTGGTCTTTACCGGCGGGATTGGAGAACACTCCGCCGCCCTTCGTGAGCAGGTCTGCAAGCGTGCAGGCTGGCTTGGTATCGAGTTAGATCCCTGCGCAAATACGGCCGGCGGCCCCCGCATTACCACAACTAATAGTCAAATGTCGGCTTGGGTTATCCCAACAGATGAGGACCTCATGATTGCTCGGCACACGGTAAGACTGCTTGCCGCTGCAAATGGCACCTCTTCACCTTCGATGAAGGCAAATGTGACTTCCGTATGACAACGGCTCGTTATGAACAACTGCCTTCGCGGCGAGAAACGCGCTGTAGTAACGGTATGCAAATCACGAGAACACTTGGAGTGTTCTGCGACAGCCGCTAGCATTGACTGCCCGTATATGGCCAGTGCCCAAATAGAAGCAGTCACCCTAGCGTACTGTTTGAATCGTCGGACATCGCCGCAGTGTTAAACGTGTGCGGGTGTTATGCCACTGTGGCGCCATCCTCAGCCCAGTTTGGAGCAGTAAATGCTCGTGCCTAGGGAGGCCAAGAACTTCTGAGCCGAAAAGGAGATGCACATGGTGAAGGCAGCAGGCATGATATTGGTCCGCCTATGTGCCATTGCGGCGGTCTCTGATACCGCTGGCTATCAGGTCGCCACTACCGGAGTCCAAGACGAGGCATCACAAAAAGATCCCATCAAGAGCGTAGATGTCATTGGTCTCGTCGGTGTCAAGGACAACACCGCAGCATGCTTACGGTCCGCGCCACCAAGCTGCATTGTGCTTCTCCCAAAAGGGACAGCAGACATTGACGCCGCCAGCGCGTTTTTTCGGAGGAAATCTCAAGGTCGCCCGTGATTTTGCCAAGAAGGCCGCACGCGTGGCGCACGACAACTTCTCTAACCGATACGGAGATTGACTGCATGACCGAAGCACTTCCGGAAGTCTATTTAGCCCGGCACGGTAATACGGCCTGGACTCTGTCCGGCCAGCATACTGGACTGACCGACTTGCCTTTGACCCAGGGCGGCGAGGTTAACGCCCGGCGACTTGGAGAGCGGCTGAAGGGAATAAAATTCTCGCGAGTGTTCACCAGCCCGCTGCAGCGAGCCTCCCGGACCTGCGAACTGGCCGGATTCGGAGCCGTAGCCGAAGTTGATCCGGATCTCGTGGAATGGAACTACGGTCAATACGAGGGACTCACCTCAGCGCAGATCCTTCGCGAACGCCCCGACTGGCAATTGTTCCGGGACGGCTGTCCTGGAGGCGAATCTCCGGAACAAATCGGAGAGCGAGCAGACCGTGTGGTGCAGCGGCTTCGCGCAGTTGCGAGCAACGTACTGCTTTTTTCCAGCGGGCATTTCATTCGCGTGTTGACTGCTCGCTGGCTGGGGCTCGGTCCGGGCTCAGAAGGCAGATACTTTCTGCTGAGTCCGGCCAGCCTGAGCGCCCTCAGCTACGAACATGATCTTTCCCGGCCGGTGATCCGGCTTTGGAACGACGATCACCATGTGATTCCCGAGACTACGCGGTCATCGAAGGAGAAGTTGAAGGCGGCAAGTTGAAGGCTTTATCCAATGAGCACCAAGAGTGTGATACGGCCAAACTGAGCGACCGCACTGTTGCGGAATACGCAGCCGATATCTGGAAGGTGGAACCATGCCCAGTACGTTAAAAACGCAGCCGAAGGCAGGAGCATCCCACGAAGTAATTTCTCCCATCGCAGGCAAACCAGCGCCAAAAGAGATGCTGGTGGATGTGGCTCGCCTGGAGAGGGAGTATTTCGAGCGCCGTCCCGACCTGAACAACCCCAACCAGATGGTTAGTTTCGGAACCAGCGGACACCGCGGTTCTCCCTTCCATGGCACGTTCACGGAGGCGCACATCCTGGCCATCACCCAGGCAATCTGCGACTACCGACGGCAGCAGGGCACAGATGGTCCACTCTACATGGGCAAAGATACACACGGCATTTCCACCCCCGCGCAGCGCACCGCGCTCGAGGTGCTGGCCGCGAATAATGTGGAAACGATCATTCAGCAAGCAGACGGTGTAACTCCAACCCCAGTGATCTCCCGAGCCATTCTGGTTTACAACCGCGGTCGCAGGGAACATCTTGCCGACGGAATCGTGATCACGCCGTCGCATAACCCGCCAGAAGATGGAGGCTTTAAGTACAACCCAACCAATGGTGGCCCCGCCGATACTGACGTGACGCACTGGATAGAACGCCGAGCGAACGAATTATTGCGAGGCGGAAATGCTGGCGTGAAGCGGGTTTCGTTCTCCAGGGCCATCCAGGCTGCCAGTACGCACCAGGAAGATTTCGTTTTGCCCTACGTTCGTGATCTCAAGAATGTTGTCGACATGGATGCGATTCGTGGCGCCGGACTGAAAATGGCTGTAGATCCTCTGGGCGGGGCCGCGCGCCCTTATTGGGAGCCGATCAACTCTATCTACGGACTGAACATCGCCGTGGTTAACCCGGAAATTGACCCAACGTTTTCGTTCATGACGGTTGACCACGACGGCAAGATCCGCATGGATTGCTCCAGCCCCTACGCGATGGCCAGGCTCGTCGGGCTTAAAGACAAGTATCAGGTGGCTTTTGCGAATGATCCCGACTCGGACCGCCATGGTATTGTCACTCCCGTTGGCGGTTTGATGAACCCGAACCACTATCTTGCGGTGGCGATTCGGTATTTGCTCACGCATCGTCCACAGTGGAGCAAGCAGGTTGCTGTTGGAAAGACACTCGTGAGCAGCAGCATGATTGATCGAGTCGTCGCAAAGCTCGGCCGCCAGTTACGTGAGGTGCCGGTGGGCTTTAAATGGTTCGTGCCTGGCCTCGTCGATGGCTCCTACTGTTTCGGCGGTGAAGAAAGCGCTGGAGCAAGTTTCCTCCGTCTTGACGGCACCGTGTGGACGACCGACAAGGATGGCCCAATCATGGACCTGCTGGCGGCTGAGATTACCGCCCGCACGGGCAAAGATCCAGGCGAGCACTACCGCGAACTTACGGCGGAGTTCGGCAGCCCCTACTACACGCGAATCGACGCGCCGGCCACGCCCGAGCAGAAAAGAAGATTACAAAACCTCTCACCCGACGCGGTACGAGAGTCCGATTTGGCTGGTGAGCCAATCACAGCCAAGCTGACCAATGCGCCAGGGAATAACGCTCCGATCGGCGGCCTCAAGGTGGTTGCCAAGAGCGGCTGGTTTGCGGCGCGCCCCTCAGGTACTGAGGATATCTATAAGATCTATGCCGAGAGCTTCAAGAGCCAGGCACATCTCGACGCCATCGTGAGCGCAGCACAGGAGATGGTGAACAATGCCCTTGGCTCTTCCGGAGCCCTGTAATGGGCGAGAACGGCGGGTTGGCCAGTGTTCCACCGTTTCCGTCCGAGTACCGCGCTTGCGGCCTGCTGTTGCACGTCACCTCTTTGCCCTCGCCTTATGGCATCGGCGATTTGGGACCAACGGCATTTTCCTGGATCGATCGCCTCCATGATGCTGGCCAAGGTTGGTGGCAGGCGCTACCAATAGGACCTACTGGGTACGGAAATTCTCCCTACCAGTCGTTATCTTCGTTTGCCGGCAACGGCCTGGTGATCAGCCCGGACCGCCTAATCTCAGACGGTCTGCTCAAGGCAAGCGATTGCGAGAATCGCTTCCCCTCCGAGGTGGTGGATTACGCCTCCGTCATTCCGTTCAAACATCGGCTGTTTGAGAAGGCATGGACAACCTTCAAAGCCGGGGAGCGCAATGACCTTAGGCCGGGGTACGGGGAGTTCTGTTGCCAGCAGGCAAGTTGGTTGGAAGACTACGCGTTGTTTCGAGCGCTGAAAGCCAAATACAAGGGTGCCTATTATCTCGAATGGCCAGCAGAGCTGGTCCAGCGCAAGCCTGATGCTTTAAGCAAAGCCCGGCGAGAGTTGGCGGATGACGTCGATCGGGTTTGCTTCGCACAATTCTTGCTGTTTCGGCAGGCCGATCAATTGAGAGAGTACGGCCACTCCAAGGGGGTGGCCTTGATTGGCGATCTGCCGTTTTTCGTCTCTCCAGACTCAAGCGACGTCTGGGCCCACCCGGAGTTCTTCCTGCTCGACGAGGAATGCCGCCCACGATTCGTCGCGGGCGTTCCCCCGGACTACTTCAGTGCACAAGGGCAGTTGTGGGGCAATCCCGTCTACAACTGGGATGCGCTCCGTTCCACTGGTTATCGGTGGTGTATTGATCGGCTGAGAGCGCTGCTAGCTCACGTAGATGTGATTCGCTTGGATCACTTCCGCGGCTTCGTGGCCGCGTGGCATGTTCCAGCGGGCGCAGCCACCGCCCAGTCCGGGCAATGGGTGCCCGGTCCTGGCGGCAGCTTCTTCCAAGCTGTACAACGAGAACTCGGCCGGTTGCCGTTTATTGCCGAGGACCTCGGTTTAATTACACCCGATGTTGTGGCACTGCGGAACGAATTTCAAGTGCCTGGGACTCGGGTTCTGCAGTTCGCCTTTGACGGCCATGCCGACAACCCGTATCTGCCGCACAATTTTGTCCCGAACACGGTTGTATATACGGGCACGCACGACAACGCCACCAGTCGCGAATGGTACGACGAGTTACCGGATCACCAGCGACAAAACTTTTGGAACTATCTGGAACGACCACCGGGCGAGGCTGCCGAAGTTGTTCCGTCGCTGATGCAATTGGCGTGGTCATCAGTGGCCGCGCTGGCGATTGCTCCTCTACAAGACCTGCTGAATCTGGGTAAGGAAGCGCGAATGAACGTGCCCGGTCGTGCCAATGGGAACTGGCGTTGGCGCTGTACCGAAAACATGTTGTCCACGCTGGCTTTCCGATGGCTCGAACAATTGACTACATCCGCAACAAGATCTGCGAATCTCGTTTCGGACACGATACCGGTGTACCGCGACCCAGATGATCCTCGTTAGGATAGGCAACCGTCTGCTGGTGGTGATGTCACCCGGATAGATGTGGCCCGCCGACGCTCTCGTTTGCGGAACACTAATGAGTCGCCAAGAGCGTTCAACTCATCAATTTCTTGGCGGGGGTAGAAAGGAGCGTAAACATGGCAGCACACGCTGAATCGCTTACGAAACGCCCGGTGATCAAACGCACAGCATGGAAGGCCCTGCAATCGCACTACAAGAAAATTCGGGAAGTACACCTGCGGGAACTCTTCGCAACAGACCCCAGACGCGGAGAGCGTTTAACTGTTGAAGCTGTTGGACTCTATCTCGACTATTCAAAGAATCGCATTACCGATGAGACCCTCAAGCTTCTGCTGCAACTGGCCGAGGAAGCCCATCTTCAGGAACGGATCGAGGCGATGTTCCGCGGAGAAAAGATCAACATTACGGAGAAGCGAGCAGTTCTTCACACTGCTCTGCGGGCTCCGCGCGATGCCTCCATCATGGTTGACGGCGAGAACGTTGTTCCGAAAGTCCACGGGGTGCTCGATCGCATGGCGCAGTTCTCCGACCGTATCCGCAGCGGCGAGTGGAAAGGGCACACCGGCAAACGCATCCGTAATGTAATTAACGTTGGCATCGGTGGCTCCGATCTAGGGCCAGTAATGGCGTATGAGGCGTTGAAGTACTACGCCGATAGGGCGATGACTTTCCGTTTCGTGTCGAACATCGACGGCACTGATTTTGCCGAGTCCGTGCGCGATCTCGATCCGGCTGAAACGCTCTTTATCATCTCTTCCAAGACGTTTACGACGTTGGAAACAATGACGAATGCCCACACGGCACGTGCGTGGTCGCTTGCCGGACTGGGAGGGGATGAAACGTCAGTCGCGAAGCATTTTGTTGCAGTCTCGACGAATGCAGCTGAGGTCGCAAAGTTCGGGATCGACACCGCCAACATGTTCGGCTTCTGGGATTGGGTCGGCGGTCGCTACTCAATGGACTCAGCCATCGGTCTCTCGACAATGCTCGCAATCGGCCCGGACAACTTCCGCGCTATGTTGAACGGCTTTCACCAAATGGACGAGCACTTTCGCACAGCTTCCTTCGAGCGCAACTTGCCGGTGCTGATGGGACTGTTGTCGATCTGGTACAACGACTTCTTTGGTGCGCAGACTGTGGCGGTGTTGCCCTACGAACAATACCTGAAACGATTTCCAGCGTACCTTCAGCAACTCACGATGGAGAGTAACGGCAAGCACGTCACCATTGACGGGAAGCCAGTTGTGCATGACACGAGCCCGGTCTATTGGGGTGAACCGGGAACCAACGGCCAACACTCGTTCTACCAGTTGATCCATCAGGGTACCAGGCTTATACCGTGCGACTTCATCGCTCTTGTTCGGCCACTCAATCCACTCGGCCGGCATCACGATACGCTGATCGCCAACGTCCTTGCGCAAACCGAGGCGCTCGCTTTCGGCAAAACAGTCGAACAGGTGAAAGCTGAGGGCACTCCGGACTGGCTTGTTCCACATAGGGTGTTTGAGGGCAATCGTCCGTCGAACACGATCTTTGCCGAGCGCCTCACGCCTGAGACATTGGGCAAGCTGGTGGCGCTCTACGAGCACTCTGTGTTTACGCAAGGCGTGATCTGGAACATCGATTCCTTCGATCAGTGGGGTGTCGAGCTAGGCAAGGTGCTGGCGCAGCGTATCATCCCTGAGCTGGAGAGCAAGAGTGAACCGCAACTCGCGCACGACAGTTCAACCAATAACCTGATCAGCTATTACCGCGAGCACAAAGGCACGGCTTAATGCTCGGTCTGGCTAACAATTTCTTGTAAGGAGATGGATATGCAACTTGGGATGATTGGTCTTGGACGGATGGGCTCCAACATGGTGCGCCGCCTGATGAAAAATGGGCACCACTGTGTCGTGTTTGACAGGTCGGCAAAAGCCGTGGACGACCTTGTCCACGAGAAGGCAGAAGGCGCAGGCTCGCTTTCAGAATTCGTCAAGAAACTTGAGAAGCCGCGAGCAGTTTGGCTGATGGTGCCGGCTGCAGTGGTTGATGAGACCATCGCTGATCTTTTGCCCCACCTCGAAGCGGGAGACATTCTCATTGATGGCGGCAATTCGTATTACGTGGACGACATCCGTCGCACGAAAGAACTCGCTCCGAAGAAGATCCACTATGTGGATGTAGGCACCAGCGGTGGTGTTTTCGGTCTGGAGCGAGGTTACTGCATGATGATCGGCGGTGAGGCCGAGGTCATCAAGCGACTCGACCCGATCTTCGCTGCCTTAGCGCCTGGGATGGGCGATGCTCCACGCACGCCCGGCAGAGAGAAGATCGGCGGTACCGCCGAAGAGGGCTACCTGCATTGCGGGCCCAACGGCGCCGGTCACTTCGTGAAAATGGTCCACAACGGAATCGAGTACGGAATCATGGCGGCCTACGCGGAGGGGCTTTCTATCTTGCGTGCGGCAAATATTGGCAAGCAGGCAACTGGTACAGCTGATGCTGAAACCACGCCGCTGCGTAACCCCGAGGAGTACCAGTACGATCTGAATCTGCGCGACATCGCGGAAGTGTGGCGCCGTGGAAGCGTTGTGGCTTCCTGGCTGCTCGACCTTACCGCCGCCGCTCTGACGCAAGATCCGCAACTCTCGAATTTTGCCGGCCGGGTCTCTGATTCGGGCGAAGGACGCTGGACCATCAAAGCGGCAATCGACGAAGCGGTCCCGGCGCCGGTGCTGACTACCGCACTTTATGCGCGATTCAGCTCTCGTGGAGAGGCGGAGTTCGCCAATAAGCTCTTGTCCGCGATGAGATATGAATTCGGCGGACACCTGGAAAAGTCCGATCGCAAATCCCACGTGGCTTAAGGAGACGGATGTGACCAATTCTCACTCTGACGCGTTGGTTTTCTTCGGTGCAACGGGCGACTTGGCCTATAAGAAGATCTTTCCAGCACTACAGGCAATGTCGAAGCGCGGTCACCTCAATGTGCCGGTTATCGGAGTTGCCAAAGCTGGTTGGAATCTCGATCAGTTCCGGGCTCGTGCACAAGACAGTCTTGAGAAGCATGGCGGAGTCGATCCGGCTGCATTCGAAAAGCTTTCCGGGCTGCTGCGGTACGTGGATGGAGACTACAACGACCCCGCAACGTTTCAAGCACTTCGCAACGAACTGAAGCAGGCCCAGCGCCCGGCGCATTACCTGGCTATCCCGCCTCTATTGTTCGAAGAGGTTGTCGAACAGCTCGTCAAGTCGGGGTGTTCGAAAGGGGCTCGCCTCATCATTGAGAAGCCCTTTGGCCACGATCTGGAATCAGCACAGCACCTGAATCGCGTCCTTCTCGGTGCATTCGACGAATCATCGATTTTCCGCATCGATCATTATCTGGGCAAGAAGCCGGTGAACAACATGATCGTCTTTCGCTTCGCGAACACCTTCATGGAGGCATTCTGGAACCGGACCTACATCGAAAGCGTGCAGATCACGATGGCCGAGGATTTTGGCGTTCAGGGCCGAGGCGCGTTCTACGATCAAACTGGAACCATTCGAGACGTGATCCAGAATCATCTTTTTCAAGTGCTTTGCAATCTCGCCATGGAACCTCCGGTCAGAATGGACACCGAATCTATTCGCGATGAGAAAGTCAAGGTACTGAAAGCGATCCCTTCACTGCGGGATACCGACGTTGTGCGCGGGCAGTTCCGCGGCTACCGCAATGAACACGGCGTTGCACCCGACTCGCAGGTGGAGACCTTTGCTGCCATACGAGTTGAAGTGAATTCCTGGCGTTGGCAAGGCGTCCCGTTCTACATCCGGGCGGGCAAGTGTTTGCCGGTTACGTGTACGGAGGTAGTCGGCCGATTCCGCAAGCCTCCGAACGTGGTTTGTGGCGGAAATTGCGACGAGAACCATGTGCGGCTACGTATCAACCCGGATGTCGAAATCGCCATGGGCATGACTGTGATGTCGCCTGGCGAGGGAATAATCGGGCAATCCGTAGAAATGTTGGCCAGTCGTCAGCCCCGAGCGGATGATATGGATGCTTATGAAAAGGTACTGGGAGACGCTTTGGCAGGAGATGCCACGCTGTTTGCGCGAGAAGATTATGTAGAAGAGGCGTGGCGAATTGTCGATCCGGTGCTGAAAAGAGGTACACGCGCTTACTCGTATGAGCCGAATACCTGGGGACCGACCCAGGCCGAGGTAGTGGCACCAGCTGGCGGCTGGCACGACCCGATCCTCCAGCAGACGCGAGCTGACGGGCAGGCTGCCTGACCCATGGCTCGTACCAACATTGAAGCGGCATTGTGAACGCAACTCCGGTGAGGCTTGCCTTGGCTCAGGCGAACAACCCAACAGCCGCGATCGCGAGATGGCCAACACGGGGGCAGGCTGCGCCACGGACTAAGGCGACATTGCAGTGCCCTCTCCGGGACACCACTGCCCTAATACGGGCAGAGTGACGTAGAGGTCGAAAGCGATTTACTGAGAAAGCTGGGCTTATGCCGCTGAGTGCTTTGGCCGGGTGAATGCAAACTCTGGCTGTGCTTGGATATGAGAACCATCAGGTGAGGCAACTTGGCGGAGGATATCAATTTGTCGGCGAACAAATTCATTAGGGTTGGTGGTCTGCAGATCCATGTGATTCGCGATAGACAAAACTCGAGAAGTAGATTGCCAGGGCGGTGTCCACGTCGAGGTCATCATCTCCGCTGAGGTGACGAGGCTCCACACCGGAACGACAGTTTGGACAAACCTGTTTCCGAGACGGAAAATGTCCTCCGGCGCAACGTACTCGCTGTGGTGGCTGAAATGAATCGGGCGATGAATCGAGCGATTGAAAAGCTCTTGTCGACTCTTCCCGCCTCCATAACCACTAAGGAAACCAACGTTTCGCAAGGATAAGGAGTATACGAAATGACGCCTGTTGCAGAAGCAGTTCAAGCCGCGACTCCTTCAATCAGTGCTTACGGGCCGGCGAGATCCACCATTGAAGGGTCGCCGCTGAGCGCAGAGGAGTTAAGGAGGATCGACGCCTACTGGCGAGCGTGCAAATATCTGGCGCTCGGCATGATTTATCTCCAGGGTAATCCTCTGTTGAAGGAACCCCTGAAGCCGGAGCACATCAAGAACCGCCTGCTCGGACATTGGGGGTCGAGCCCCGGTCTTGCGTTCATCTACATCCATCTGAACCGGCTGATTAAGAAGTACGACCTGGACATGATTTTCATGGCGGGTCCGGGGCATGGCGCGCCTGGCGTTTTGGGCCCGGCATATTCGGAGGGAACGTACTCCGAAATCTATCCTGACAAAAGCGAAGATGAGCGGGGCCTGCACGCGTTTTTCAAACAGTTTTCCTTCCCGGGCGGCATCGGCAGTCATTGCACTCCCGAAACACCCGGCTCGATCCACGAGGGCGGCGAGTTGGGATACGTGCTTTCTCACGCCTGCGGCGCGGCTTTCGACAACCCTGAGTTGATCGTCGCCGCGGTAGTTGGCGATGGCGAGTCGGAAACCGGCCCCCTGGCTACCTCCTGGCACATCAGCAAGTTCCTGAACCCAATTCGAGACGGCGCGGTTCTGCCGATCCTTCATCTGAACGGCTACAAAATCAACAACCCCACTCTTTTGGCACGTATCAGCCATCAGGAGTTGGAGGACCTGATGCGAGGCTACGGTTGGACGCCGCACTTCGTGGAGGGATCAGACACGGAGAGCATGCATCAAGCGATGGCCGCCACTGTGGAACATTGCATCGCGGAGATTCGAAAGTGCCAGCAGGACTGCCGGAGCACTGGTGTCGCCAGCCGGCCTCGGTGGCCGATGATCGTCTTGCGTTCCCCGAAAGGCTGGGGGGCGCCGCGGCAGGTGGCGGGTCACTACCTCGAGGGATTCTGGCGTGCCCACCAGGTGCCCTTGACAGAAGTCAAGAAGAATCCTGAACAGTTGCGCATCCTCGAGAAGTGGATGCGAGATCTTAAGCCCGAGGAGTTGTTCGATAGGGCTGGCAAGCTCGTTCCGGAGCTCAAACAATTGGCGCCGGTCGGGAATCGCCGCATGAGCGCGAATCCGCATGCCAATGGCGGCACTCTTCGCAAGCCACTCGACTTGCCCGATTTCCGGGATTACGCAACCAACGTTGACCAGCCGGGAACAATCGAGGTCGAGAACGTGCCGCCGCTCGGAAACTTCCTTCGCGACACCATGAAGCTCAACATGAACAACTTCCGAGTCTTCGGCCCGGACGAAACTACCTCAAACAAACTACAAGCGGTCTACGAAGTCTCCAAGAAATTCTGGATCGAGGACTACTTTTCCGAAGACAAGGACGGTGGCGAACTAGCGCCCGATGGGCGGGTCATCGAAATGCTCAGCGAGCACACCATGGAGGGCATGCTCGAAGGCTATCTGCTGACCGGCCGAAACGGCTTCTTCTCCACTTATGAGGCCTTTGTCCACGTCATTGATTCCATGTTCAACCAGCACGCGAAGTGGCTCTCAATCTGCAACAATCTCGCGTGGCGGCAGAAAATCGCTTCCCTCAACCTTCTGATCACGTCTACGGTATGGCGCCAGGACCACAACGGTTTCACCCACCAGGATCCGGGGTTCCTGGACGTCGTTCTCAACAAGAGCGCTGCGGTAACACGCATCTACTTGCCGCCCGATGCCAACTGCCTGCTTTCTGTCGTCGACCACTGCCTCAGGAGCGAGAATTACGTTAACGTGATCGTTTCCGACAAGCAGCTGCATCTCCAGTATCTCAACATCAATGCCGCCATCGAACACTGCACCAAGGGAATTGGCATCTGGGATTGGGCCAGTAACGACCAGGGTGTTGAACCCGATGTAGTAATGGCATGCGCCGGCGACATACCAACCCAAGAGGCGCTGGCTGCTACGGTGCTGCTGCGGGAGGAGTTCCCGGACATAAAGATCCGCTTCATCAACGTGGTTGATCTTTTCAAACTGCAACCCACCCGGGACCATCCGCATGGGCTGACTGACGCAGATTACGACTCCCTCTTTACCGTGGATAAGCCCATCATTTTCAACTTTCACGGCTATCCCTGGCTGGTTCACCGCCTGGCCTATGCTCGCCACAATCCGCACTTGCACGTGCGTGGCTACAAGGAAAAGGGCAACATCAACACGCCAATGGAGTTGGCAATGAATAACCAAATCGATCGCTTCAG
>Ga0335069_10002708_pt1 | contig 27046 bp, 37 predicted proteins | sample Lox_Sample_11_FD_206714 | JGI IMG/M metagenome (GOLD analysis project Ga0335069, IMG submission 206714) | Soil microbial communities from Loxahatchee National Wildlife Refuge, Florida, United States - Lox_Sample_1.1 | ecosystem: Environmental > Terrestrial > Soil > Wetlands | place: USA...
GCTGGTAAGAGGTGTAGGCGTACGCCTTGGCGAGATTGCCAAGGAGGTCGCTCACCGCCGTCCCCAACTGCGCGTCAGCAGCAATCTCCATCTGCACCGACTGGATCACCGGGTTCATCCCCGTCTGCCCGGCATTCAGCGCGTTGTTGAACGTCTGCTGCAACGAGGTTACGGCGAACATCTGACCCTGCTGGATCATGTTCATCCCGTCCTCGGTGGTCTTGAGCCACGTCGAGAACGCCTGGTTGCCGGTCGCGAACTGCGCGTCCAGCAACTGCTGCTTCGTCATGATCGCCTGATTGTCGATCTGCTGGTCCTGCGCGGCCAGGATGGTCGAGTCGGTGATGCCCATGCTCGAGAGCGACTGTCGGACCTGAGCCTTCTGGGCGGCGACCTTCTGGTCGAGCGCGAGCTGGTCGGCAGGGCGCAGCGTTCCGCTCTGGTAGTCACCGAATGCCTGCGTGTAGATCGCCTGCAACTGAGGATCACTCGCAAGGATGGTGTTGCCCTGCTGCACCGCAGTATCGACCACCTTCTGCTGCGCCGGGGTCAGAGTGCCGGACTTGTACTGGTCCAGCATCTGCGTCCCTGCCTGCGTATAAGGCGTGCCAAGGGCCGCAACCTTGTCGGACTGTGCTTGGGCGTCCTTCTTCGCCTGATCGGCCTGGGCGAACCCCAGAGCGCCTATGGCGAGGTACGGCGCCATGCTGGTTACGCTGTTCCCGCCAAGAAGGGTGCTGCCGATCGTGCTGATCCCGGTCCCGATGTCGCTCAGGAGACTGGAGCCCGGGTCTGTCGGAACCGCGCCGGCTGTGGTCGAAGCCCCCGGGTCGGGTAGGCTGGGAGTCTGGGTGGCCGGGGAGGCGCCGCCGAGCCCAGTGCCGTTGATGAGTCCGGCAGGCGTGATCGCCGCGGGTCCGTTCGGGATGCCGGTCCCCGGTAGCCCCATCGTCGCCGTCGAGGTAGGCGGGCTGGCGGATGGGATCGTGGCTGGCGCCGCGCTTCCAGGCACCCCGCTCATGGGCTGAAGAGGATCTGCCATTTTCCCACCTGCCGTCGTTGTGCCGCTGGACGCGAGTCCGATGCCTGTTGCCTTGCCTGCCAGATTCCCTACCAGCGAACTGCCGGTCGCGTCAGTGACGCCACCAGTCACGCCGCCCGTTATAGCACCCGTCAGCGGGTCCTTGCCTGACAGGACAGACCCAAGAGCTCCGCCGGCTGCGCCTGAGACAGTGCTGCCGAGAACGCCGCCGCCTACAGAGTCGGAGACTCCTGCGCCGATGCCATCAGTTCCGCCCCACGCACCGCCGACGCCTCCGCTGATAGCCCCAGTCACAGGGTTCCCGCCGCGCAGAACCGACGTACCAGCACCCTGAACCGCGCCGCCAACAGCGTTGGATACAACTGGGTTGAGCCCGGCCTCCTGCAACTGGTTGGAGATCAGGTTCTTTGGGGTGTACGAGGAAATCTGGGACAGGACTGATGGACCAGGAAGTTGAGCAGGCGTAGCCATACCCGAAAGGTCGGGCAACCCGACATTGAAGGTCTCGGCAGGCAATCCGCCAGCAGTTCCTGTGTCCGCGATTCCGGTTGCGGTGTTCGATGCGAGCAGCGTGCTCGGATCGTACGCGAGGCTCGCATCGGTGACGGGAGCCACGTCGGTTGCAGGATCAATGGGGGTGGCGCCTAATGCCCCGGCCAACCCCATCGAGGCGTAACCACCCGCGATGATGTCGGCGACCTGACCGGCCAGAACATTGCCGCCGGTCTTGTAGCCGGTCTCTGACTGGACTTGCTGCCACTGTTGCGCTGTAGGGCCTCCAAGCTGTCCGATCAGAGGGGACAGGTTGCTCCCAGTAACTGCGTTCTCGATCTTCGTACCGAGCGGCGTGCCGCCGAAGATGGTCTGCTGCGGGTGAGAGATGATCCCCTTGGTGAGATCGACACCCGACTGAAGGGCGTTGGTGACGAATCCCTTGATGTTGCCTAGAGCACCAGCGTTCGGGTCGATACCAGACATCAACTCCTTCTGGTCAGGCGTCAGACTTCCGGCGAACGTCTGCCACAACTGCATCTCTTGTGGGGTCTGATTGCCAACCGTGCCTTGCCCTCTACCTTCACCACCGTAGGGGTTGTTGGGATTGACTGGCGCACTCGGCATCGAGAGTAGCTGTTGCAGCATCGCCTGCTGTGCAGGCGTCAGGCTATTTCCCCACTGCTGATAAATCGGGTCGATCGTCTGCACGCCAGACGGCATCGGGTTCAGCAGTGATTGAGCGCTGGCAGACATCAGCCGATCCGCCAGTTGGCGCCGTCCCAAATTACCGGCACTGTGTTCGCCCCGCCGCCAGCGACTATTGCGCCGAAGTTCCCGGACATCGCCACGGTCGAGTCCGTCACGAATGCCCGCGTAGGAACCGTAACCGTAGGCAGCGACGATACCGTCGTCGTAAGCCCACCCGGAAAGTTTGCGGCCTGTCGCGCAAGAGTCTGATGCACGGTCGCGTGCCGGAGCATCCAATCCGACTTGGATCGCTCGTCGCCTTCCTTCCACCCGTCCCTGAGGGTGCCGCTACGGACTGGTGCCGTTGTCACCTGCATCCTTCAGTTGCTTGTTGATCTGCTCGTGAATTTCTGAGATCAGGTTGTACGACTGTTTCGCGGGCAACTCCCCCAAGGCGAGGAACACGAGGTTCACTTCATCAAGGCTTTTGAAAACGACCGTGAACTGTTTGGTCTCCATCACCATGCGGGGATGCTCCTGATCGTGCCGTTGTCGTTGATCTTGATCCACTTCGTCGGGTTTCCGACTGACGGAGCGTTCGTCAGCGTCCCGGCGCTTGCGCCTGCGTTGTTGGTCAGCGCCGCGTTCGTTGCGATCAGGGCGCCAGTCGTTGCGGATGGGCCGACAGTGAGAGTGTCGCCGGATGTAGCTCCGGGACACACGATGTTTCCGGCACCGCCTACGATGAACGTGTCCAGACTGCTTTGTGTATTGAAGAACCTCAGGTCGTTGCTGCTCGCCGGCTGGTACAACTGAATCTGATTCTGACCGTTCTGGGCGACATTAATAACTTGAGTTCTCGTGGCACTCGAGGACTGAACTTGCAGCGCTACAGCCGCAGTCTGAAGTGCTGCAATAAATCCAGTACCGCCGGTTGTGGTTGCATAGAACCCGGCTGCCTGCAACTGACTATTCAGGACGTTTTGCCACTGCCCATCAGCTCTCAGGAACGTCGCCTGCCCGCCACCGGACTGAGGCACAACGCCGGCCTGCGACGGGCCGAACGTGTTGACGGCAAGCGTCAGGTTTGAACTCAGCGCACCGCCGCCGGTAAGCGGCGCCGTAGTCGAGATGGTGCGGCTGTTGGGAACGGTATTTATGCCGCCCTGAGTGCCGCCCTTCAACTGGAACTGCGTACCGTCGTAGATGAGGTCCACCACCGCTCCGACGACAACCTGTCCGGATGTGACCGCAGTCGCATCGGGGTTGGTCACAGCCTTGGCGCCAAGTCCATTGACGTTTAGCGTCACGGCCCCGGTGACGGTGTTGGCAACCTTGACCTGAAGGCCGACGCCGGCACCGTAGGAAAAGAGCTGCGGTGCCGGCACCGTGACGATCCACGTATTGACCGTTCCGGTGTCCTGGTAGTAGTTGGTGAACGTCCCAAGTGAGTTGAGCGCCTGAGCGTCCTGACTGAAGTTGGCATCCAACTGCGACAGCGGGATCGGGCCAGCCTGTGCCGCAAACTGGTTGGTGGGGGTGATTGATCCGGCCATGAGTTAGTACCTTGCCTTGAGTTTGTAGTCCATGAAGACGGAACTGAGCTGGTAGACCGCGCCGCTAGAGTATCCGGACAAGCCGACGTATTTTCCATACGCCGACGGGGTGCTGCTCGAGAAAAACAGATACTGACCGCTGTACCACGACACCGCGTTGTTGCCGCTGTTGACCCATGTGACGATGCCGCCACCGGCATTGGTCCATTGTACCGACGAGATGTTCGGGGCGTTGGAGAACGACGACTTGCTGTTCGGCGTGTCAACGCTCGCGACGAACGTGCCGCTGATGGACGACACCACAAGCTCGAATCCCGCGCGGATCACCTGCTTGTCGGCAAGCGAGTCCTCCATGCCCCACAACGGGGTGGACCACTGGCTTGCGGGAGATGTCGTCCGGTCGGCGAACAACTGGTACAGCTTGTTGTCTATCAGCCCGAACAGAGCCGGGGCGTTGTTGACCATCCCCTGAGCGATGAACGTCAGGTTGCCGTAGTTGACGAAAAACCAACGGCCATTGAAGAAACACGCGAGGCTAGGCCCTTCGTCAAGGTCTTCCTGCCCGCTGACTTCTATGTCGTCCGGGCTGTGCCCACGGATGACGAGGAAGCACGCGCACAGGATATTCTGCACGACCGCGCAGCCACCGGAGATCTGCTGGCTGAAGTCGATGTACTGCCACGTCCCGTCGATGTCCTGAGACAGTCGCTGCACATCGACGCCGCCCATAACCTGAGCGCCATAGCGGTTCGCGAACAGCACGTCTCTGCCGTACAGGAAAATCGACGCCGGCTGGTCGCAGCCGACGTTTGACTGGATGTTCGTGTTGCTGAACACGGGAGTCGGAGGAACTGCCGACGCTCCGGTCGTCGCGTTGGTCGGGATGTACACATCCGAGATGATGTTCCACGACGAACGGCCACCGATGTAGAGGTAGCCGTTCGCGCTCACCATCCGCACCACCGAGCCGCGCAACTGCGGGTCAGTGAGGTTTACCGTCGCGGCTCCGTTGACCGGCAGGAACGACGCTGCGGTGTAATCGTCGGGTCCCGACAGCGTGATTACACGTTCCTGAGCTATCCAGACACGCCCCTGGTAGACGGCGATGTCTGTTCCGTAAGACGGCACTCCGGGACCAGAGATCAGCACGAAACTCGTCCCGTCCCATGCGTAGTACCCGCTTGAGTCTATGAACAGGACCGCGGAGTTCTTCCACTGGTCCATCCGGCTGCCGGAGCCCGACAGCGGGGAGCCGGAGTTGATGAGAGTCGAGACCCCCGCCACGATGTCGTACTGGTAGATGTTCCCTGCCGTCGAGAACAGGAACATGTAATCGACGTAGTTGAGGGTTGCGAACTGCGCCCAGTAGATCTCGTCCGTCGCATAGTCAACCAGGACTCCCGACACGTTCGGGACCGTGTGCAGGTTCGCATCGCCGATCGGGATCAGGTTGATGAGCTCGTACCAGTGGTCCTCCGGGCACGACACGCGCGATGCCTGCGTGAACACGCCCTTCCACTGGCGGAACGTCTTGTTGCGACGCTCAACCTCTTTTGGCTGCTGCTCTGCTTTGGTAGTAGCCAAGCGAGCGCCTTATGCGTAGACGCTCGGGATGATGCGGGTCTGCCACGCACGGGCAGTCATGAGCATCTGGGTGCGGTACTCGGCCTTGAACATGGCCGCCTCGGCCATAGACTGTTCCTTGAACTTCGCCAAGTACGAGGCCCAGTACATGACGTTCTCGGTGAACGGCACGGGGATGGTCTCGGCCTGCGAGTCCGACACTAGGTCGGGCGGGTTCATCGCGCAGTCCCAGTCGGACGTGTAGTTCTGGTTCGGGATAGGACCGATCAGGATGGTCGTCGCCCCAACGCGCGTGTACGCCGCGGGCTGTTGCTGGAGGTTGTTCCAGTAGCGGAGCTTGGCGTTGAACTCGGTCAGGGAGAAATAGATCAGCGGGTACCTCGTGTTCTGCAGGTACACGTTGATGTTCATGATGTCGATGATGTACGGACCCAGAACAGGGTCGATCGTCTGAATGACGTACGACTCCTGCCCCATCTGCAGGGTGATGTTGGTCACGTACTGACGCAGGCACTTGGAGTCCTGGCAGACCCGGCGCCGCGCCTTGTTGATGTAGCCCGTCAGTTCCTGGTCGGACCAGAACTGATTGGTCGGATCGTGCAGGAGTTGGCGAGTGTCCGTCAGGTAACTATTGAGCGCACCCACCTAATCCTCCTCACAACCTGCCATCGTCCTCCTGCTGCGGGGGTTTGCCGGCCGGCAAGCTGTGACCCTTGCCGACCGAACTCCCCACCGGCAGAGAAGAGGGGGCCAACTCTGATGCCGATACTGTCCGCGCCTTGGACGCCCGCGGCGCGCGATCCTGGCTCGTCGGTGCCTCGTCCTCATCCTCGTCCTCGTAGTCGGACCCGGGGATGTTCGGCACCGCATCGAACTTGATCTTGGCGAGCTCCGCGTACGCGGCTTCCAACTGGTCGCTGCTGGTCATCCAGCCAAGCCTCGCCATCGCGAAGGACTTGTCTTCCATGTCGAAACCGAACACATGCCTCGCCACGTTGACGTGTACGTCAACTGCCTTCTTCGGCGGGAATTCGTAGTCCACCCCGTCGAAGCGACCGCGGATCAGACGGTTCGTCCCGTTCGTGATCCGCACGTGATCCGAAAGATCAATCATCACGGCCCCCTCTCGATCAGGTGATGACGCTGAAGTAACTCGTCGACGTCGTGCCCGACGCCTCGATCGCGTAGTTGTACGGGTCGAGCCAGCCCTGGAACGACGTGCTCGCTGCAGCCGCTGCGCGCGCCTGCGGCGCAGTGGTCGGCGTCGTGCCACCCGCGAGTAGCGGAGTGATGACGCCATCGAGCATGTAGTTGTTCATCGCCGGGTAGTAGTTGATGACGCAGTTCGCGCCAAGAACACACTGCACGTTCGCGGCCTGCACGAGCGGCGGCGGCTGCGGCGTGACGACCGTCGCGATCGTCTGCGTCGGGCCACCCGTGAAGCCAGAGAGCGGCTGCGCGATGAGCCACGGGAAGAACACCGCGATGCCCGTCAGCGACGTGACCGTCAGCGCCGACAGCGTGCTGTAGATCGTGATCGCCGTCGTGCTCGGGATCGACAGGATGCGGAACGTGTTGCCGACTAGGATGCCGGTACCAGTCGGTGCCGACGTCGAGCCGCCGAACTTGATGAAGTAGTTTGGCGGCACGTTCGACGAAGGCGTCATGGTGAGGCCATGCGCCGCGTTGAACGTGATCGTGTTGATGTTGTTGGAAGAGGCGAACGTCGCGCCGGCACCCGCAGGGATCGTGAACTGCGTGATCGTCTGCTCGGTCTGGAAGTCGAGCGCGGTGTTGGTAATCTTGAGGATTGACATGGTGGCTGCTCCTTACAGGGTGAGGAACGTGAAGCCACCGATGCGACTGCAAGTCTTCGGCTTCGTCAGCACCAACTCGCAGAGCGTCAGCACCACTCCGACGTACCCGATCTGGTAGTTAGAGATGAGGGATTCAAAGCCCGAAAAGGCGAAGGCTGCCATCTCGTGTACGTACAGATTGAGGTAGTTCGTATTGATGAGATACACCGTGCCTTCCGGGCAGTAGGGATCGGCGTAGATCGGCACACCGGCCACGTCGAGCGCGCGGAATGCGGAGCGCGGACGATCACCGTCGCTGTCGAATGCGCTGCCCGGGCCGATGTTGTAGATCTCGCCGCCGGCCGAGCCGACGACGCCGATGAAGTCGTTGCTGAGTGAGGCGAACGTCCCGAAGCCGCAGACACCGAATGTCGGCATCTCGGCACCGTTGCGGTTCGTGCCGGCGATGTACTGAAAGATCTTCTGGCGCGTCGGGGCAACCGAGCCAGCCGCGTACACGCGCGACTGCCACCACGTGTTCGCCACGCGGTTGATGTTGCCGTACGTCGCCGCGTTCGTTGAGTCGTCCACCGCACCCGGCAGGCCGATCAACTGCTGCGTGTTCGTGCTGTTGTTGTACATCGCCTGCGACAGCGCGTCCGTCATCGAGTTGCCCGCGTCGTTCATGCGCGCTTCGATGATCGGCACGATCGCGTGGTCAAGCTGCACCGCACCTTCCATGCCGAGGAACGGGATCGGCGTCACGACCGCCTTGAGGTTGAACTCGGCGAGCGACGCGCCCTGCTGCTGCCCCGGCTGGTTGAACGAGCCATCGTACCCAGTCCACTGGGTGTTGACGAAAGGCTGGCCCTGCACCGGGACAGAGATCGAGCTCACACCGCCGGATGCCGTCTGGGCATCGGCGAGCGCCGCGGCGAGAAGCGGCGACGTGTTGTAGATCTGGACGACGAGCTTCGGCACGAACGCGCGACGAGTCAATGCGGATAATTCGGCAAGCTGTGGTTGTCCCGGCATGATTCCGCTGGTGATGGGCATTGATGTCTCCGAGTTTCCTGTAAGTTCGCGGTGGCCCTCTCACCGCGTCCGTATCTTCAACCGTTTCGCTTGTGTTCGTTGATGAATGCGAACGCCTGGTCCTGAGCCCACTTGCGCGGGTTCTTCCACAGTGCCTTCGCGTCCTCGCCGCCCGGCAGGATGGCTGCGCGATCACGCGGCGCAGTCGGCGTCGCGGTCTGCTTCTCGAGCTTGGCGATCTTGCGCGCGGTCTCGTACGAGCCGATGCGCTGGTCCGTCATGATCTTCTCGATGTACTCGGGGTCCTCGCCAGCCTCGCGGCACAACTGGTGCTCGCGCTCGCGCTTGCGCTCGAGCTCCGCGGCGATCATCCGGTCCTCGATCTCCTTGCGCTTCTTGGCCTCTTCCTCGCGCACCGCCTCGATGCGGTCGTCAAGGTCGATGTCAGGCGCCTGGAACTTCGGGTCGAGCTTCTTCGCGATGCGTCTCACGTCCTTGGACGCGACAGGATCGGACAGCAGCCGATTGGCGAAGAGCGCAAGCCGGTTGCGCTCCTCTTCGGACAGGTTTTCGAGGTCAGACATGACGCGGCCCCCTCACTGTCACTTGTGGTTCGTCTGGCCGCCGGAGAACGGCACGCGGCGCGTGCTCGCGCCCGGCTTCTCGATGCCAAACCACTTCACGTTGTCACGCAGGCCCGGCTTGTTCGGGTTCGACAGGCCACCCAACTGCGCGTAACGCGGCGGGTTGATGATGTTGCCGATCTTCGCCCCGTCCTGCGGGCCGCGGACCTTGGTGACAGTCGGGTAAAAGAGCCTGTTGCCATCAACCATTGTCGTGTCCTCTGGTTACATCGGGGGCGGGGCGCCGCCGGGAGGCGGACCACCGGGAGGGGGACCGGGCTGGCCGGCACTGGGAGCGCCGGGCCCTGCGAGACCGGACAGAAGCTGCTGGATTTCGGCCGGCATCAGCTCCTTGTCCTTGGATTCCTGTTCGCCAAAGACCTTGGCGATCGCCTTGATGGCGTTGAGGACGGCTTTGCCCTCCTCAGTGGTGGCTCCGAAGGCGGGAAGCGATTGCTCCATGACCTTCATCGCGACCATGACAGCGGCTTTCGCGCCTGCTGTGTGACCACCGGCTTTCTGCGGGGTCATCATCGGTCCCGGGGCAGGGCCTGCGTCAGTCGGGCCAGTCGTCGGGGGGCCACCGCCACCCTTCAGGGCCGACATCACTTCAGGACTTGCTGCCATGAGACGCCTATGTACGCGAAAATGGACGACCTGTCAAAAAGCCGCCGGCTGTTACCCCGGCGGCCGGTGGGTACGGTGGAGACCGGATCACCCGTTTAGGGCGATGCGACCGACCGCCGACTTACTTGTGGCGCTTGCTGCGACGGGCCATGTGGCTCTCCTTCGTTCGGACGCCCCCTGCTTGAATCATCTCGACGGCCGTCGCATCGGAGGGCGAACCCCCTTCCGCGGCGCTGCCGGAATCCGCATCGGACCTCTCATCGGACCACCAGGACGAGGAGTCTGCATGTCTACCTCTTCGTCTTTCGCTTGGACTTGCGATGACCGTGCCGGGACATGTCAACCTCTCTTGGGCATTTGACTGACATTCTTCCCCTGAGCCTGTGCGTGCGCGGCCTGTGTCGCCTGCTCTTGCTGCGCCTGCTTGGCTCGCTGAGGCAGGATCTTAGTCTTCAAGTTGTGCAACAGCAACTCGCGCATCGGGACATCGACCAGCATGAGGGTTTCCTCGAGGTCGATCGCGCCGGCCTTCAAGAGCTCGAACACGAGCGCGTTCTGGTTCTCGTTGAACAGCGGCGAGTTGGAATGCGAGTCCACCTTGACCACGAAATCGTCTGTGAACTGCTCCATGACGAACTCGAGACCGTCCTCACCGCGATAGCGACGATCATCGAATTTCCTCATGATCTTGAGGTACATCGTCGCCATGAACTCCAGCGAGTCCTCAACGATCAGCGCTCGCTTCTTTGCACGGGACGAGCCGAGCTGAGCGAGTTGGCCCGCGTGGGCTTGGGAGCGCACGCCCTGCTCGCCTCGTCCCTGCATGACGTTCGTGATGCCCGACATCTCCTCGAACATCTTGTCGATCTCGGCCACTTCCTTGAACAGATCCTCCGGTACGTTCGGAGCCATCTGCTCGGCCTTCGCGCCTGGGTTGTCGGAGTTGACACCGCCGCCCGGGGTGTCCAGCGCGAGCATCATCTCGTCCACGACACCGTTGAATCCGGCCATCCACTTCGGCGGGTTGGCCTGCTTGTCGAGGATGTGCGTGATCTGGTCCATGCGCTCTTCGCGCAGCTTCTGCAGCGGCATCAGCCGCTCGGTCTCGGAGTACCCCCAGAAGTAATCCGGCGACGGGTTCGGGCACACCTGGATCAGCGGGTACTCGCCCTTCAGGAAGATCCGGTCCATCTCGCGGTCATAGACCACGATGTCCGGATCGGCACACGTCGCGAGCCGGTAGTCTGCCTTGTCGTCGTCCCAGACGTAGAGTTCGCAAAGCTCGACCATGTCGTCGTTGACGACCGCCTTGTAGTTCGCAGAGCCCGCGGGCCACATGTTCGCCTGCCCCTGAAGGACTGGCTGGATGCCGGTGATCTCTACCTGCTTGGCGCCCATGCCGCCGCCGCGCTCCGGAAGCTGGCGGGTGAGCGCTTTCGCAAGGATCTCGTTCGCGCGCGGATGCTCAGTGACGGTGAGTTCGTACTCTAGCTGCGACTTCGACACGAAGTACCAGTGGCAGAATGCCTCCTGGCGCGACAGCATCGGGATGTCCTCGCGAAGCACGCCGACATCGTGCGGGTATACGACGTATGGCTCCACCGCCTTGCCGTGCCAGCGCGTCTTCACGAACATCGAGCCGTAGACGAACGACCACGTCAGCGCGTGGCCGAAGATGATGTCGCCATTGCTGGCGTGCCATTCGCTCAATACCGCCCGGTTTACGATCGGCACCTTGGGGAGTTGCAGATCGGAAACGCTAGGCCCCGGATTCACCGCGAACTTCGTCGTCTCCTGCGAGTACATGAACGACGTAAGCTGGTCGATGTGCGGGTAGATCTTGTTGAACTTGGCGGGCTTGCCGCCGTCGGAACCGAAGAGGTACCAGAGGCGCCACTTCTCGTAGTCCAGCGCGCGGTTGTCGCGGGACGCTGAACACTTCTGGACCAGATCGCTGTACAGCGCGAGTTTCGCCGCAGGATCTGTCGGGATCTTCACTTCCTGTACTCACCCGCGTCGCGCGCGACGTACTGCGGTGCGGGCCTGCCAATCGGCACCTGCTTGAGCGCGTTGCCGCCGATGCCGCCGAATGCACCGGGCGCCGCCGACCCCAGCCACGCGCTCTCCCTCGTCGGGTTCTGCCGGTAGTTCTGCATGACCTGGCCGGGGGCCATCGCCGGCAGGCGGTTGCCCTTCCTCATCGCGTCCATCACGGAGCCGCCGTGCTTGTCGTTGCGGACATCCGTCATGCGGTAGTCCATCGCAAGCTGCTTGACCACGCGGTCGGAGTTCTTCGTCCGCGCGCTCGTGAACGACGGCGCCTTGAGGAACTGGATCTTGACGAAGCGATTGTGCTTGCAGTGGGGGCAGCGGTCCGACTTGGCCTCGAACGGGCCGTGTGCGGAACAGACGTAGTCGTTCAGGACTGCCATGCCGGCGTTTTACACCAACCGCCGCCCTAGTGCAAACCCTTGCCCCGGTAGCGCCCAACCCCGGTGTTCTTCTTCTGCACCCGCACGTCCTCGAGGTACCCGATCTCCTTCATGAACCTCTGCACCGAGCGCGCTATCGGCTCCTGCATCGGCTCCACGACCTCGCGATGCACGTAGTCGTAGTTGAACCCGCGCGTGATGAGTTGCTGCCTGATCGAGTCGTTGTAGGCGAGCGTCGCGAGGCACGCCGCGATCACCCTGTCGTCGTGCTTGCCTGCCGGTGCCGCGGGCGCCGAGCCCTCGTCACGCACGACAGACTTCATCTCCTCGACCAGCTCGTTGCTCCTCGGTATCAGCATCCCGCGCTCAAAGTAGTCTCGAAACACGTTCATCATCCGCTCCTTCATCTGGAACGTCGTGACCGTGTGCAGCGCCGACATCGACCCGTAGATCGAGTCGTACTTGCGATAGAGGTAATCCGACATGTTCCCCATCACGTCCATGAGCGAGCGGTCGCCGCGCGCGGCCTCCTGGTAGCGCTGCTTCTTCATGTTCTGCAGCTCGTTCAGCACCGCGGTGCCGGGGCCGTTGACCTCGAGGTTCAGCATCGAAGACCCGCCGCCGTTGCCGCGCGAGCCGTACGCGCCGGCGAGGTACGCGATCACCCACGCGAAGGCGTACGTCGGGATGGCCGCGTCCACGAACTCGGCGACCTGTACGATCCGGTCCCCGTAGCAACGCCATACCGAAGCGACAGAGCGGTCTGCGTTCTCGCTCGAGCCGTAGGACGGATCAGCCCCCACCACGTAGACACCAGCCGGATCAGGTTCTTCATACACCCACAGGTTCGCCGACTTCTTGGCCCCAGGCGCCGTCAGCAGCATCAGGTTCGTCTGCCTGACATCGCTCCCCGTCTGCAGTCGGTAGCACGTCCCCTCGGTCTTGCGCGTCCTCTTGACCGCCTCACCCATCGCGGTCGCCGCGAAGAACTGGCTCCCCGACGAGATGAACGCATCGTACTCGGTGTGCGGGAACTCCTGCATCCGGTCCATCTCGTCCGTGACCTTCTCCGCGGCGAGCCAGCGGTACCAGGCGAACTGCTCGTCGTCTATGCGCACGTCGTAGAGCTTGTGGACCTCGCGCGCCCACGTCTTCTCGACCTGGGTCGGACGCCCAGTGCGTCCCCAGTACGAGTTCCACACTGGCCCGCCGCGGTCCGCCCGGTACATCTCGTTCGCCCACCACGACACGAAGATCGGCCGCTGCGTCACCGACGTCTTCGAGTCCGACCACATGTCGAACCAGTGGTTGAAGCCGTTGGCCGTGGACTCCCACACGTACAGACGCGAGGGGTTCTTCTCCGCGAGCGACGACCTCAGTGACGATAGCCCCTCAGGGTCTCCCCAGAAGGCCATCTCAGTCGCGTGAAGGAACGAAAGTGCAGCAGAACGACCGAGACTCCCGCCACCCTTGCCTCGCGTACCAGCCACACGGTAGGACATCCTGGTACCCGTACGGAGTACCAACTGGTTGCGGTTGTTCTGCACGACGGGCTGCTTCCAATCGGGCTCCAGACCGTCGTAGTACATCTGGAGCGTAGCGCGGAACTGATCTCTTGCAGGCTCGTCATGCGTCACCAGTGCGCCGGTCATGCCACGGTGGCTGAACAGCCAGTAGAGGTCGAGCGCCAGCATCAGGGTTGAGATCCCGATTTGCCTGCACTTCAGGATCACAAATTCGTGTTGCCCCTGTTCCAGACCTTTGACAATTTCCTTGAGTGCCCACTGTTGGGTTCCCAAGAGGTGGTCGCCGAGTCGAATCACGTTTGATTCTTTGGTGTCCACGCGTAGCGCGCGGCAGAACTTCAGGAAGTGAGCGAGCGGGAACTTCAAACGTCCTCCAGTTCCTTCGGCAATTCAGGCGGAGGTGTCACGAAGTCGTTGAGAACCAGATACGAGTCGTACATCCGGTCCTTGATGAGTGCCGCCAAAGGGACGACAGCCGCGAACCCCTCACGGCTGAAGTCCTTGGGGTCGAAGTTCAACAGCACAGGACATGCCGCCGTGCGACCGTCTTCGAGCGTCACACGCAACTCCCAGATCTTCACCGCGGTCTGTGACGACTGGGAGGAAGGTCATCCTCCCTCTCCGGCACCGGGATACCCGCCGCCTGCCGCCGCTCCCGCTCCTGCTGCCGCGCCTCGAGCACCGCAATGTGGTCCTTGCGCCGCGGGTCGAACCTCTTGAGCTCGTGCTTCGTCAGCAACCGGCTCACGTCATAGTCCGTGTCCCTCTCCTTCCCCGGCTCACGCGCCATCACTGCCTCCGGTCCTTGTCACGACGCACCATACGCCGCGCCCGCTTCCTCACCGCCACAGCACGTGCCCCAGAAGCGCACCCAGCGCCGCACCGATCGACACCTGGTAGTACCAGCGCTTGAACCACGCCTCGGCCTTCGCCACGTCCGCCCTGGCCGCCGCGGCAGCCTGGTCCCTCAACGCGTTCAACTGATCCTGCGGAGTGCTCACGTCGTCACCTCCTGCGTCCCCGGCATCCCCACGATGGACATCTCGGCCACCGGCACGTCAATCACCACCGGCCCCGCGTCCGCCACGACCTCGTGATCGACTACCGGCGGTGTCGCGTCCACCACCACGGCCGGCTGCTCCCACGACACCTCGCGTACCTCCACGTTGAACTGATCGGCCCCCGTTGACTCTCCCACGTCGTCCTCCTTCTGCCTGCGCCTCCAATGCCGCCACCCTACTCCCCAACACCTCCACCATCAACAACACCCCCTCCAACCGCGCCCTCAACGCCCTCTCCCGCCACCCAGGCGCACCACTCTGCACCTCAGGATCAAACCACTCAGGTATGCGGTCTCTTTCACCGCGCTTCAACGGCCACCCTTGCGCGTCAAGTTGCACGTCGGACACGCCAACACCAGATTCTGTCGGCCGTTGGCACCACCACGCACCAACGGCACCACATGATCCACATGATACCCACTGAACGCCAGTGACTTCTGACACCAGTGACACAACCCGTACTGCACCTCCCACAACCTCCGAATGTCACCCGCAATGAACGTGCCCCTGCCGATCGCACGCTCGCGTCTCCGATGCGCCGCCGCAGCGTTCACCGGCGCCCGACACTCCCGACACCACGAATCCCTCTGCACCCCCCTCCCAGTCCTAGACTCCCTCACCGCAAACTGACCACGCGCCTTCATCACGTGACACCGCGTGCACTCGAGCTTCAAACCATCGACCTTGCGGGACATGCTTGACTTATAACACGGACACGAATTTTTTTGGGGGAACACCCGTTTCCGGGTTGGGGGGAGATCAAGGTGAGGCCAAAGCCCAAGCCGCGGCGGCGGCCCATCGAGCCGCGAGCCCCCCTCCTCGGATCGCACGGCGGTCGCGCCGAGCGGCGGTAGCTGGGAACTCCGATCCGGCGCCGCGCCGCCCTCAGACACGCGCGATCCGAGCCGGCTAGGCGGCCTGTCAGCATGGCCCATGAGGCCCAGCGCCCCATGTTGCGACGCATCTAAGCATTAGCCTTACGCACCCTTACAGGGCAAGCAAATATCAAAGACTTGCGCGCGTCACTGTTCCAAATAGTCCGCATTTACCAAAAAGCGACGTACCACCTACCACCTCGATTGTGACAGTGGTACTAGGCAAGCCCATGACGAGCCACGGGAAAAACCACCTAACCACCTTTACCACCTATTTCCGCAAACTCTACACGAAATAATATGCACGCTGCATAAAAGTTATGCACGGGTAGCGACTCAGGCGGGCCATGTGCGTATATAGGTGGGGTGGTAGACATAGCAGGGTATACATACACTTACCCTATACCACCTGTAGATAGAGGTAGGGCATGGTTAAAGTAAGTCATTGATTTAACCACCTGATGCTCTATAGACGTTCCTGTATAGATAGACATACGTATAAGTACTAATAGACGTGTATTGAGCGATGACGATACTAGGCGACGTTGATTGATATACACCGATAACGAGAGAGGTTAAGACCATGACGACAGAAAAGACTGTGCGCGTGCTGTCGATTGACGCATGGCGCGATTCCGAAGGCGGATGGACCTGGAATAATTGGTTTGACGTAGGCCGCGCACCGATCGACGTTTGCAACTACACGCCGCGTCGCTTGTTGGCGTGGTTCCGTGCCGAAGGGTATCTGAGAGCCGACAGCGCGGGACGCTGCGCGATTGAAGACGACGGCTATAACGTCGTCGTGCTCGAGCGGCATTCGCGTATGCCGGTATTCGCTCTGGAGTATGGCGCTGTTGATGCGGACACACTCGGCGGCTGCCAGCCGGCGGGACTGTGCGCGGTGACGGCATGAGCCTGGTCATCGTGGCTTGCATCATTGGTGGCTGGGTCATTGGCCGCGCGCTGGCGCGGCTGGGAGGGTTTGCGTCATGACTACTCTGGACTGTGGACACGACTACACGCCGCCGGCTGCCGGCGAATCTGGCGGTACGGGTTACGCTTCCCTGCGAGTGCATACCGGCGCCGAGCGGCGCATCTGCTATGCGTGCTGCGCCGAGTGCGACAAGTACCGGATGAATCGCGGAGAGACGTTGACGCTGTACCTGAGCAACGGGGAGGTGACTAACTGGCCTGGTTCGCTCAGGTTCAAAGCGTTCAATATTACGCGCAGTCGCATGAACGGATTCGGCGGGTACTACCCGCGAACAACGGCACGCTTTCGCGGGCCGGATGGCTGCCTGTGGACGATCGACGTTCGCGGCGACATGGAATGCGGGCGCGCGTACAGACTCAAAGATCCTCGTTGATTGACCTAACACAAGGGATAGATCATGAATACCAATCAGCACCGCGAACCGACGTGGGAAAATCAGCTTTGGCACGCTAACCGGCTGGCGGATGAAAAGGGACTCGCGGCCCTGTATAGCCCGCACGCGGCAACGGGTCGCATCTGCGGATGTGGTCGTTGTTTCTGCTGCGCGGCCCTGCACGTCTATAACGAGCGCCGCAAGGGGGCCGCATGACCTCCCCGCAATACCTCACCACGCGCGAACTCGCCGCGCGATGGTCCCTGAAACCCGCGACGCTGCTAGCCTGGCGCAGTAAGGGGAAGGGCCCCGTGGCCGTCAAGCTCGGGGGCGTGGTGCGCTACCGGATGGCGGATGTAGTGGACTTCGAGGCGCGCGGCGCGATCGGCCGCGGGGAGAGGACGCCGTGACTAAGATACACGCGAGGTCCGTGCTACTGTTTGTCAATGCCGGGATATCGTTCCCGCTGTGCTACTCGCGCGCGCCGCTGCTTGACCTGGACAAAGCGCGGCTCCGCACCAACGGCCCAACCGAGTTAGTAACCTGCAAACACTGCCGGCGGATGCTGGCTGCGGAGATGCGTCATGCGTAACGACGACGACACCGGAACCGACAACTACCTGCCGTGGGAGATCCGCACGAACCGCGCCAGACAGCAACGCCGCTTCGATGCTGCGGGCCTCGCGCTGCTGCCCCTGATCGTTGCCGGCATCTTCGCCTATGCCGCTTGCGTCATCCTAGGGGTACTGTGAACGCAATAGACTGGGATGAGGTCATCCCCGCCCTCTGCGCGGGCGGGATCGCCGGCATGATGCTGGGGTGGCTACTATGGGCGCCGATCTATTAACTCTGTGACACAAGGGGCCTTACTATGATTCGTGCTTATCATTTCGTCGGCGCAACACTGCGCGACGGCAGCGCCGTACCGCCGGATGGCGAATGGCTCACTTTCGACGGCGAGCCCGTCATGTGCAAGCGCGGGCTGCACGCCAGCCGCGACCCGTTCGACGCGCTGCAATACGCACCGGGCAATACGCTTTGCTTGGTCGAGTGCGATGGGACAGTTATCGAAGGCGATGACAAGCTCGTTTGCACTCGCCGCCGCATCATCGCGCGGTTCGATGCCGAGGACATGCTGCGAGCGTTCGCGAGGGCCGACGCTCTGACCGTCGCGCATCTGTGGGACATGCCCGCAATCGTCCGCGAGTATCTAACGACCGGAGATGAGAAGATCCGGGCCACCGCGAGTGCCGCCGCAAGGGCCGCCGCAAGGGCCGCCGCGAGGGCCGCCGCGAGTGCCGCCGCGAGTGCCACCGCGAGTGCCGCCGAGAGGGACGCCGCGTGGGCCACCGCGAGTGCCGCCGCGAGTGCCGCCGAGAGTGCCGCCGCGAGTGCCGCCGCAAGGGCCGCCGCGTGGGCCACCGCGAGTGCCGCCGCGAGGGCCGCCGCGTGGGCCACCGCGAGTGCCACCGCGAGTGCCGCCGAGAGGGACGCCGCGTGGGCCGCCGCGAGGGCCGCCGCGAGTGCCACCGCGAGTGCCGCCGAGAGGGACGCCGCGAGGGACGCCGCGAGGGCCGCCGCGAGTGCCACCGCGAGTGCCGCCGAGAGTGCCGCCGCAAGGGCCGCCGCAAGGGCCGCCGCGAGGGCCGCCGAGAGTGCCGCCGCTAGGGACGCCGCGTGGGCCGCCGCGAGGGCCGCCAGCAGAGTCCGATTCAACGCGATGGTAGCGGAGCGGTTCGCGGGGGTCTAAAATACAAGCGGGTCGTCGCTTTCATGGTCGGGGTGATCCCCTAAAGCCTCGGTGCTGTCGGCTACAGTCGACGGCGCCGGGGTTTCTTTTTGTCCAGGTGGACGCCGGTATGCCTTGGCACCTTCGCGCACGGTACGCGACCACCCGTTAGCGCGCAGCACCGACGCCACCCGCATCTGCGCCGAGCGTGTCATCTGGGTCGCGGGGAACTCGAGCGCGGCCAGCACGTCGGCGGTATGCACGTATTCGCGGAACTTGACGAACTCCAGAATGCGCGACTCGAGCGGGTCTTCTTCCCGCCTTTCTTCCTGATGCCGCCGGGCCTCGCCCTCGGGGACCTGGTACCAGTCCCCGCCCTCTTGGATGTCGTGCAGGGCCTCTGCAAAGAGCTGGTCCCGGTTCGCGGCGATATAGTCAAGGTCCGCCATCGTGCAGCGCACCGGCCAGAACCGGCGCCCGCCGGTCGGGTCGCTGAGCCATTCATCGCTGTTTGTCGTCCCGGCGAGCACCTGACGCCGTGGCGCGGACAGGACCGAGCGCCCGTAGGCGGGGCGGAACCGGTCGTGGCGGTTGCTGATCGCGCCCTTGATGCGCTCGATGTCGGCCGCGCGCATCCCGTTAAGCTCGGAGATCTCGACCAGCCACAGGCCCTGTATGGCCTCCTGCCAGCGAAGGGTCCCGATGGTCTCGTGGACCTCGGAGAAGTATGGCTCGGCCAGAGCCCGCAGCGCCGAAGACTTGCCGAGCCCCTGCAACCCCTCAAGAACCATGACATGATCTTGCTGGCAGCCTGGCCGCGTTGCTCGAGCGACCATAGACCGCAGGAACCGGGAGCCGACCGCGAAGTGATAGGCGTCCGAAGGCGTCCCGAATACCGTGGGCAGGAACCGCTCGCACCTGGGCTTGCCGTCCCATAGGAGACTGTGCAGCCACTCGGTCAGGACGTTGCGCTTGTTCTCGCGCGCGAAGGTCATCGCGGCGTCCCTGACGATGCGGGTCTGCATCCGAGGTATCCCGATGTCCCGCTGCATGTAGATCGTGGCCGCGAAGTCGTCCGTGTCGGCCCATTCCCGGGGGCGGTTCTCGCCCGGCGGTATCCAGAGGACCCGGTTCAGGAACTCATCATACCAAGGCCGGTACTGCGGGGAGCGGTCAAAGATGCGGACCGCGTTGTCCAGGTTCTCATGCGGGCCGCGGTTCGATTGTGTGAGCCCCCATTCGGTCCACAAGGCGGCCTGAGAGCCGATCGCGCCCTCGGTGATGACCGTTACCCCATCGTCCTCCGGGGGCGTCTCGCGCCTCATGGCGAGCTCGTGGGACGGCGGGATGAGGGGGATACGGCCGACCTCCTCGATACGCGGCTTCGCCCACTTCCCCGCCTCGGTCACGGGGATCGTCAGGTCCGCGGCGTCGGCCTTGGGCGGGCAGTCGTCCACCCTGAGGCGCCAGACCTTGCAGGCCCAATCGTTGATCAGGTGCTCGGCGAGCCGCGCCATAGCCTCGTGGCCTGGCTGGTCGTTGTCGGGCCAGAGGATCACGTCGCGCTTCTCAAGCGGGCGCCACTCGGCGCGCATGACGCGCGCGACGCCGCCCTGCCAGGTCACGACCGGCTGCCGCGGGAAATACCGCATTGCAGCATGGGCGGCCTTCTCGCCCTCGACCACGATCACGCGGCCGGGCAGGGCGAGGGACGGGAGGTTGTAGAGGGGCGCTGGGGAGGGGCCGCCCTTCATCTGCCAATAGCCGCCCTTGCCCTCAGTGCCGGGGTGCCAGGTCCACGGGCAGAAGGTCTTGCCGTCCGCATCGGGCTCGTAGCGGCAGACGACCATCAGCAGGCGGCTGTCGCGATTGCGGTAGGCGTAGACGTGGGACGGGAGTCCGTGCTTCGGGTGCTTGAACGTGATGGGGGTGAGTGGGGCGTCCTCCGGTGGGAGGATGACGGGCGGTGACGGCGGGCGGCCGGCTTTCTTGTCGGCGGCGCGGGATACCGCTACCCGTGTATCGAAACTGCCGCTTGACGACCGGCCTGTGTCCTGATCCAGCTCCTTGAACGCCTCGGCCTGGGTAATGCCGTGGATCGCGGCGTAGAGGGAGATCAGGTCGCCGCCCTTGTCGCCGGTCGCGAAGTCGGCCCACATGCCGGTCTCGAGGTTAATGCCGAAGGACTTGCCCGCGGAGCCATTGAGCCCGCCCGCGCGCCATTCCTTGCCCTCGCGCTTGCCCTTGGGAAGCCACCTACTGACGTGCATCTCGGCATTGGACAGGAGGATCTGGGCGAGCGCGGGGAAGTCCATTAGCTGCTCCGACAGAGCTTGGTTGTAGTAGGGGTCGTCGATGATGGTCATGGCCGCTCGTCTGGATTCAAAGCATCTTCCCAGTTGAGATCAGCAACAGGCGTCAGCGTCACAGATGTTCCTAACTCGTAACACTGTCCGCAATCCTCACATTGCACGCGATACTGAAAAAAACCGTCGATGTGTGCGCCGCCGCCACATTTGCAATAGAGATCCATGCAAAGGTCGGTGCCCTTCCATTGGATGAATGTATGAGGCAGTGGCTCACTCATGGTCTTCTCCACCGAACGGGTAAATGTCAAGGATGTCGTACGCATCCCATATCGAACGAGCGCGCCCAGCGCGCCCGCCGTGCTCGTTGACGGTCTCAACGAACCGCGTCTGACGCGCCGACATCACGCCGCGCTGTGCCTTGGTCTCGATCGCCACGAACTGCGCTATGCGCTTGCCTACCATGTCGGGAGTGACGACCAGCGAGCGCCAGCCGATCAGGTCGCTTGAGCCCTTGCAGAGACCGTAGAACACAGCGCGGCCTTGCTTGTCCTTGAGCATCCCGACGCTATTGCGGAAGAGGCGCACGTCGTCGCGCGTGCCGAGTTCGATGCGGATGTCGGCGAGCAGTTCGGCTTCGCTTTTGTAGGTCATGCCTGCCTCTTTTTCTGGCGCGCTGCCCAGACGTGTTCCGCCCAGACGCGCGCGTTACGGTATCCACGGATCTTACCGAGCTCGATCAGCGCTTCGAGTCCTCGCGCCTGGCCCTGTTCTCTGCGCGCCTCTCTAGCTCGCGGATCAATCTCCTCGAGCTCGCCTTTCTTATGAGCGACTTTGCGGGCTTCGACGGGGAATGGGCGTTGGCAAGCGCCGCACGTACTACTGCCAGCTCTTGAAGCAGCGAAGCAACGCGGGCAGATTCGGACGGCGGCGGTACTGTCGCGCTCAGTTGCAGTTCTTCCACTGTCGCGAGTGCCTGCGAGAGACCACTCGCGATGTTCAGTAGGCAGTCCATGCCGATGGACATTTCCGGCATGATCGAGGAGTAGCGCGCGAGTCTTTCCTTCTGACGGTCTAAGACAACGACCAACCTGCTGCAAGTAGAGCGCAAGAGACGCAGTTGGTCGTAGAGAGATCCCAACTTCGATGCCGGGACAGTCAAAACCCTCGGAGATGAGGTCGCAGCTTGTGAGTACCTGGATGGTGCGCTGATGGAAGTCACGGATGATTCGGGCGCGGAGGTCTCGGTGAGTTCCCCCGTCGATATGTAGTGCTGTATGGCCCGCTCCCATGAACTGTTGGGCGACGTGCCGTGCGTGCTCGACGGAGACGCAGAAGACGACGGCTTGTTTTCCCCGGGCGAGTCGTTGGTAGTGTTCAAGGGCGTCCCCTGTGATAGTTGGTCGATCAATCGCCGCAGCAAGTTCTGCTGGTACGAAGTCACCCATTCTTCGCTTAAGCCCAGAGAGGTCAGGTTGCTTGGGAGCATAGACAGTTACCGGCGCGAGTGCGCCAAGCTCGATGAGTTCGGATGTAGAAGGCCCGACGATCAGGCTGTCGAACATATCCCCTAGGCCCTCGCCCGACAAGCGGATCGGCGTCGCTGTGACGCCGAGGCGGTGCGCGCGGCCCCAGACGGTGAGGATCTTGCCCCAGCGGGTCTTCCTGATGGCGTGGTGGGCCTCGTCTACCACCGCTAGTGTCGGCGGCGGCATCCGTGTCAACCTGTTGTAGAGGGTAGCGACTGAGCAGACTTGCACGGCTCGCCGCGGTCGCCAGTCATACTCAGGGCTAACCACCCCCGGCTCTATGCCTACGTCGGTCAGGGCTTTCACTACCTGCTCGACCAGCTCGACGCGATGCACCAGAATCGCGACGCGCCCGCCTTTCTCGACGTGGCGCGCGGTGACATCGCAGAAAATGACGGTCTTCCCGCCGCCCGTCGGCAGCACCAGAAGCGGTGACTTGGAGCCTGATTTATAGGCTTCTCGGAGTTTGTCAACTGCCGCTGTCTGGTAGGGTCGGAGGGTTATCATCGGGTGCCACTTGACATCACTGGAACGGGAGACTAGCCTCTCTCCGTCGAGAACACAACAGAGGGCCACGACCATGCCAGACTACACCGGATGCACCGACCTGTTCGCCATCGCGAAGGCGATCGCGCGCAACTACGAGGCCGAGCGCCGCGCCGCCGAGTACGACCGCCTCTGCCAGCTTGACGAGGAAGGCTACGGCGACGAGGCGCGGCAGGAAGCGTACAACCGTCAGGAGTGCGCGCGGATCGCTCGGGAAGAGGGGAGGCCGCGGTAATGCTCCACCACCCCAAGACCCGCGAGGAATGGCTCGCGCTGCGGCACAAGTACGTGTCCTCCACCGAGGTCGCCGCGCTGTTCGGCGCCAGCCGCTACATCACGGCCTACGAGCTCGCGCTCACCAAGTCCGACAAGATCCCGTCGCAGTTCGAGGCGTCTGAGCGCAGCGAGTGGGGACAGTACCTGCAGCTCCCCGTCGCCAAGAAGTTCGCCGACGACTACGGCATCAGCGTGCGGGCGCTCAACGCCTACGCGGTGATCGAAGAGTCTGGCATGGGCGCCTCGTTCGACTACGAGATCATCGGCATCAAGGAAGGCACGCCGCACAAGGGGCCGGTGTTGCAGGACATGTACAAGGCGAACGGGCCTGGCATCCTTGAGATCAAGACCGTCGATTACCTCGTGTTCCGCGACCAGTGGCACGAGGACGACGAGGGCAACTTCGAGGCGCCCGCGCACATCGAGATCCAGGTTCAGCAGGAACTTCACACCATCGCCCGCTCGTGGGGCGTGCTCGGCGTGCTGGTCGCCGGCAATCAGGGGCACATCCTGATCCGCGACCGCGACGAGGAGGTTGGCAAGTCTCTGGAGGCGAAGTGCCGGGAGTTCTGGCGCGACCTCCGAGCGGGCAAGCTCCCGCCCGTGACGTTGCCGGAAGACGCGGGCATCATGCGTAAGATCTACGCCTACGCGGAGCCGGGTAAGCTGCTCGACGCGCAGGACGATCCGGTGATCCGCGATCTCTGCGCCCAATACGCCGACGCCGCTCAGCTAGCGAAAGGCGCCGAGGAGGTCAAGAAGACCGTACAGGCGAAGCTCTTGGAGCGCATCGGCACCGCGGAGAAGGTGCTGGTGGACGGGTTCACGATCAGCGCCGGCATGGTGGCGCCGGCATGGATCGAGCGGTACGAGCGGGCCGGCTACAGGAATCTGCGGATCTACACGAAGAAGGCGACTAAGGAGAAGGCGGCGTGAAATACTGCGATAGCTGCAAGTACAGCGGCACGATGGTTGGCGGCGACAAGTCGCTCAACCACATCTGCCGCCGGCATCCCCCAACGGTGAGCCTCGTTCCCATGCCGACCCGGGATGGGATGCATGTTCAGAGCGTCACGGTTTGGCCTGGTATCAACGAGGCCGACTGGTGCGGTGAGTACGAAGGGAAGCTCGCGTCATGAACACATCACCGATGCAGATGGTCGTCGCCGGTCTGACCGACGAGAGGATGCAGAAGTCCTTTAAGGACGTGCTTCCCTCAAACGTCACCGTCGATCGCTTCACCAAGGTCACGCTGACGGCGATCCAGTCGTCTCCTGAAGTTCTCGAGGCCGACCGCCAGTCGCTCTACCAGGCGTGCGTCCACGCCGCAGCGCGCGGTCTGCTGCCCGACAAGAAGGAAGGCGCGCTGGTCGTCTTCAACACGAAGATGCCGGACGGTTCGTGGGTCAAGAAGGTCCAGTTCCTCCCGATGCCGGAAGGAATCATCAAGGAGATGGCGAAGGCCGGTGTTTCGGCCTACGCGGTCAGCGTCTACGAGAAGGACGAGCTGGAGATCTGGAACGACGACGACGGCCAGCACGTCCGCCACAAGCCGGTGATCTTCGGCGACCGCGGAGCTCGCCTCGGCGCGTTCGCGGCCGGCAAGACCAAGGAAGGCCGGTCCTACGTCGAGGCCATGAACATGGACGACATCGCCCGTGTCCGGTCCCGGTCGAAGCAGAAGGACAAGGAGGGCAATCCGACTGGCGCGTGGAAGACCGACACCGAGCGGATGGAGCAGAAGTCGGCGCTCCACCGCTTGCGGAAGCGCATCCCGATGGTGGGGTACGAGTTCAACGACGACGAGGACTCGGATGTGGACCTGTCACAGCCTGCTGAGGCCGTGGTGGCGACGCAGCCGCCAACACAGACCGAGGCGGCTCCCGCCGGCCGAAAGCGCCCTCGGGCCTTGCAGGCGGTCGTGGACGCTCCGGCCCCGCCGCCCGAGGCACCGCCGCCCCCGGATGACACCTTCGACGGAGACGTGATATGAAGGCGCTGACCGGCCACCTGACACCAGTCCAACTCGCCAAGAGGTGGGACATGTCCGAAGGCACTCTCGCGAACTGGCGCATCGTCAACAAGGGGCCGAAGTTCATCAAGCGGTTCGGCCGTGTCTGGTACCCGCTCGAGCGCGTCACGGCCTTCGAGCGCAAGCATGGGCTCGCCGCATGAGACCCATCTACCTGTCGCCTCGCCAGTTACACCGCATCGAAACGCGGTTCATCAGGCTTGATCCAGGAGTAGGCTCATGGAGACGACCGGCGACACGGTGGAGACAACTGATCCAGAGGTTGTTTCGGCGATCGACAATCGTGAATTGAGGGGCGTCGTGTTCAAGCACATCCAGACGTGGACCACGATGGCGCGCGTTCTGACGCGGGACCTCGAGAAGTGGCGGGCGGAGAGAGCAGCGAACTACGGAACAGGTGCGCCGTGAATATGACGCTCAAGGAACTCATGGATTGGCTCGCTGAGATCCAGAAGATCGCAGGTGACGCCACCGTGACCAATGTCGCCGCCATCAGACTTGAGGGCGCTACCACCTTGGACTACAGAGACCGATACAACTACGGCTACGGCCGCGAAGGTAAGCGCGCGCGCCGTCTGACGGTGCTGTTTGATGTGCCGCAGTTTGTCGAAGCAACTGATCTACGGTCAGCACAACCATGAATCACGCAGACCTGTTCAATGGTGAGACGCCGCTACGTAGTGACGCGAAGCGCAAGGAGCCGGTTCCGCGCGGCTATGCGCGTCCGCCAGGAACAGGACCGGCCGGCGAAACGTGTGGCACCTGCGAGCATCACGTCATCAAGCGAATGGGAAAGAACTACCACAAGTGCGCATTGGCTAGAGCGAAGTGGACCGGAGGCGGCGCTAGCGATATCCGCGTACGGTCGCCGGCTTGCTTAGCTTGGCGCGCTGTTTCGTCGACAGAGGGGCCAGCGAAGTGAAGCGCAAGCCAACACCATACGAGCGAGCACGCGGCGCCTTTCGACGCGCGCACCTCTATCCGTTTCGCTCTGGCGAGTTCGGGCACATGCGGTGGATTGACGGCTGGCTATTCGGCTACGCGGCAGGCAAGCGAACACGCAGAGCAGCTTCAGTGCGAGGAGAGCGTCAGTGAAAATGCGCGTCCATGGGCAATTTGACGAAGACGGAGAGTTTCATCCGTACATGCAACCGTGGGATGGCGTGATCTTTGGCGGCACTATCCGAGATCCATTTGACGGACAAGTGCTGGCAATCAAGGACGAATACGGCGAATGGGTCAGTCCGACGATGCGAAGCGTTGGCATTCGTCGCCGGCTCAAAGTTAGCGAGATCTCTGTCAGCGCAGGAGTTGCTCAGAGTGAGTGACGATTTCGCCGTTGTGACCGAGCATCCGTCCCTGATCGATTTCGTGGACGGATTGCAGCGCAAGAACGCGGAGGCGCTGAGTTTCTATCCGCGCCAAGTTTTCGAGCGCGAACAGCGGGCCGGTCGTCTGTTCCTAGCCCTACTGAATGGGGAGCCGTGCGGGTACATCTACGCTGGAGCCCAAGGCCGGGACGTTAAGTGCCATCAGGTCTGTATCCAGTATGACGCACGGCGCCGCCTGTACGGAGCGATGCTGGTGCAGGTGTTGGAGGCTTATGCCAATGAAGGCCGCGCCTCGACCGTCACGCTGCGTTGTGGATTCGACATCGAGGCTAACGAGTTCTGGAAGGCGCTCGGCTACGGGGTTGTGACCGTACACAACGGCGGGATTCGTCGGATGCGCCGGATCAATGTCTGGCAGAAGCAGATCTCTCCAAGCCTATTCGAGCCGGTCTATATCGAGCCGGAAGTCGGCAAGGCGAGCGCCGCGATTTGGGCTAAGCACAAGCAAACCGGGATCGTGACGCAGTTCATTCGCGGCAAGAAGATGGATCAGTACCGAGCCTTGATATTGAAGGACTCGCAGTGAACGTA
>Ga0335069_10002709_pt1 | contig 27042 bp, 34 predicted proteins | sample Lox_Sample_11_FD_206714 | JGI IMG/M metagenome (GOLD analysis project Ga0335069, IMG submission 206714) | Soil microbial communities from Loxahatchee National Wildlife Refuge, Florida, United States - Lox_Sample_1.1 | ecosystem: Environmental > Terrestrial > Soil > Wetlands | place: USA...
CTGTTTGCGTTTGGCGTACTCGGCATCATCAACGTTCTGGTTGCGGCGCTCTTCGCTGATGTACTTTTGCACCAAACCCTTGTTTTCAGCGTTGAGGCCGGTTGCGTTGCGGATGGCGTTCTCGTCGCCCGTGGACACCACATAGCGCGCGAGGTTTCGCGCATCCTCATCGCTCAAGGTCGCGCCTCTCGGCATGCCCTTTGGAGTAATCTTGTCTTCGGCCGTGGGAGGTTTCCCCGTAACCGCATCCTTGACCGCGCCTGACGATGTTTCCAGAACGAGCGGATGGACCGCACCTTCAGGGGTTATAATGCTTCCGGCCGGCGAATACTTTTCTTTTTGCGCAATATCCGCTTCCTGCTTTTTCAGTGCGATGTAAGCAGGGTTGACCATCATTTGGCCATTTGGCCCGCGGATCAGCGGCGAGGTCGCATGCCTCAGCTCGTCCTCTTGAGCCTGTCTTTGGTTCTCTAGCTGCTGCTGCAGTTCCTTCTGCTGCACCTCCTGCGACCTCGTATACCCCGCAAGACCGGCAAGCCCGCCCTCCCCAGCAGCACCCAGGAACGACCCCGGACCTCCTCGATGCGTCGCCATCATCGCAAGCCCTGCCTGCAACAGGCCCTGCCGAAGCTCGGGGGTCATGTGGATTCCCAGGCGAGACAACAGCCCCTCTTCTCCTGACTGCGTGGCCTGCTGTGCAACACCGGCACGCGGCATGGGCTCGCCGCTGTAGGCGCTTACAGGAGAAACCTCTTCAGGCTCGGGCTGACCAATCGCCCTGTTGATGGCCGACACACCGCTAGGAGCTTCACGGGATGCTAATGCGACCCCAGACGGTACCGGGGCATTCTGCGAATTTGCCGCCTCCTGAATGGCGTCGACGTCCCCAGTATCCCCGTAGTGACCTTCAAGCCTGTGCTCATCGCCTGGATTGATTGCGCCCTGAGACCTTTCCCATGCAATGATGCCGGGCCTCTCCAAGGACTTGGACGTCAATTTCCCAATGTCGTATTCTGGCATCGGCTCGCCATAGAACCGATCGGCAAAGGCTGGAGTAGAAGCCCCTACCCCGGCGGATACCATGGGAGGTAGTTGATTGAACTCATCGTTGAAGTCGGGCGCCCCGCCGTCTTCAAACCCAACCCTTCCACCTCGCTTCAACCCAATAAGATTCCCCCCACCCCCATAACCGGCATAGTCGCTTGCATCCAGCCCAGGCAAGGGACTGCTCGCAGACCCAAGATCTGATGGAGAAACGCCGGAATCCCCGGTCATCATGAGGTTGTAGAGAGAACCGCCTTCCTTACCCAGCCCCTTGATGCCCTTTAGCTGGTCGCTAGTGAGTCCAGACTGATCCTTTGGTGCAGATGGGGCCTGAGTATTCGGAGCGCTGGGTGCGCCCCTGCCAAGGCTTAAGCCTGCTTTAGGGACCCATGTCGGGTAGTCGCTATACGGCGCTCCTCCTTCTGCGTAGCCCTTGACGCGCCCGCCACGGTTAGCAAACAACGACCCGGCTGCCAGTCCAAGACCGGCAATCTGCGCAAACGTGTTCGGTTGAGGGCCGGTCGTCTGCCCCTGTTGATTGGTTGTGGCAGTCCCGCCCATCTGCGACCCGACCGCAGTATCAAGCCCAGCAAGCCACTGTGCTGTCTGGAATGGGTATCCTTGAGCCTGATAGTAATCCGCTCGAGCCTGAGTGTCCTTTGCCTGCTGCGTCTGCTGCTGAAGGGTGCCGGCATTGATTTGCTGATTGGCGGCAGAAAGAGCGGCATTGCCCGCCTGTAGACCAAATCCCTGCTGCTGCTGTGCGGTCTGTACGGCCTGGTTGTAGCCCTGACTTTCAAGGTTGGCGAGGACGGGAGCCTGCGCGAGCTGCTGTTGCTGCGCAGTCAAGGCCTGCGCAACCCCAACCCTATTCCCTCCAAGAGCGCCTTGCGCTGCGGCGTTGCCTATAACCTGCGCCTGCTGCTGGGCGTTCTGGTTGTTGAACTGTGCCTCGGTCGCGTTGACGACATTCTGGGTATAAGGATTCAGGTACTGCTGAATATTTGAAGCAGTAAGTGGAGCTCCGGCAGCCTGAATTTGCCCTACGGCCTGATTGACGTTCCCGATACCCGCGGTCTGCTGAGCATTGATGGGCGCAACTTCCTGCCCCTGAAATGCCTGATATGGCGTATTCGCGACGCCCTGCGTGCGATTGAGCAGCGCAAGATAAGCCTGATAGGCGTTCGCATCCGGCGACGTGTAAGACGTGCCGGACGATTGAGAGGTGGTTGTGTTCGAACCTTTTCCCACGGTTACCTCATCATCGATGTGCCGTTTGTCGGCCTAAGCCTCAAATCCCTGCCGCTCGAGACGCGATTTCTCTTGGGGAATGGCTCTTTCCAGAACTGTGTATTAGGCTCCTCGTTCTGCCACTTGCAATTCGGCGGCATGTGAACGAACCAGGCTCCCGCAGGCACACCCAAAGACCTCTGATATAACCTGACCTTCCCCTCCATCCTCTGGTTGGTCATCACCCCGATGGTCAAGGGAAGGCCGATTTCGTCAGAGCATTTCTTGGCAAATTCGATCAGGCGCTGGGCATAGTTTTCCTTGCTCTTGCGCATGTCCGGACGGACGAAATTGAACAGCTCCTCGATATGATGGTTTTTCGTGTACCAGAGCCTTGCAATTAACAGGTAGATCATGGCCTTGATGTCGCCAGGCTCCCCAATGACCCCCAAAATACCTCCGTCCTTGTTGAAGGCGCGGTTCATCATTTCGGTCGTCATCTGCATGTCCAGCGGCATCAACCCGTTCTCAGAGTGCAACTGATTATAGAGAAGCTGGATCTCTGGCAGGTCTGACGGTTGTGCGATGCGAACGACTTCCATTTCTAATCCTTTGCGGGGGGCGCTAATTTTTTGAGAACGTCAATATGCTTTTTACGGTTCTGGACGACCCAGTTGTCCAGAAGCCTGTGTCCTAACGTCACGTCGCCGTCGCCGATAACAGCAACTTCTTGAGGCGTAAGAACGTGCTCCCCGCCCGCGGCGACAATAGGCACCGGGCTTCCATCACTCCTGGTCCCACCTCCAGACGCGCGGTGCTTGCGAATGATGTCTTTCGCGCCATGGGCAGAATGGACGAGTTTTTTCAACCCGTGCGCGCCAATTTTCTTGATCTTGTCCAGCCCAGCCAGAGTATTGTTTTCACCCAAGGAGGAAATCGATTCACTCGGCAGGACATAGGATCCGGCAGCAACGTCAATGGGGTGTTTGTCGGTTCTCCCCGGAACGGACGATACGATCGGACCCTCAAACACCCCGCCGCCTTCAGCCCGAGCGCGGCGCTTTGTCTCATACGCGATTGCAAGGGCCTGGGCGCGGCTCTTCACGTGCGGGCTCTCGCCCACCTCATGCATTAACGTCTTGACGTTTGCCTTAAACGCCTTGTCGGACCTGGAATGGACAAGCGGCATTTTGCCCTCGCGAACACTTTGAATTATAACACAATTCGTATTCTACAACGCAGCCGCGGCATTAAAGAACGCATCCATTTGCGCCGACGTCCACCCATAGGCAATCCCGATTTGCGCCACGAGCGGATGACTACGGTGGTAAGTGTCGTTTCCTACGATCAGCATGGTTGCTGGGAATTGTTCCGACGACGGCAAACCATTGATCAAGACTTGCAGAGCTGCGGGTATGCTACCGGAGGTCACCGCTGCCAAGGCTTCTGCCTGCGTGATGATCCCCTGCACTGCAAGTTGCTGATAAAACTGACGACGCGATATGTCCGGAACGGGCGGGCTGAGATAGGCAATCAGAGTTGGATCGTTGTCAGCAAGAAACTCCGACGTAAAGTCCTGCCGGTTGGCATACACGCCATTGATGTTGTTGTTTGCGTCACGAGAGACGTAAGGCATCAGAGGAAATCCTGCCATCCAATTGTGTCAACGTAGTAGGTCGCGCCGGATGTGTTGCAGCGCTCTCCGATTTGAGCTGATGTATTGGTGAGAATGTCGAATTGTCCTTGTGCATTCGTGCTAGTCGATGCAAACCACGACATCGAGCTGTTACCGGCAGACGCCGCAGTGTCATTTTCAGAAGGTGACGTCCAAATAAGAGCGCCAGACGATGAGGCCCCCGCAACGCGACCTATGAATCTATGAAGTACAGATATACCAGTAGGGACCGACACCGTAATGAGGTGCCGCGAGCCATCGTTAGCGGTAGCTACGGCGCTGGCATCTAGGGCTCGTGCTGCCCAGAAGAACCAATTTCCCATCTGGAAGAATGAGGTCCAGTTGGTAAGGCCATCTGTAAACATCGCGCCTAGACGCCTGAACAGCGTATAACCTGCGGGCAATGTCGGAGATGAGAGTGACAGCGAAATCAGAACGTCTGTATTGGCCCCGCCCGGCTGCCCAATTATGAAGATGTAATACCACGTAGAAGCCGCTATCACTCCTGCATCCAGCCCAGGGCGGTTGTTGCCTGCGACCCACGTCCCCGCGTTAGTCTTCGCCAGATCAGACGGCAGAGTAAGCGTGGTGATGCCAGTGCTGTCTGTCACACTGCCCGCCGCAACAGTGAGCGAGTCACCAGCAGACGAGAGCGTTAGCCCCACAAAGCCTGTGGCAGTTTTGTTCTGCGCCACGAACGCCGTGGTAGCCACGTTATTGCTGTTGTCGCCCGCAGGAGGAGTCGGCGCAACCCAATTTGGGCCAGATATTTGCTCAAAGCCCATCAGAACCACTCCACCACGGTAAATGGTTGAGATGAACCGGTCCCAGAAAAGGCGGAAAACCCAGAATTGATGTTAGGAAATTGCGCCGATGGCAGCGTAAATGTCCCGCCGGGATAAATGACAATGGACCCCGCTAACACACTGGTCGTGGGCGCAGATGCCATGCCGGTTTGATAAATGTAGACATTAGCCGTGCCGGGGTTATGCATGAGCAGCCCATGGCGGGTCGTGCTTGAAGCAATTGCCACACTTGCAGTAGTTGACAGCGTTACCGCGGTAAACTTGGGAGATGTCGTCGTGGTCGCGGCCGGCGTTGAATTGCTGATCGACTTTGACCATACAGACAATTGCCGAGCAATGTTGGCAAGCTGATTGATCGCTTCCGATATGCCAGGGCCGGTAGGAGTGTTATCCATCACTGCCTCCCGGTCGGTTGCCAGCGATACCTGATCTTGCCCAGCCTCCAAAAGCTGCCCGTATCCGACGAGCTAACCGTGACCGACATTTGGCGCCCGCGAAACCGGACAGAGATGTATTCGGTCGTCTGATTCATGGTGTAGGGACCATAAACCGTAGGCGTGTCACCGGGGTAGTTCAGCACATTGAACGAGATCTGGACCTGCGCATTCTTGGAACCTGCATATGTTCCCCAGATCATGTCCGGAATGATCTTGTCGACAAAGGCGTATTCCTGACCCTCACCGATGTAGAAATACCCGGTGGTAAACGACGGAGACATTGGCTGTCCCGCGGCGTCGTTAGTCATCTCATGCTGGTAAATAATGCCGTTCGGAGTTGCAGCTATGGGATTCCCAAGAACCGACTGATCGATCCATGCAGACCTTGGGAGAGAGCCATAATCCCATGGTCTATTTGGTTCGTTGACGTTGAACTTGACGTAGGAATCACACTCTCCCGATCCAGACGAACTCGATGGGAATAGCCATCCAACCTCATTATAAGGCGTGTTTGGCATCGACCTTACGTTCTTCTGAAATGACGTGTTCAGATTCTGAAAAACAAAGTCCCAGACATTGCATGGCAGAACGCTGACCGCGCCATTCGAGTAGGAATAGAAATTGCTCGGACCCATCCAATAAACAGAACTACGGAAAGGTTGGGCTGCGTGAGACGAAATCAGGCCAGCTCCAGCACCGATCTTGTTGAACCCAAACACAAGAGGATAGCCGGCATAGTTCGCCGCCCACAAATCAACGTCCGTCCAGAACAGGTTCTGGTTGGCCATTGCCAACCCCCCGCGGAGGATCGAACCTGTCGGAATGCGGAATGATCCGGCCTGGTTGGTTGTCAGTGGACTAAAGCTGGTGTAGTCGCCAACATCCGACCAGGAGATCAGAAGAGGATCAAGCGCCTGCCCAATGGTTTGATTAGCTGTTGCTCCGTAGGCGAACAAGATCTGAAGGGTGTTTGAAATGAATATCCCATTGTTGAACGGAGGTGCAGTTCCGACAATGCCGGCAATAGAATTCCCTCCCGTTGGGTCATACTGATAGATCGGCCCGCCAGGAACATTGACCAGGACAATTTCCCCCCAGTTATCGGACGTCCAGTCGGTTGCTGTAATAGGTGTTCCGATCTGTGATGCCGGCACAACGCCCGTGCCATATCCACCAGACCCATACCCACCAGACCCGTACCCTGCACCCGTAGCGGATGGTCCAAGCGAGATGAAGTACTGAAGGTTGGCATTCCCGGCATTCATGAACGACGTCGCCAGCGACGTGGCGAGCGAACTCACGTTGATGCTGAAGTTGTTTGTATCAACAAAAGTGATGGGATATGTGCCGTAAATCGTAACGCCGCTCAATGACGTCGTGGCCTGAAACGCTACTGTCTGCCCCGTTATAGATGACGACAAGCCGTGAGACGTGAAATTCACATTGACGAGGTTGGACGTTGTGGCAGTCCGAAACAGCGGGAGAGAGCCTGTATTGGTCGCATTGGTCCCCGCCGCTGTTGCAAGGTCAATCGTGTACGTCCCGGCCCCCAGACTTGCGACGATCTGAAACAATCCGGAAATAATAGTGGACCCAACAGAGACGGGAGTATTGATCATCACATAGTCTAGGTTGGTCAGGTTTCCCACGCCGGCATCTACAATTGTGACGGTCGTTGAGTTGGCAACTGTAGAGAAATTGACCGCGTTGTTTGTGATGAGTTGTTGAGGGGTAATGTTCTGAAGCGACTGGCCAGTGATCACATTTAGACTGGTTGTAGTACCAGCAAGAAGATGCTGCGCTCCGTTCAGATCCTGCCACGCATGAAGATCTCTGGGGGTGCCGGCGATACTGAACCCATAAAACTGCGTCCATCCACCATACTTCTGGACTAGACCTTCACGAAACCTAATGAGTTGGCTCGCAGCAATCCCCGCCTCGTTCAATGTAGGCGTTTTTTCAACATCAATGCCTGGAATGAGCGTGACAGACCCGAACGGCATTATGTTTTCACCAGCGCAAGGAAGCTAACAATAGCGGGAGGCATGTTCTGCGAACCTCCGCTCCCAGTGGTGCTGATTGCGCCCGTTGGGGTGGCTGCAGCAAGTAAGTTCAATGAGGACAAATAAGAGAAAAACGATAGAGATCCGGCCTGAACTTGCGTCGCATTGCCAGAAATCGCAAAAGTCTGCCCCGGACTATTCCCGGTAAAAGTATGTTTATGGGATTGCAGGCTTTGGCTACCACCAGCAGAACCAAACGTAGTCCCATTGATACCGGATATGCCACTTGTAACTCTGCCTGTTGCCCCCGTATCGACAGGAAGCCGCATCCTCGAGCGCTCGTCCGGCACACCGAACGTAGTGATGCCGTCCCCGCCATACGTTGAGCCAAGTAGCTGTGACAGCGCCGGATAGGTGGCGGTCGAATACGTCGATCCATCCTTGACCAGATACGGAGAAACAGTGCACGCCTGCATCCACGGAGGAAGACTGGTGGTATTGGTGTGAAGATCATACGCAACACCGGGATCCGGCATGTTCACGTAGTCCATGTTCGTTCCGTCAAAGAACACATGGCATTTCTTTCCGGGAGGAGCGCCGACCCTGTTCCCTCCAGTCAGGACACCTGAAGCACTTGGGGCGAGCTGGACATAACTGGTTCCAGTACATTGATTGTGAACGATGTAGAAACCTGGAAGCGAAAACCCGACGATTGCGTTACCTGATTGCGCCCCGTTAAAGTACACAATCGCATTGACGCTTTGAGACAATCCCCCCGGCCAGACGCCGGTTGTTGCTGGTACAGACAGAAAAAGCGTCGTCGCCCCCGCCAATGAAATCGTTGTTGACCCGCCAAACAGGGCGTCCAATGTCTGAAAGTTTGGATTGAGCGCCGAAGTTCCCCAAGCCGCCGGAAGATCTCCGGTGTTCGGGACAATGAAACTTTTACTGACTGTAATTGGTTCAGACATTCATCACCCCTTTGGGGAAACGGGTTGCGGCACCGTATTCCCGATCAGGAACTTCTTTCTAGCTTCCTCGGTTTGTGCAGACGACAGCAACGACTGATAGTGAGCTTCCCAACTCATCGCTGCTTTCGGATCATCGGATCCGGCGCCAAAGTTTCTCTGGTAGGCAGACGCGAACACCATGGAGGCTGCCACCAATAGATCGGGAAAATAGACAGACAGGACCGACGTCGTTTGACTGACATAGAGTGGCGTGAAGCGCTGCGATCCAACTACTTCTACGTTGTAAGATTGATCTGGAAATGGCCCCACAATCATCTGTTGAGACGTAATGGGCGCGAAATACTGAGGAATGGTTGACCCGTTTGACGAAGGCCACAACGCATCCAGGAGATCAACCGAACACTTTACCAGAGGATTTCTTGTTCCGGAATCTGCGCTTGAAGTCCCTACGGGAGTGATGACGTTCAGTTGCTCGACGGCAATATATGTCCCCGCATCCGTGGGAAGGGTGAACATGCGTGTACCCGGAATCAACGTCCCAGTCGAATCCACGATCGTATTGTCCAGGAGATCAAGATCTCTTTGAAGCCGTAACTCCGCATCATCAAGCATGTTCGGGATCATGGTCTGGAAACCAGAGTCCGCGATCGGCACAACCATCAAGTTGGCGATGGACGAGACGTATGTGGTGTACGTCAATGACATCAGGTCATTCCATAAATGCGAATAGTGCCCGTTTGGATGTTTCCGGAATTAAAGGCAAAGTTGATCCCCGTTACCGGAGATGCGTTGGAAAACATGCCATTAACCACCGACATGGCAAGCGTCGTCGTCCCTAATGCTCCCGGCGTTGGATACGTCACCCTGCCCTCAAGAGCCTTATTGGCAACCGATCCGGACGGATTGAACAAACGGATGTACCCGTTCACACCATTGACCGTTGACGTCTGAAGCTGCGTTGTAGAGCGCGTGCCAGTCAAAAGTAATGCGGCGGTCGATGTATCCGTTACCAGCACCGAGCTGACATTGATTTGCGCAATCGAAACATAGCCTGATGTCGTAAATGCCGACCCAGATGTCGCAAGGGTGATCTGAAGCGTAGTTGTCTGGGTTGCCGGACAAACATTGTCAAACATAACTAGATAGTTGCGATACGTAGACGTAAAACTACTTGTGTCGTTGGTTGAGGCAACGTTATTTGGAAGTAGGGTATTCAACAGAACAAAATTGGGGGATGCCGTCCCCACAACACCTGTCGCACTGACCTGAAGAAAGTTAGCAACTCCGCTCGATTGGCTCGCAAGAACGAGGGACCCGGTAAAAATCGACGTCCCGACAACGCCAAATATGTTCGACGTAAACTGCGTAGTCCCAATTACCTGAAACACATTGGAAGTAAACGTCGCGCTCCCAATGACATTGAAATCAGACGTGAACGTAGCCGTCCCAACGACATTGAAGAATGTGGAGGTAAAATTAGCCGTGCCGTTCACATTGAACGATGATGTGAATTGCGTGGTCCCAACTACACCGAAGGCGGAGGTAAATAAGGTAGTCCCGACAACGTTAAATACGCCGGTCAGAATAGACGTTCCGACCTGATTGAGCGTTCCGGTAGCTACAATCCCGCCACTAAATGAGGCAGTACCGATAACACTGAGAGTTCCCGTCAGCCCTATACTAGTAGCAAGTTGCGCGGTCCCAACTGCGTTATTCGCAAGCTGCGTACTTCCTACCGCGCCAGAAGTGATGTTGCTTTGCTGGACAGCCAAAGCACCGAGCTGGGTAGACCCAACAGCCCCTGAAGTGATGTTTGACTGTTGAACCGCCAAAGCCCCAAGCTGGGTTGAGCCGATTCCGGCATTGGCAACAAAGGCCACGATAGCCGTGGTAGTCCCAGTAGTGGCAAGCGACGTCCCAACCGTCTTTACAAACGAGTTGGCGGACGGCAACGACAGCATCTGGGTAAGAGACAACTGAACGGATTGCCCAACGCTATTGGAAGTCTGGACAGCCTCAAATAGCTCGTTACCAGTCACCGTAGTTCCGGCAGGCAAATCAACAATGGTGACTGAAGCAGCAAACGTCGTCATGGCGGAATATTCCCCGGCGTCACCGCAATGAGGTTGCTGATGAAGGGTTGAGACGGGCTCAGGATGATCCTGATCTGACCAGCCTGCCCGCTCGTATTAAGGGTGTAGCGAGTAGACACCGGCTGCTCGTCAATCGAGTAGTTCTCTGGCCTCGCATTGACCAAAGGAAGAGGATCCGGCGGGATTACGATCGTCCCCAACTGCCTCTGAGGGACGTCAAGCTCATCCTCGTGAACCAGGATGCGCCTGTTGATCAGCTTGTTGCCGCTCCATTCAAACTGCCACTTCATGCGGTGGAGATTGCCGACGTGTCCGTTACGGTCAGACGTCCCCCACCCCCTCGGATGATAGGGATCGACCATCGCTCTCCGGGGATGGCGCCTCACGACCAATACCCCATCATCCTAGGGGCGACCTTCACAGGGGTGTTCTGAAGATCCTGCTCAGACGCCAGGTCCCACGCGTCCTTGTAGTCCTGCTTCCTTTTGTCCTCCAAGGTCGGCGCGTACACTCGAGCAAGCCTGTAAGCCATGCCAGCGCACAGGGCGTCGTACCAGCGAACCGGGATGGCTGGGGTTTGCCCTGAAGATATGGAAGCGTCCTGGATCTGGGTGCAGCACCAGTACGTGAAGGTATACGGGCCTCCACTATCAGGGACCGGATAGACCGTGACCGTAGGGGTCGCTTGCCTATTGAGGTAATAGACGGTCGGAGGGGCCTGGGTTTGTTTCTGCGGATACCCGGAATAGTCATCCAGGGAAATGGGCGTCATGAAGATGTCGGTCGTCACCCCGCCTGAAGTGGTGGAGCGATAAGCATCCAGTATCATCACGACATTTGCAGGAAGCGTATAGGTCGCCGTCCCCTGCACCAGGGAAAGCGTGTTCTGAGCTACGGTAAACAGGTTGACCTGACGGTTGCTCCATTCCGAATTGAGCAGCAAGCTCAATTGCCGGCGGGCGGTCAGGAAGTGCTCCTGGACAAGCTTGGATGTGGGAATGCCGCAGCGCTCAAAGGCGTCTAATACGGCCTCGCCATTCGATAAGCTGTAATTCCATGTTCCGCTGCTGGTCACAACCAATCTCCAGGGCCCTCAAGCTCTGAGGTCATGAATTAGGTCGCAGCGCGCGAACGGATTGATTTGTACTAGATTTGCGTCACAAAGGCTAGCGGTGGATCAATAGGGCGTTAAAAGCATTGGCTATTTCGGCATCACCTTTTGGATCATGGTAATCGCCGTAAACCCCGCCACCCCATTCCGTGTCTATAGACACGTTCCTGATTTCGATTTCCTTGGGATCGTCGTAACCATTTTCGTATCCATCAACCAGGACCCGCATATCTCGTGGGTATTGCAACAATAGGTCAATCATCTCCCCAACGGTCCACGGTTTGCGAAATTCACGTTCTTCAACCTCTCCGTCCAAAACCGGCGCGACTTGATCAAATCGCGTTGTTTCGCCTTCGACCTTCAGGGCTACTCCAAAGTTTTGCAACTTAAATTCAAAGTCTGCCATGTTAAGCCGCCGGCAACATCGCAATCTGGGCCTCGTCCATTGGCTGAATAGGCGCCATAGGAGCGCTCTGCCCCTCGATCTGATCCAGGTAACGTCCGGCATAGTCGTACGGCCCGACATGGCTGATCCTGTGCCCGATCGCCGCCCAGACCTGCCCCCCGCATTCCTTCCACCTCAGACAGAACGACAGATCCTCCGAAATCACGCCCCGATCCGGGAAGTCCATCTTTTCAAAGAACCGCAAAAGCCTATTCGTCCCCGTCTGTCGCAATGTCTCCCCTGCAGGATGGAGCTGAAGCCGGGTGTCGATCAAGTCGGGGAATTTCGCCACCATCTTCTCAATACAGTCCCTCCGGATGAGGGTACAGCCGAACCCAACCCCCTCAACCAGCATGAAATCGCCCCGACGCTCTGTCTGGGAAGCTCCAGTACCTGATCCAGCCCAGGAAACCGGCTCTTTCCGTTGACGGTAGATCGTCCCCACAACGGGCTCATTGAACATCAGCATATCCGTCACGAGATCCGGAGGAATGCCCATGTCCGCGTCAATGAACAGGATATGAGACGACTGCGGCATGGTGTCATACCATACCGTCAGAGCCATGGACCGGAGTTCGGCAATGTCAGGAAAGGAAAGAGTAGAGATGCCCCCTCCAATCCCTTTCATGGTCAGGTGCTGCCTGATCGCGTGAGTGCTGAGGAATGTCGCCGCCGAGATAATTTGCCCGAACGCCGGAATGAACAGGAACACGTCGTTAGCCATTAGATGATTACTCCGAAGCTCTTGTGATATTTCATGGACGCCCTGACATACTCAGCATGAGCATCTTCGGGCGTGTCGAAAATGCCAAGATACTTACACCTGCCATCAACCGTAATCTGAGCCACGAACTTGTGCTTAGATTTCGTGTGGCGCGTTACACCTTTAAAGCCAGTCGTATTGTGTTTTTTCTTGCTAACATTTCTGTTGTTTTCGTTTCGATTGGCTTCTCGCAAATTATTGATGCGATTGTCATTCTTTACCCGGTTTTTGTGGTCAATCTCTTCGCTGGGCCATTGCTGATGGACATAAAACCACGCCAAGCGATGCGCCATGTAGCGCAACCCGTTGACCTGAATTATGATATGTCCATTCGTGTCACTTTGACCCGCAACGTCGCCAACCTTGACGCGATTTGACGTTACCTCTTTCCAGCGAAAGACTCCCGTCTCTGGATCGTATGCCAACAGCCGCGTCAGCTCGGCGTGGCTTAATTTTTCCTCGCGGGGGGTCATGCCTTTGTCATGTTGAAGAAAAAGATGTCTGTAGCTTCGCGAGAGCGCTCCACCGCCTCCCCAAGCATAACCGCGTAATCCCTGGGGATACTGTAATGCAGAGGCGATTGCCTGTGATTGATGATGATCTCATCATCCCATAGGTAATAACTGTTCCAGTACCGCTCCTGCTTGAGCAGGTCGTCTATTTGTTCTTCATTGAACCGGCAGTATTCAATGAACGGATATTTTGAAACCATCCGGAGTTCTTTGCCGAAAACCCAGCCGATGTATCGATGGTGATGATATCCCCTGAACGGAGGGGATCCACCGTCCACCCCCCTGCCAAGCTCAGCCATCGGGGAGGGGACCTCAATGTATCCTCGTTTGCCAACCCGCGACATTTCCTTGGCGATGGCGAACGGATTGAAAGAGTCTTCCAGAACATGCCTCGCAAACACGAAATCAAATTCCTTGTCCTTGAACGGCATCGGTTCATTTACGATGTCGCACTTGACAAGGTTCTTGACCCCCGGCACATCCACAAAGTCTACGCACACATCAGCTCGCTTGAGCGGAGCATGTCCCGGCCCGACCTCGAGCACGCGATCATTTGACTGAATGACTACGTTGCTGATGTAGTCGATGACCGACTGTACGGGGGCCCAGTATTTTTTGCTGGATTCGGTGAGCACCTACAAAAACTCCGCATGATCCGGCAATGGCGTGACAGGAAAATCTACCTTTCCATTCTTCCAATCGAACAGCCATTGATTCGTGTGAGTTTGCAAACACTGGGTCCCACATCTCTCGCGAGGATCAAATTGATCGCTTGCTAGATAGCGAACCATTTCCCAATAACGATCGCTAGCCCAAATATCCCGGAAGCGAGTTCGAAGTATCGAATCGACATGGAATTTCTTGAATTTTTCATTGAAATGAAACCCGCAGCTCGTTATTAACCCGTTGCCGCTCATCTGCAATTGGAAAGGGACGCCAAGACATCGGCTGTATTGACGCTTTCCTTCTTCGGCTAATCGTGCCCACTTGACGACTACACGAAACGTATCGTCGCCCATCGCTTCTACTTCGCGAAAAGTGTCGTACAGCGCGTCATACTTCTTGTAGTCAACGCCAAGGTGACCTTCGTCGTTGTCGCTGCAATGCTTATAGATTAGATAGCCGGGTCGGATTTCTTTGGCCAGCAAAGCCAGGGGCATGATCTGATCATGAAACTCAGGCATGGTGACCATCTGCATGTTCACAACGCAGGCGAGATTGTCACGCCGGACAATTTCCATCGCGTCCTTTACGTTTTGAATGACTTGATGGTAATCGCGCTCCTTTAGCCCCATGATTTCTTTGTATCGCTTCATCTCACCAGCGGAGAAATTGAAGCGAAGATATGAGATGTGCGGAAGGATGCGTTCCAGAACTGGCTTCTTCAAGCGAACGCCGTTGCTGCCAATACCAATCTTGATGCCAAGCTTCGCAGCATACTCAATCGAGTCTTCGTACCACGGTACGACGGTCGACTCGCCGTCACTAATCAAGCTTATGCCCTTGACGCCAATTTCCGCAGCATCTTCCAAGAACTCAAATGCGTGTTTCTTTGTGATCTCTCCGCCGTCTTCGGATGCTTGCATCGTCGCAAAACAAAAAATGCACGCCGCATTGCACTTTCTGGTCCAGGCGACATCCATTGTGACGGGAGCAATCCTTTCGCCCCTGTCCCACGCAAGAACTCTGTCCTTCCACCAGCCGATTTTGCTTCCGTCCAAGATAAGATCGTTGACCGAAACGACTGGAGATCCGGTGACTACATGGTCAAAAAACTCCGGTAGGCTGCTCATATTCTTGCTCGCTCTTCTGGAGTCATAAGATTTCTAAGTTTCGAATCGTCAGGCATCGTTTTCTTGAACACTTCAATCGGAAGGCCGGTCGACTTGCGAAGATGGACTTCCAAATCAAACATGAGCTTGGCTTGCATATTACCATCTATGCTCTTGCCGAAACTCATAATGATTTCGTAGTCCTTACTTTTCATTTCGCCCGCGCTTCCCTGTACTGGTCCGTGAACTCAACCAGGATACTCGACCTCTCCGACCTCAATGCCGCCTCGTACCCCCTGACAATATCCGCTGCCTCCATCAGCAGAACCACATCCACCGTCCGTAACATCCTCGAAAACGCAAAGCTGAAATCGTCATCGTGTTGCGGCCCTGGATTGAACGGATGCTTTGAAGGCGTTGCGACGCGAACAATAACTTTCGGTTTATAGTCCGAATACAGGGGTATCCGGTCAAGATGGTTGATCAATTGATCGGCGGCCCTGAGCATGAAATTCCATCTCGGGATTATGCAGATCGGTAAAACCCCTTCCAGTGACATGCCGATGCTCATACCTACCTGAAGCTCTTCCGCCACCGGCATTTCAATTCGTTTGCTCTGAGGCACGTCCCGGAACGTGTCGCTCATGCTGGTTCCGGGATTGCCAACGCCCTGACCGAGAAAGACCGTGTTCGGCTCTCGAGCACAGATGCTCATCGCGCGGCATAGCTCGGCGTGGTAGTTCAAAACGACACCCATTTTTTCAGCCCGACATGAGGCCACGCCAGTTGGTAATTGTAGTGCATGGTCGTCAGATTATGGTGCTTCCCCCAGACTTCCTCAGTGTCCGTGCAGACTGATTTCCCGTTGTTCTCAATGACGAACTGGATCGGCAAATCGTGTCCGCTCGCGTAGCGTTTTGTCTCGTGATAGATGCCGCTCATCGCAGTCATGTCCCCGACAAAGCACCAGACCTTTTCCTTGCCTCCCCTTCTCTTGATGGCCCACGCAATCCCCATGGCGATCGGAGCGATGCCCCCTACAATCGCTGAAGAAATGATCTTGTACTTCGGAAACGTAAGGGCGATGGAATGGCCGTCATGAATGGCCTTGCGAAGCTCTTCAGGAGGGACGCCCTTTAACAGACAATGCAGGTGAGTCCTCCATGCCCCGCAAACCCAGTCGTCAAGCTGGACGTTCTTGAAAATGTCCAAAAGCGTCTGCTCATTCCCTCCAGCAAGATGCACGGGAGCCTTGATCAGACCTTTCTCAAAGTCCTCCGCAATCTTGGCCTCAAAGGCGATGAGATCTTCAGGAGTCACTTCGCCTTCCCCTCAATCGCAATGAACTCATCCAAAATCGAGTGCAGGATGGCCAAATGGGAAATCTCAACCGTTCCATATTCAATTGACGGCACGTAGAAATTCACATTGCCCTTCGTTCTCAGGAAATTCCCCTCCCCAAAACCGGACAAGGTAACCACATTCATCCGCTTGGCTCGTGCAATGTCACAAGCTCTAAGGATGTTCTCGCTCATCCCGGACGATGAAATCGCAAATAGTACATCTCCTATATTCCCGTGCCGTTCGATCTGTTCGGCATAGACGTGCTCGTAACCATAGTCGTTGGCGTAGCAGCTCATCATCGCGGTATCTCCGGGTCCAAAGGTCGGGAAGCCGCCATTTTTCTGGTAGTCGATCGCCATGTGTGAAGCGATAGCCGCAGACCCGCCATTCCCGACAAAGAACAGCCTTGCCTTGTGCAGGCCGTGCAGCGTGATGAAGTTCATCACCGCAGCAAATCCGCCTTCCTCAACCTGGAAATCTCTGAGCGCATAACCAAGTCGAGCAAAACTATCCCGCTCGTAATTAAAGGGATGCGGAGCGCAGATGAGTTTAATGCCGTCGTTCATGCCAGCAACGCCTCCAGGTCAGTCGCGGTCATTCAATGTTGTCCGGTTCTGGCATGACCCACTTCACTTCTGGCATGGGCATTTTCAGGACATGTTCTATGAATGCCCTGCCTTTGGGGGTAATGCTAAATTTATATCCTTTTTCGACGCTACCAGTTGCGGATAGCAATCCAAGTAACTGCAATGCGCCGTAGCTATATTTAGCAATGTTTTCGTCATCCACCGAAGGAGGCGGTGCTGAGTCTGCTGCTGCGTGTCTCCACAGATAGTAATGGACCAGCATCTGAAGATCACGCCCTATCATGCCAGCAACGCCTCCACCGTCTTGATAATTTCTTCCCTCGTTACGTGCCTCTGATGCCCGAGAATAGACACCATGATCGCCCCCACCACATTCCCGACAAACGCCGCCACAGAAAGCGGCAACCCACACGCTACAAGAGGAGCCGTCACGGCAAACACCGCATCCCCCGCGCCGATCGTATCAATCCCCCCGTCAACCATCGCGGGGTTATGGCTGTGAATGCCTTCCGAATAGCTGTACGACCCGTGCCTTCCATGCGTGATCAGAATGTTATCGCACTTGGTATAGCCAGACAGGGATTCGGCAACCAGCCTGATGTTTTCCTTCTGCTGACAGGTCGCCAACCTAGCTTCCGGCTCATCCACGCAAACATACTTGGCGTTCTGATACTTCGTGACACGGTTGAACCCATAATTGCCTGCATTGGCCTGGCAATTCACTGCAAGAAATGGAGCATCGACCAAAATCCCTGTTTCGATACTCCCCATCAATCCATGCCCAAAGTCGTTCACTACCACAACGTCGAAATCCACCATGGCATCCATCAGGCGATCGCGGAACACGTACCTGTCCTGGTGAAGCAGATCGATTTCCTTGGAGGAATAGACGTCGAACAGCTTTCGCTTGAAATCCTGGTCGACATATCGAGTCTTAGTGATCGAGCATGATCTCGGGTGCGTGAGGACTTCATAGTTCTTCCATTCGCCATGTTTTGAAGTGGCGAGAACTCCTCCCTCAAACTCTTCCCTGCCAGTCTGTACCGAGGCCAGCATCATTTCCTTTGATGACTTCCCAAGCCCATGCACATACTTGTAGACGTCGATAATTGTCTCCCCAACGAACAGGATCTTCTTTGAATCGGCCTCATCAAAAGCCCTTAGAATGTCTGTCTTGGCTCCGTCCTTCTTCAGTTCATCAAGATAACGACAGGTCTCCTCGCTGAACTTCTGGCCCTTCAAGAGGGATGATGACGACCATTTCTGCGACGTCGTAAACCTTAGTTCACCCCCTACCTGAGTGATAGCGTCGATCTCGTCCTGAAAACCAGGAACGTCCACGCTCGAGGCATAATCGATGCCCTTGACGTAGTATTTTGGCTTGAGTTTCCTGATCAGATTTGCGCAGGTCTTGTCATCATTGATGATTACTTCATCGACGAAATGTAATGCCCTCAAGGCTTCTGCGCGTTGTTCGGCCGTAAAATGTGGCCTACCCATTCCCTTGCTGATATGGCGGTCTGTCGTGACTGACACCACCAGATAATTGCCGAACTGCTTGGCTTCTTTCAGGTGCCTGATATGGCCAAGATGCAATAGATCGAAACAGCCATGACAAAGAACAACCTCTCCTGGCCTCCAGTCTGCATCAACGGCCCGCGCTTTCACCTTCATAGCCCCATCAAGCATTCGTCGCCGTATTTTCTGACATATATTCCAATGACGTTTGCCACAGCTTTTGTAACTTCAGGCAATTCTACTGGGCATTCACGAGAAACATGGCCGCAAGTTTTGCATTGCCCGACAATGCGACCTTCATAAAGCTTTGCGCAAAGAGCTTGCGTTGCATCATAAAGCATCATCGTCTGTTCTGCGGTTAAATTACCTGTCATATGCTCACCCTCAAAGCCTTGGCGAACATTTCCTTTTCTTGATCGGGCATGCCGTAATCGTTCAAGAACTTCGGCACCATCGCAATCGCTCTCTGTTTGACGCGGTTGTATCTCTCGTCAAACGGAAGATTGCCCGCCCACTTCGACAGTTCAGCTGACTGAGCCCGAACAGTCTGGTTGATCAAACGCGAACGAACCTCAGTCAAAGGATGATGCGTCTTCAGAATGCTCTTCAACCAGTCAGGACAAACGAACTGTTCGTTATCGATGATGTCGTGCGCCTGCTTCCTTCGATACAAATACGCACAATCATAGAACGTCGCCCACCAGCCGGGCTCTCTCATCTCCTGCGTAACACCCGGCCTCGACTGATCGGTTTTGACAGCCGCGAACGAAACCCGCCCAATGATTTTGGCTAGATCATCCGTCCAGTGATCCACAAACCAGTAAGGAAATAGAGGTGGGAAGATCACCCCGCCCATCAATTCGACTAGTTTTGCCGTCGGCGCGACAGCTCCCGTAAAAGACAGATTAGCAAGATGACCATAAACCATCCCGATCTGATCAGGGAAACGAGAAGCCGCATCAAGAATGAGGCTGTCATATCCTGGAGTGATGTAAGGATCGTCATCGGCAGCAACCAGATAGACGTCCGCTTGTGTCGTAACCGCCCTGTTCCACTTATCGGCAATCGTGTCTTCGCGCGGCTTGACGTTCGGAATAACCCTGCTGTCTTTAACGCAGTCAAGGCCAGACAATAACTGCAACGATCTCTGCAGCGACGGATCATCCTCGTCAAGCTGGACATACATGACCGTTTCAGGATGCGTCCAGTTCGCATATGACTTGATAATCGTGTCAGTCAGACGCTCTGGTCTGTTTCGTGTAGCCAAGGTGATACAGAGGCGCATGCTCTTTCCCTATCGCGGCGTGCGAGGGTTAACGTTTTGGTCGTTCCAAGATTGGACCGTTGTCCCAACCACCATTCATCCAAGCGCAGATCTGATCTTTTCCATCTTCTCGTTCAAGAATGAAAATGTCGCCAATCCACGGCATCTTCTCTGGAAGAACTGGCCCGTGTGGTAACTTGCTCTTTGCAAGCATCGACCAAAGATAAGCAGACCACGCGTCCATAAGCTGACCCATTTTTATTCGTCCAGCTTGTAGTTGCCGGCCTGCTGATTGATGTTCAGGACATCAAGACTTTTGTCGATTTGCATCCTGACGCCCCCACCAGTTCCCTTGTACCGTCCGTCCATTTCAAAGCCTGGACCCAGGCTCTTCTTCACGCTGCCAAGCTTCAGAGCTTCATTGCGATCGTTGATCAACTGCTGCGCGTTGCGAATATCTTCAGCGCGCGCCTCATCAGTCAGAACCTTCGGTCTTTCCATCAGGATCTGCTGTCCGCGTACGATGTTGCCCTTAGTGCCAGCAGGAACCAGGGTGCCGGCATAGCGCTCGGCCGGGACTGGTCTCCAGCCGTTCTGATGCATCATGTGATTCTGATCGAGCAAAATGTCCGAGTTGCCTGCAACAGACATCGGATTCCATTGATAGGTCCAGCCTTTCGGAATCATATCCTTCGGGATTTCAAAGATGTCGCCAACCTGGGAACGAGTGCGCGACAGAACCTCTCCGTTGCGACCCGTAACTTCCATACGACCATCAGATTTTGACCGCGCGCCCCGACGAACTTCCGTTCGTGCCGCCGCCTTTTCTTCAAAGATCGGCGGTTTCTTGACCTTGCGTTTAACTGGGGCTTCTGCCTTCCGCGCTGCCCTGTTCGCTGCAGCAACCGCTCGAGCCTTGGCCATTCTCTCGGCCGGCGTCATCTTCGGAGCCTTCGTGATTTCGTCGTCCATGACTTAGCTCTCCGTAAATGATCGGTCGTACTGACCACTTTTCATAAGCGCCAATTTTCGGCGGGCGTATTCCTGCAGCCCGACCGGATCACCTTTTTTAAATTTCCCTTTTGGATCCGAAAAATTCCAGACCACCGTCCCGTCTACCGCGGCCTGCGCTTCTCTTGCCGTCAGGGTCACCGCCGCTCCTCCCGTCGCACCATTCGATGATACAGAAGCCCCAGGCGCCACAGGAGGGGCGGCAGATTTTGGTTTGGGTTCAGTCTTCGCTTCGGTCTTCGTCTCAGTCTTTTCTTCTTTCTTAGTCAGACCAAGATATTCCTCAACGCGCGCGAAATATTCCGGCGTATCAGGAATAAGATCCTCTGCCTGCGCAATAGCATCGGCCGCAGTGAGTTTCTTCAATCCTCTCTCAGACCTCACAAACTCAGGATGCGCCCTGATCCACGCCGCCGTCTGTGGCGTCCTGCCAGTAGCAAACGCCTCCACGGGATCCGTAGGGACTTGCTGTTTCGGAGGAGCCTTGATACGCGCTTCAATATCCGACTTGGCTTCATCAAGCCTGACCAGAGACGCCTTGGCCTCCGCAAGCCTCTCCTGCGCTTCAATCTCGGCTTCTACATCGCCTGCAGCTTTCGCGGCCCGAATAGCAGCCTTGGCCGATTCAACTTCCTGCTTCGAGGAGCCAATCGCAGTTGTGATCGTATCGAGATGGCTCGAGGTTTCCCGCTTGCGAGCGCTTTCCGCGTCCTGACGGTGCTTTGCAGCCTCTATCTCAGCCTGCCGTCGCCGCTCTTCTTCCTCTTGAACGCGCTTTTCCTGGAGCTGCGCACGTTCTTCCAAAGCTTTGTATTGAGCCTTCAGGTCTTCAAGGACATCATCCTTGACCTCGACCTTCTCTTCCTTGACCGCCTGCTCAATATTTGCCTGCTCGTCAGGAACGACGGTTACGGCAATCTCTTCCTCGTCAGCCATTCATCCCTCAATAAATCAATGACGGGTCAGACACGCGACCGCGAATGAACACGTCTTCAATGAGACGGCAGGACAGCCCATCATTGGTCTTGCGGCGGTCGCGGATGAACATCTCAAAGCCATCGGAAGGTCGGTAAACAACCCAGTCACCAGGCTTGACTGAAACCCCCCCAAACTTGGCAACAGTGTCGTCTTCAAATGCCGTTGGTCCTACCTTGAGAACCAACCCGACCTTGCCCTGAAATCGGTTTTCGTCCAGCATCTTATCAGGCACGATGATGCTGCCGATCTTCTCAGTGCCTGAGTAAGTCGCGACCAGAACCAGATTATGAAAGACCTCGTAGTCGCTGAGATCCCCGGCCGCATCAAGTAGAGCCTGCGCGGGATTGTGGCTCGCCTGCTGGGCAAGCTCACGAAGATTAGTTCTCATCTAGTCCCCTCTAGTTCTTTTGGGCCTTCTCGATCTCGCTACAGATGTGCAGCGCTTCATCGATGCCCTCTAGAACCCCAATGCTGCGTTGATACTGTGCCCAGTCCGTAACTGCTCCGCTCAGAATGTGCTCACAACGAGCGTTGCGAACACTTTCCAGTTGTTTGCGTATCGTCCGAATATCGTGGACATGATCAAGAGCAAATACGCGAAATCCTTCGCTCACGCTTCCCATCCCTCGGCTTTTGCGAGATGGTTCTTGCGCATTCTACCAACACCAGAGTTGGCGCCAGCCTTGAGATTTGGACCCATGTCCTCTTTCCATTTCCCGTCCGAATAAATCGGGCCGCCCGTTGCCTTGGTAATCACCGCCTTGCGACCGATGTTCTGGGTGTCGCTTTTGTTGCCGGAATGCTGAATGGGAGTTCTCTTCCCAATCCCGGTCACTCCCATGCTGTCAGCCAGAGATTTCTTCCCGACCATCCCACCCTTGGCTCGGGCCGGCATATCGTTGACGCCATGCTTTTGACGGTGCGGCGTCGACTCGATCTTTCCCTTGAACCTGCGAACAACGTCAGACTTGTCATGGTGCTGGATTCGGCCGCCCTTTTTCCTCATGGGAATATTTGCGCCCCCACCGGGCCTTGGGGGAGGAGCAAGCGGTGGGGGCGCGGCTGGCGTAGGTAATGGGGAGGGCCCCGCGCCAGCCATCTGAGGAGGAGAATGTCCGGGTGCAACAATTACGTTGACGTTGGTCTTGGCGCCCTTCTTGACGCGCCCACCCTTGGCCCGGCCAACCTTGTCAGCTCGAGCCTTGGGTTTCTTGCCGTCAGCCTTCAAAGCACTGGGCTTGACCTCTTTCTTGATCAAAGCCTTGTCTTCAGCCTCATCCGAATGAACCGAACCACCTCGGGCGTATCCCTTGGCGATACGTCCGACACGCTCATGCTCGACACGATGCGCGCGGTGCTCTTTCATGAAAGTCATCGCTTCAGCTCCTTGGGCTCGTAAGCCGCCTTCCCAGTGGTTTTCTTGTCACCGCCATAGTTTCGGATGGTGTCCGTCACATCGGCATCTTTGGCCTTCTCAACAAACTTCTGAACGCCCCGCAACCAGTTCGGGTCGTTTTTATGGGCGGCAGTTTTATACGGATGAGCCATTACTTCTTTCCTTTCGGCGGCTTAGGCGGGTTCAGCGCCTTGTGCGTTTCCAACTGCGCGTCAGTCGCTGCCTTCCGCGCCTCAAGAACATGATTTGCTATGTTCATACCATGTTCGCGATCGTTCTCACGCACACCCAAGCCAGCCTTAACCAATTCAAGCCCATGCTTCATGCGGCTATCGCGGTTTGACTGCTCGAGCTTGGCGCGCTCCATGAGCAATTCCTGCTGATCCTTCGCGAACTCCATGTGAGCCTTCTCCTGGTCAGCCCCGTGGATGATCGCTTCCTTCGCAACGTCGGTCGCGTGGATGTCCTGTTCGGTTTTAAGCTCAGCCGCCTTTTGCTGTGCGTCCTGGGATTGATTTGCAATGTCCGCATCGACCTTCTTGGCCTTGGACGTCGCCTCGATCATCTTCGCCTGTCCAGCCAAATCAGGAGGCGCCTGTTGCGGTGCCTGCTGCACAATCAGCCCGTTCGGATCTTCCTTCATCGCCATCAGGACACGTTTCAGCACCTCGTCCCCGTCCATGCGAGGTGTGAACTGAGGCATCTGGTAGACCTGAACCAGACCCATTGCCTTGGCGATACGGTGGATGTGACTAGGGGTGTTAGGGTCAGAAACCGGGACAAGCTTATGATTGTCCATCGCTTCAATAAGCTGCTCAGACGACCAATCCCCGATCGGGGAATCCGCATCCGACTTGATCAGGTCTTCAGGGTGTCTCCTGAACAACTCCAGGATCATCTGGATTTCTTCGGACTGGGCGTTGTGCATACCCTTGTGGGCCGCCGCCATCACCTTCGTGGCCTGTTCAATCGCGGCCATGATCGTGCCAACAGGAACGTTCTGCACCCCCTCCGACACGGGGATTTCAGCCGACTGAGCTACAGACTTGGATTGATCTGTAATCTTGTCTATGAGCGCCAAAAGTCCGGGCGTGACGTCCTTGTAGAGCGTATTATAGACGAGGCTGGAAACGGGGGCACCCGAAGTCTCGATAGGCTGAAATTCCCCCGGCCCCATCGTAAATGTCGTATTGGTGTTACCTCTTACCGCCCGCTTATCAATGAACCCGCCGGGGAAGTTTGCGAACATCCCGGCATCCAGCGCCTCCCTCCACGCCGCAGTCATCGCAGCCGAAGCGTTGCCAAGGATGTTGACCATCCCCGTGCCATAAAAACCCGGCCCAGGAACGTACGGGTATTTCACGTACATCTTGATGCGCGAGCACCATTCGTCGTCTTCCTGCCAATCTCTTCGGATCGACAAACACTCCTCATTGTCCTTGTCGATCGAAACCAGATAGGGAAGCGGGACACCCTGCCCCTTGAACTTGCTTTTCTCAGGAATGAACTCGTCCAGGTCCAGCTCGCACTGGGTTTCCCAAATGGTATAGGGCTTGTCTTCCGGTCTGGAAGGTACTGCTTCAGTCCCCTGTATAGCCGCGATCTTCTCGCCCACAATATTGGCAGTTGGGTTGGGTTGGGCTTCCCCAACTTTCCTGTACGCACCAATCAACTGCATCAGCTTGAACACTGACGGACGCATGGTGATTTCATGCGTGATGCGGCCACAGCTTCTAAGGTTCTTCGATGTATCCGAGACGATCAGATCCTTCGCCTCGACCATCTCCGAAACTGGTCGTCGACGTCTCGGACACCGATAGACCTTCTTGAACCCGCTCCCCCTGAAATACGTCCCCCACAAAAGCATGTGAGACGTTTCAGGGTAGTATTCGCTTGCTGTCGTGGTCAGGTAGCGGTTAACGGCCCTTTCAAGGCGCTCGGCCTGGTCGTCCTCGGTCTTGGTTTCTTCCCCGTCAGACTTGACCTTGACCGGACCATCCGCGGGCAAGAGCTCGGCTTCAGCATTGGCCCAACCCTTTAGACATGCCTCCAGCAGCATGGGGTTCTTGACCTTGGACATGACCGGGCCGTCGCCCGTGGTCTGCACATCCGCGGAGGGGTCCTCGATCTGGAGCCCCATCAAATCCAGACCTCGAGTCGTATTCGCTAGCCAGCCTTGCCTAGATTGGTCGTCGGCCTTGATGCCTTCGATCAGGTCATTGATGATGACCGAGAGCTTGGTCCCGTCTAGCTCATCAATGAGGTTGTCAAACCACCCATCATCTTTTTTCGGTCCCAGACCGGGCTTGGCGTTGAGGCGAACAATTGCCCCACCGTCCGGCTGCATCTCCGTAATGGAGCCTGTTTCCAGGTCGACAAAAATTGTCTGTTCGTCGTCCTCGACAATGACCTTGAGAGGTTCCACAGGCTGCCCTCATGACGGCTCAACCCAGCTCGGGTTAAACGGTCAATCAGGTCGGCAGCGTGCGCGACCAAATCAAAATATAGAACTGTTTGCGCCAAATAACAATTTGGTGTGAGGGTTTCCACCTCACTGCGCGGGTAGTGGCGGCCCCGCTCTGGCTTCAGCTTGGGACCAACCAGCCTAAGCCCTATCTGCAATCCCTTCCAACCAGCGGCATGACGTCGCCTATCCTGACGCACTGATCTTTGGTTTCGCCCAGCACGAACACGATGATCCCCACCGCAACTAGAATGCATATCATTTCCAAGGTCTGTCTAGTCATGCCCGCCCCGGCTTCAAAATGCTTGACCGCCGAGACGTCCGCTCCTTCGTCCCATCAGTCACCGCAGCGTGGATCTTGTACTTCAGGTCATCACAGGCAAGGTTCAAGCTCCCCGCATCCCGGCCCGCCATGACCGTGGCAAATCCATTCTCCATGCAAGCCACGATGCCAATGGTCTTGATCTGGCCTTCAAGGGCTTGTGCCAGGGCTTCCTTGAGCAGGTCGACAATAGCCGCTTGATCTTCAGATAGCGGCGTTCCGATTAGCTTTGTCATCTCTTCTTCCCCTTCGGCAGCCGCGGCATGTCCCGCCATATCCTGGGAAATACCGGCCGCTCACCACAGAAAAACAATCCCCTCTGACCGTTCCAGACCGCAACCCTCACCTTATCATCCACGTCAACCAAAACCTCTTCCCCAGGAGGAGGCTTGATCTTCGCTGTCGATTGCCAGACGTCAGCCATTAAAGTTCAGTGCTCCATCATCGCGAACACTGACTATCCGAATATCGCGCCAAAAATCAATAAAAGCTCAACGTCTGCTTCTTCCCATGATGGTAAAGCTGCTCCATCTCGCGCGCATGGGCCTCGTCATCGTCAATCAGCAAATCGTTGTCCCGAATGAACTTGATCGCCTGCGTCGAAGAGTCCGTCAGGTCCATGTATTTGTGCTTCGGAAATGCCTCCATCTCCTCAATGACCATTTCCGCCCAGTCCCGCGCAGGCGCATAGACTAACATCTGGCTGAACGTCGGCTGCACAGCCAAAGCCCGCGCCTCCTTGCTGCCCTTCACAGGACAAAGCTGGATCCCGAAGCCAAGCCTCCCATACCTGTTCTGCAATTCCTGCGCCGCAGACATCCCGCTCGCCTTGGCCTCGATCAATAAATTATCGACCTTGAACCGCTCACAGGAATACTTGACCCACTCAACCAGCCCCCATGACGATTGCGTGCGCTGAATGTAATCCATCCTCGATTCCCCAGGAAGAGGATCGGCCCTAGGACCGGAAAACTGCAAATGCTTCCTCCAGGCATGGACGAGCATAACACGGTTTTTGTCTTCCTGATTCCGGAAAATACCCCAGATCGTCAACGCGCTCGGGTCGTTTCGTTCCTGTTCGGTAAAAGCCGAGTCCAATGAAGCTATCAGGTACTCAAACGCAGGGAATTTGCCGTCGTTGCTTTCCCATAGCTGCCACCAATCGCGCTTGAAAATACCGCCGCCTCGAGGGGTGGGAGACTGCATGTACTGGCCAGCTGTCGCGTACGGGCCAATGTCGACCTGAATCGCGTCCCAGACATGCTCAGGAAAGCGCTCTGGCCATGCCAGGATGTC
>Ga0335069_10002711_pt1 | contig 27040 bp, 20 predicted proteins | sample Lox_Sample_11_FD_206714 | JGI IMG/M metagenome (GOLD analysis project Ga0335069, IMG submission 206714) | Soil microbial communities from Loxahatchee National Wildlife Refuge, Florida, United States - Lox_Sample_1.1 | ecosystem: Environmental > Terrestrial > Soil > Wetlands | place: USA...
CTTCAACGGCGACGGCAAACCGGACGTGGCGTTCGCGGTTTCAGGAGAGGGATACGGGGGCAATGCATTTGTCTTCGTGAACCTGACTTCCGCTTCCGGCGGTTGCTCATACGCGCTGGGCTCAACTTCCGTGCAGTCTTCATCAGCCGGAGGAAACGTCGCTGTCACCATTCAAACCGCTTCCTCCTGCTCCTGGTCGGTAACTGGCCTGCCCGGTTGGATCACCGTTTCCGGGCCATCCTCCGGCAAAGGATCGGGAAGCGTCACTCTGGTGGTGGCCGCAAATTCCGGTGCGGCTCGCAGTGCGTCGGTTTCGATCGCCGGCGTTAGCGTTACGGTGAATCAGGCCGGCAGCTCCGGTGGCGGTTGCACCTACGCGATTAGCGCGGGCGGTCAGGCGTTCAACGAAGCTGGGGGCAACGGAAGCGTCAGCGTCACGGTGCCTGCGGGCTGCCAGTGGACCGCCTCGGGAGCGCCTAGTTGGGTCACTATCTCGAGCGGCGCGAGCGGTAACGGAAACGGCAGCGTCACCTTCCAGGTGCAGGCCAATGCAAGCGGGGCTGATCGCAGCGCAGCCCTTACCATCGCCGGTCAGACTTTTACCATCGACGAAGCGAGCCCGTTGCCCGCAGGCGTGTCCCTGGGATCCATGGCTCAGATCGCCGTGGCCGGAGGCTGGAAGATCACCATTACGCTCGTAAACACCGGAACAACTCCGGCGCGTGCGCGCTTGAACTTTTTCGATAACAACGGAAATCCTCTCGTGTTGCCGTTATCTTTCCCGCAAGCGCCGCTGGCCGCGGGGCCGCTCCAGGCATCCACCTTTGATCAAACGCTGAACGCCGGTGCCGTGCTCGTCATCGAAAGTACAGGACCGGCCAGTATCCCTGACATGGTCGGATGGGCGCAATTGCTGAGCTCTTCGGGTATCGGCGGCTATGCGATTTTTACCGAGACCGCGTCGAACCAGGAAGCCGTTGTGCCGCTCGAGACCCGCAACGCCAGTTCGTACCTGCTGGCCTTCGATGACACCGGTTCTATCGCCACGGGTCTGGCGATTGCCAATGTCGGCGCTTCACCCAACGCCGCCACCGTTCTCGGCCAGGTGAACGCCGCTGCGGCATCCGCCAACGTCCCCGTCATCATCCGCAATGACTCCGGCACGCAGATCGGAACTGAGAGCCTGGCACTCGGCTCCCAGCAGCACACTTCATTCCTGCTGGCGCCTCAGTATGCGGTGACGAAGGGCGTTCGCGGTACGGTGGAGTTCGATACGCCCGCGGGTTCTCAGATCAGCGTGCTCGGCCTGCGTTCCGAGGGCCCCGCGTTAACCACCATTCCGGTGCTGGCCGGTGTCGGCACGGGCGGCGGTTCGATGGCGCACGTGGCCTCCGGCGGCGGTTGGGGAACCACCTTCACGCTGGTTAATGTGGATACCGTGCAGGCGCAGGCCACGCTCAGTTTCTTTGATGACAGCGGCCATCCGTTGAACCTGCCGCTCACTTTCCCGCAGACGGGTACGAATCAGACGGCAACTTCGGTGACCAAGACCCTGGCACCCGGCGCATCGCTCGTGATTGAGGCGCAGGGGCCTGCGGCGCAAACTGTTGTATCGGGTTCGGCGCAGCTCTCGACCGCCGGTAAGGTCGGCGGTTTTGCCATCTTCCGCTATGCGCCTACCGGCCAGGAAGCCGTAGTCCCGCTCGAAACGCGTGCTGCCAATGCTTACGTACTCGCGTTCGATAACACCAACGGATTGGCGACGGGCCTCGCGCTTGCCAACCTTTCCGCGCAGGCTGTCAGTGTGCCCGTGGTGTTGCGTGACGATCAAGGCGCGTCGCTGGGATCGCCATCCATCAACCTGCCCGCGAACGGTCATACGTCTTTCTTGCTGGCGCCGATTTATGCGGCGACCGCCGGCAAGCGCGGGACGATCGAGTTTGATACACCCGCCGGTGGCAAGATCGCGGCGCTCGGTCTGCGTGCGACACCCTCCGGCACGCTGACAACGGTCCCGGTGTTAGTGAAATAGAGCCTTGCGGGAATGTGCTTCCGTCAGCCTCGCCGCACGTCAGTTCCCCGCATACGGGGTTCTGGGAAGCGTGGCCGTTTGGCTTCTGGGGTCACGGCGCAAAATTCAACCGGAAGATGGACGAAGCCATCATGGCGCAGCTGACCAATCCGTCGGTCGATGCTGCCGCCCGGGCGATTGATGTGGCACCCACCACGCTTATGCGCTGGATGAAGGATTTTGAATTCGACAGTGCCTATCGGGTAGCCCGCAGGGCGGCGTTCGGGCAGTCAGTTGCGGTTGCAACAGGCGACAGGCGCCGCCGTTTCGGTCCTGCTGAAAGTGATGGTGGACTCGGCGACGCCGCCATCGGTGAGAGTCCGGGCAGCCGACAGCGTTCTCGATCATTCGGCGAAGGCAATCGAACTGGAGGATATTGAGACGCGTGTGGCCGAATTGGAGCAAGCGGCCGCGGCCTCCAACGACGGACATCGGAACTGAGTCTGCATGCGCACGGCGCTGAAGCGGCGACTAAAACAGTTGGAGGGGCGTTTGAGTGCCAATGGCGGTCAACCGCGAAAAGTGCACCAGATCGTTGTCAGGAGAATGGACGGCGCAGCGGGCCTGGAGAATGCGGGGTCCAGTCGGACCCTCTGCCAAGATGGACCGAAGTCCCCTACATCTGCACACGTCTGATCCTCAGAACAACACCGCATGCGCGGCCGGCGTGGTAACCGCCCGGCCGTCTCAATCAAAACGCAATTCTGTACTCCTCACCTGTGTCAATAGGCGTTCCTGTCACACCTCTGGCTGACTTCTCCCACCGCGTTGAGGGGCGAAGGCGGAGTTCCGGGACCAAACCCTCCGCCGATTCGGAGCCGAAACACGCATACGAGCGAAAGCGTAACGTCTGCCGGAGAAATGCAGGTCTATCGCCGCACAGTAGAATTCCAGAAGTCCCAAGGAGGCGTTGCGATACAGTTCGCCTTTGCCCTCGTGGCATTATTACCGTGTTCTCAGTTGACGCGACCGGGGTTACAGATTCTCACTAGCGCCTTCCCCTCCCCCCGGTGATGCCATTCGCCGCGTGAATTTCAGGTACGCAAACCCCAATCGTCCGCGTGTTCCTCCAGCGCTACACGCACCAACTGGCTGCGTGTGCGGACGCCGGTCTTGGCGAACAGTTGTTGCAGCGCAGATTTCACCGATGCTTCGGAAAGATTCAGGCGCGTGGCAATTTCCTTATTGCTCAGCCCTTCGAACACGGTGAGCAGCACCTGCCGTTCGCGCTCCGTGAGCTGTTTACGGCGCTCCTGCTGGTGCGTTCGATCCACTGCCTGCACAATCGCCTGAATACACCGTTGGTCGATCCAGGTTTCTCCGGCCATCACTTTGCGAATGGCTTCGCTCAGCAAAGCGGGGGAGCTGTGCTTGAGGAAGATTCCGCAGACTCCGTAGCCCAGGGCGCGAACGGAATCGGCGTCATTCATTCCCGCCGTCACGATGAAGATGCGGCCGGTATATCCGGCGTCGCGAGCCTTGCGAATAAACTCGAAGCCGTACTCCTCGCCTAAGTCGTAGTCGAGTAACACCAGATCAATCGTTTCACGAGAAAGAACCTTGAGCGCCTGGCTTGAGGTCGCGCAGTGGGCGATCATCTCAAAGTCTGGCTCAGTGTCTAGCAGCCGGCTGAGGCTCTCGCGAAAGAGCATGTGATCGTCGAGCAGCAGCAGGCGAATTTTCACCATCTTCTTGTTCCAAAGATTCTTCCTGGCGGTCCGACGCCGGGGTCAGGACGACCGCAAAGCAGCACCCCTCATCAAGCGGCTCATACTTGATATCCCCCTGAAAGACCCGCACGAAAGCGCGCGATAGATATAAGCCGAGCCCGGTAGCATCCGCTCCCGCTTGAAAAGGCTGGAATAGACGATCCGGAGCCGCCACGCCACACCCGCTGTCGATGAATCGCACAACCAGCGCGTTTCCCTCAACGGACGCTCGGACCGCCAGCTCTTTACGCGGCTGGTTCTCCGTGGCGCGCTGGCTGTTCTTTGTGATGTTGAGAAATGCCTGCAAGAGCGCTTGGGGCTCGGCGGAAACCAGTGGGAGCGACTCCGGCACCTCCCACCGAACTGAGATGCCGGATTCGCGGAAAGAAGGCTCAATCACGATCCGCAGGTCCTCGAGAACGGAATGGATATCGATTCGCTCGGTTTCGAGCTGCTTGGATTGTTGCAGCTCCAAACCGGCCATCCTTCCCAGGCCCTCCACCAACGAGCCCAGCGCGCGAAAATCCTCGCCGCGGGAGAGCTTTTCGTTTCGCGCGAGCTTGGCATGTACCGCTGCAATCGCTCCGCACATGTTCCGGATCTCGTGACACACGGCCCCGACCAGAATCTTAGAGGCAGACTGCAACTGTTGCAGGCTGAATTCCTCCCGCTCGCGCAAATCTTCCGAGGCATCGAATACCACGGCGGCGAGCCTGGGTCCGGATAGGGTTCGGTACGTCGAAAACCAAATTTGCGCCAGAAATACGTCGCCATTTTGCCGCCAGCCCCGGCACTCCATCACGGTCCTAAAGGCTTGGGTCTCCGCGCTCATGGGTGGAACCACTGCAAGTGCTGGGAGATAGCGCGAAATGTACGTGCCTTCCAAGGATGGCGCCGCTAGCCCCAATAGACGGTGAGCCGCGTCGTTGGCCAGCAAGACCTTGCCCTTGCCGTCTAAAGTAAAAATCGTTGCCGGACTGCTCTCGATCAGAACTTTCAACTGCTCTTCGGCTTCGCGCCGCAGCCCGATTTCTTTCTCGATCTCCAGCAAATGCTGATCGGCCAGCCGCCGGTTTCGCGCAGACTCAAAAACAAAAAGACCGGTGCCGAAGAAGGCCACAAATGTAAGGATGACGCGCGGGATTCCAACGGCGTGAGTCCAGGGAAACGAACCGAACGCCTCGCAAAGCCCGGTATACAGCGCCGCTACCAGGGCAATTTGCCATCGAGCGAGGAGGCTCCCCACCATCAGCATGGGGAACAGATATAGAAAACCGAAGGAAATGTTGACGTCAAAACGCCAGTCGATGAGGGCAACCAACGTGGTCAACGCGGCGGCGCACACCAATCCGGTGGTCCTGCCCCCCGGCAGGAAGCCGAACGACATTTGCTGCAGCTTGCTTTGTGCCAACTAAAACCTGTTCACCATTCTAGAGGAACGGGCCCGGTGGACGCTCTGTATCCATTGGCTACCCAAAAGATCCAATCGAAAGGCATATCGGCCTTGGACGAATGATTGATGGAGGTGGCACAAGCCACCTTTTTAGACTACAGAGAGAACTGCTACACCGACCGTAGCTCCGCCGAGCTGAGATGTCTCAAAGACGCATTCGCATCCGGAACACGACTCTGCCTAGCCCACCCTACTGGCGGTCGATTGTCGCTTCCTCCGTGCTCCTGCTCTCGGTGATGCTGTCGTTCGAGGCGTTCTCGGATCCCCGGTCGGGCGACTTGAAATCGCCAGCGGTGGTCGCACCGGTGCTTGGGTTGTTCGTACTTACCGAGACCGCAGTCTTCTATGCGGAGTTCCGGTTGAGAAGAAGGCGCCCGTCTACGGGACACCGGGGTCAGCGGTCCGTAGCGCTTGACGAGGCAGACCGTGCCAGCTGAATTGCGGCGCGTGGGTCGGCCGGCTCTTTTATTGGCACTCACTGTTGGCGGCATCACACCGCGAGTCGTCGCGCAAACCCCGTTCACGTGGCAGCAGATCAAGGAAAAGTTCGCAGCTGCCAATCCCACCCTGAAAGCAGCCCAGGCGAGCATCGATGAATCGCGCGCCGCCGAGATCACGGCTTATCTGCGTCCCAACCCGGACGCGAGCGGCACGCTCGATCAGATTAATCCATTCACAACCCAGCCTCCGCCGAATGGAGGCGGAAACCGCTACAGCCCTTTCGCCTTCTCGCTGCCCTCCGGCTCGATCAGCTATCTGCATGAGCGGCAGCATAAACGCGAGTTGCGCCGCGACACGGTCAGGGAATCCACCGCCATCGCGGAATCGACCTATCTGGACCAGGAGCGTGGTTTGATTTTTAACCTACGCGGTGCGTTTGTGCAAACACTGCAAGCGAAAGCGGTGCTTGAGAACGCGAAGGAGAACCTGGAGTACTGGGACAAGGAACTGGATGTAAATCGCATTCGCTATAAAGCCGGTGATCTCGCACTGGTCGATCTGAACCGTCTGGAGCTGCAGCGCGCACAATTCGAATCCGACTTCGAAACAGCCATCGTGAACCTGCGGACCGCCAAACTCCAGGTGCTGATGCTGCTGAACGACCGGACACCGATCGAGCAATTTGATATCGCAGGGTCGTTTGATTTCATAGATCAACTGCGGCCTTTGGAGGATTATCGGAATGTCGCGCTCGACGCTCGTCCCGACCTGAAGGCGTCGGTGCAAAACGTGGAGTTGGCCAGGCTCAATCACCAGCTCGCGGTCTCAAACGGTTCCACAGACCCAACGTTCAGCGTGGACTTCGCACGGAATCCGCCGATTCCGGTCTACTTTGGAGTCAGCGTTTCCATTCCGCTGCGGATCTTCGACCGCAACCAGGGCGAGAAGGCTCGGACGCAAATCGACATCGGCCGCAATGAACGGCTGCTCGATGCCGCCCAGGCGTTGGTTTTCAGCGATGTCGATTCCGCCTACTGGACGCTGGTGCAATCGTTGAATCTGCTTCGGCCGTACAAGACCAAGTATCTGCCGTTAGCAACGGACGTCCGCGACCGGACGGCGTTTTCCTTCCGCAACGGGGGTGCGTCGCTCTTGGACTATCTGGACGCAGAGAAGTCATACCGCGACACTCGCCTGGGGTACTTGAACTTGATTGGCGCGTACTTGACCGCCGCGGCCCAGATGAACATGGCGGTGGGCCGGGAGGTATTGCAATGAATCGTTTTCTGCTGATGGAAGCAACCCTTTGCATGGCTGTCAGCTTGCTTGTGACCGGTTGCGAGAAAAAAGCGACGGCCCAACAAGAATCCGTCGGAATGGTCACCGCATCGGTGCAGCCCGATATGGATTCCAACAACTTCCGCGTGGACAAACCCGATCGCTTCCCGCTGGTGACGGCTGGTGAATACATCGCCGCCCCGGAGTTGAACGTTACGGGTGTCGTGAATCCGGACGTCTCGCTGCAAGTGCCCGTGCCGTCCCTGGCTACTGGCCGGATCGTCGAAATCGATGCCCGCCTGGGAGACATGGTAAAGAAGGGACAACTCCTCTTCAAAGTCCGCAGCACCGACGTCTCCGGAGCTTTCTCGGATTACCGCCAGGCCGTCAAGAATGAGCAACTGACGAAGATCCAGCTCGATCGCGCCAACATTCTGTTCGATCACGGAGCCATTCCCAAAAGCACCCAGGAAATTGCGCAGAACGCCGAAGACAACGCCCTCATCGTTCTCGAAACCGCCAAGGAACACCTGCACGTACTGGGCGCCGATCCCGACCATCCCACCGGCATTGTCGAGGTATTTGCGCCGGTTGCCGGAACCATTACGGATCAACAGATTACCGACCAGTCCGGCGTGCAGGCTCTGACACCGCCGAATCCCTTCACCATTTCCGACCTCTCGCGCGTTTGGGTCATCTGCGATGTGTGGGAAAACAATCTGGCGCAAGTTCACGTTGGCGAATATGCGGATATTCACCTGGTAGCGTATCCCGACCGTGTTTTAAAGGCGCGCATCAGCAATATCCTGCCGATCATGGATCCCAACATCCGGACCGCCAAGGTCCGGTTGCAGGTGGAAAACCCCGGTCTCATGCGCGTGGGGCTGTTCGTAACGGCGACGTTTCACGGCCAGTCCAAGGAGAAATACGCGACAGTGCCGGCCACTGCGATTCTTCACCTGCACGATCGCGAATGGGTCTACGCCCCATTACCCAACGGCGCATTCCGTCGCCAGGAAGTAGTCGCCGGCAGCATGCTGGCGGGCAATCTGCAAGCCGTGACGTCGGGTCTCCAGCCCGGTGATCGCGTGGTAGCGAGCGCTCTCGTTTTCCAGAACACGGCGGAACAGTAGATGATTGGCCGCCTAGTCGATTTCGCGCTCAAGAACCGCTTCCTGGTGCTGGCTGCGGCTCTTTTGCTGTTCGCCTGGGGCGCGATCTCGTTTCACCAGCTTCCGGTGGAAGCCTATCCGGACGTGGCCAATAACTACGTCGAGATCATTACGCAGTGGCCGGGAATTTCCGCCGAACAGATCGAACAGCAAGTCACGGTGCCGCTCGAAATTGTCATGAACGGCATCCCGGGAGTGGTCCACCTGCGTTCCTTTTCCCTATTCGGCCTGTCCGACTTAAAACTGGTGTTCGATGACGATACCGACAACGCCTGGAATCGCGAGCGCGTGCTCGAAAGGCTCGCGCAGGTTACGCTCCCCAATGGCGTCGTTCCGCAGATGGGCACCGATTGGAGTCCCGTCGGCCAAATTTATTTCTTCACGCTGCACAGCACCAACCCGGCGTACGACGTGATGGAATTGAAATCGATCGAAGACTGGGTAGTCGAAAAGAATTTCAAAGCCGTCCCGAACATTGTTGATGTTGCCAGCTTCGGCGGTCCTACGCGCGAGTATCAGGTGCGCGTTGATCCGAACAAGTTGATTTCCTACGGCCTCAGCATCGGCCAGGTCGAGCAACAACTCACCAACAACAACACCAACGCCGGGGGCAGCTTCGTCGAAGCCGGATTACAACAGGTCAACATCCGAGAAGTGGGTCTGGTCCGGGACGTCCACGATATCGAAAGCACCGTCATTATGGCCAAGAACGGCACGCCGCTGCGGGTGAAAGATATCGCCACCGTCGCGCAAGGCCCGAAGATCCGGCTGGGCCAATTCGCTCGTGCCATTCGCCGCGAGGATGGCAAGATCGTGGACAACGATGATGTGGTTTCCGGCATCGCGCTCCTGCGCAAAGGCGCCGATTCGGACACGACGCTTCGAGCGCTTCACGCGAAGGTGAACGAGATGAACGACCACATCCTGCCGGCCGGGGTAAAGATCGATCCGTTCATCGACCGCAGCGATCTGGTGCACTTCACCACGCATACCGTGCTCCACAACCTCACCGAGGGCATCATTCTGGTCGTTATCGTTCTGTTTCTGTTTCTCGGAAATGTCCGCGGCGCCATCATTGTCGGCCTGACCATCCCGTTCTCACTTTTGTTCGCCGCCACCTGTCTCAAGCTCAAGGGCATTCCCGCAAATCTGCTATCGCTGGGAGCTCTGGACTTCGGAATGGTTGTGGACGGAGCCGTGGTGATGGTGGAAAACATCGTGCGCCATCTCAGCCGGCGCGATGAGAACCACAAGACGCCGCAGGAGAAGATTTTCGAGGCCGCGCACGAAGTGCAGCGTCCAGTTTTTTACGCCATCGCCATCATCATCACGGCCTACTTGCCGATTTTTACGCTCCAGCGCGTGGAAGGGCGCCTGTTCAAACCCATGGCCTGGACGGTGGCTTTCGCTTTGTTGGGCGCCCTGTTGTTTTCGGTGTTGATAACGCCTGTGCTCGCCAGCCTTTTCTTTCCCAAAGGAACCAGTGAGTGGCACAATCCGGCGATGATTTGCCTAACCTCGATGTACCGCAAAGCGTTGAGAACAGCCATCCGGCTTCGCGTCCTTACAGTAGCTGTCGGCGTCGTTGGCCTGGCCATGGCGCTGTACCTTTGGCAAGGCGGCGTTATCGGCTCCGAGTTCCTTCCGCATCTGGATGAAGGCGCCCTGTGGGTGCGTGGGACGCTGGCGCCGAGCACTGGGCCCACCGAAGGCATCCGGCTCTCCAATCAAGCACGAATTGTGCTGTGTTCCTGGCCCGAAGTTACGCAGTGTACCAGCCAGGTGGGACGCCCCGACGACGGGACCGACACCACCGGATTCTTCAATACTGAATACTTCGTGGACCTGAAGCCAAAGGAGGAGTGGCGTTCGGGCTTCCACCAAAACAAAGAGGAACTGATTGCGGCCATGAGCCGGGAACTCGAAAAGATTCCCGGTGTGATCTGGAACTTTTCGCAGCCCATCGCCGACAACATGGAGGAAGCCGTCAGCGGGGTGAAGGGACAGCTCGCCACCAAGGTTTATGGCGACGATCTGACCGTTCTCGAGGAGAAGGCCGATCAGGTGGTCAACATCATGCGCGCCGTACCTGGCATCCAGGATCTCGGCGTCTTTCGCGTTCTCGGCCAGCCCAACGACAACTTCACGGTAAATCGTCAGCAGGCCGCGCGCTATCAGATCAACGTGGCCGACGTCCAGGACGCCATCAACACCGCCGTGGGAGGAAATGCACTCACGCAGGTGTTGCAAGGCGAGGCACGTTACGACCTCGTGATGCGCTACCTTCCGCAGTACCGCGATACCAAGCAAGCCATCGAGGATATCCGGCTGTTGGCCCCGACCGGAGAGCGCGTCTCGCTGTCCCAACTGTGCAACGTCGAAGAACGCGACGGCGGTTCGGAAATCTATCGCGAAGGCAATCAACGGTACGTCGCTATCAAATACAGCGTGCGTGGCCGCGACCTGGGCGGCGCGGTTGAAGAATCGATCCAGAAAGTGAACCGGCAATTAAAGCTGCCGCGCGGTTACCACATCGATTGGGAAGGCGAATACGAAAGCGAGAAGCGGGCGGAAGCACGCCTGTTGGTGATCGTTCCCCTGACCATCCTTCTGATCTTCATCATTCTCTACACCATGTTTCGCTCGTTCAAGTGGGCGATCCTGATTCTCGTCAATGTGATGCTCGCGCGCATCGGAGGCTTGCTGGCGCTCCTGATGACTCACACTAATTTCAGCGTCTCCTCTGGCGTCGGCTTCCTCGCGCTCTTCGGTGTTTCGGTGCAAACCGGCGTGATCATGCTCGAATACATCAACCAGCTTCGTGCACGAGGCCGAACGGCGGCGGATTCGGCGGTGGAGGGAGCCGTACTAAGACTCCGACCCATCATGATGACAATGCTCGTGGCAACCCTCGGATTGCTGCCCGCCGCGCTTTCGCACGATATCGGCTCCGACTCCCAGCGGCCCTTTGCGATCGTGATTGTCGGCGGGCTGATTTCTGATCTTGTGATGAGCATTTTCCTGCTGCCCGCGCTGTACGTCTGGATGGCGCGTGACCACGATGTGCTCCCAGAGGTTGATACCACAGAAGAGGTTTAGGGAACGGTAAAAATGCGTGCACGTACTCAACGGTCTGCTCTGCTGTCAGATTCATGCGTTGGTATTCTTCCCATTTGCGGGCTGCCTCTTCGTCCTGGCTGGGGATCATATGTGCATAAACTTCCTGCGTCGTTCGGATGGAACTGTGGCCCAGTCGGGCGGACACAACCGGCAAAGGTACGCCGCTCGCCAGTAGGTGCGAAGTGTGCGTATGACGTAGAAGGTGCAAGCCGGCACCCTTAGGCTTCGGTGTTCAATGAACCGGGCGGAACTCTTGTGGTGGCTGCGCATTCTTTGTAAGTGATAGAAAACTTGGTAGCGCTAACGGGAATCGAACGTGTATAGCGCCAGTTCAGTCCAGTTCAGTCCAGTTCAGTTCGGTCTAAGTCAGTGCAAACACGTTCAGTTGGTACGGCGTGACCTGCCAGAAAGGCGCCACAAAGTGCTGGCGTGCCAGCGCGGTGCCAGCGCGGTGCCAGCGCGGTCACCCCCGAATGGGCCAAGAATCGCGCCCGGACGCGCCGTTTAGCATCGGGTCCGCTCGGCCTGCTCAGTGCCGGTGGAGTGCCAATTGCCGCAGCCGGTGCCCAGTTACCTCCTCTGCCCCTTCGCTGCCTGTGACATCCACCCGGTGTGTATACCGGTGTGCTCCACAGGCCTCGACGCCGAACAAGACGCGGGCACGTGACACTGGCTACACGAACAGGTCGATAGGCACGCGAAGGAGTTCGGCGAGCTGCTTGGCCTGCGTCTTACTAATGCTGCGCTTGCCGTTCAGGATCTCCGATACACGGCTCTTGGGTAGTACGGTCCAGAGGTCGCTCGGCTTCATGTTTTTCTCTTCGAGCAGATATGCCAGCATCTTATGCGGTTTGGCCTTCGGAAGCGGGTGTGCCCGGTTTTCGTATTCGTCGATCAGGATACTGAGCAGTTCCAGGAGCCGGCCCTCCTCCTCGGACATCTCATCTTCTGGTTTGTCCAGGAGGGCTGCGGCCGCGCCGAGCAGGCGATGGTATTCCTCCTCCGTTCGGATGGCGACGGGCAGAGTCACATCGAGTAGCTTTCGATATTGACGTTCATCGAGTAACGTAGCGCTCATAGTTTCCATCTCCCCTTATCGTATTCGGCATGCGTGAGGATGTGCCGGATGTAGACGATCTGCCATCGGTACTTGATCACCGAGACGAGCCGATACTTGTTTCCGCTGATGTTGAACACCGTGAAAATGCCCACAGCATCGGCGTGCGGAAAGTCGGCTCGGACATCGGCCAAATGTCTCCATGCGGCTCGCTTGGTTATGCTGTGCCAATACAGCAGCGGCTCCAACGCATCTTTGTGTGTCTTGCTGAATTCGGTGATCGCAGCCTTACTGATGATCCTCACCGCCTCAAGGTTACCAAAATGGTAACCGCCGTGCAATAGAAAGTTGTTCGGCGACGGGCGACCTCCTCGCAGGCCGTTCGCGCGTGCCAGCGCGGTGCCAGCGCACGGCTCTCTGCGCTCTTCCAAAAACCCGATTTGGATTTACACTAGGGGCATGCCTATCCAGGTGGACGCTGTGTATGAAGACGGCGTACTGCGCCCACTCCAGCCGCTGGATTTGAAGGAGTACGAACACGTTGTTCTCAGCGTGATCAAAGCCGCACCCGCTTCCAGCCGATCCAGCTTGGCTGTCGAGTACATTGAAAAAATCAAGCGGGACCTCCCAGCCGCCGAACCGGGCCCTGAGCTCGATGAAGTACGTCGGCGCCTCGCTAAAATTCCCGGCTCTATGGCTGCCGAAATTGTCGCTGAGCGCGGGGACCGTTGATCTTTGCCGGGATACTTCTTCGACTCCAGCGCGCTGGTGAAGCTTTACCACTCCGAGCCTGGCACACCCGCCGTCGATCAAATCTTGAGTGCCGCTGGCAACAGAATCCGAATCGCGCGCCTAACGCCGGCTGAGCTAACATCGGCGTTCGCGATCAAAGTGCGGACGCAATCAATCAGACGCCAGGACGCGGATGCATTTCTGGGCCGGTTTCGAAGAGATGTCGCCAATGGAAAGCTCGAAATTTTCCATGGCTGAATCAGAGTTTGCGATGGCAGACGCTCTGGTCGAACGCTATGCTTTCGACTTCCGTCTTCGCGCCCTTGACGCGCTGCAGTTGGCCGTAGCACTTGAATTGCGGAATCAGCAGTTGGTGGATCACTTCGTCGCGGCTGACAAAATCCTTTGTGAGGTTGCGACACTGGAGGCGTTCTCGGTTACAAATCCGGAAAATTTCTGACATCTCCTGAATCAAACCTGTGCCGTCGCCGCCAGATGACTTCCAGAACGAGCGTGATCTCCGAGCCAGACTTGAAGGAGCTCGCGAAGAAAGCCAGCGGCTGAGGGAAGAAGTGCGCCGGCTGAAGGCGCTGCTCGAAAAGCACGCCATTCCGCTCGACCAGCCCGTGGCGATTACGCATGAGGCATGTCTGCCAGTCGCGTCTGAAATGGCGCGACTGGGTACGCTCTCCGACAATCAGGCCGAGATCACTCTGTTCCGGTCGCTCTTCCGCGGCCGTGAAGACGTCTATGCCGAAAGGTGGCGCACCAAGGACGGGACCTGGGCATACCGGCCCGCTGGCAAGAAAGACTGGAATGCGGTTCTCGCCAGCCGCCCTGAGGAGAAGAAGAAGGTTGATCGCCTAACTCGTGTTCTATATGCGATGACGGCTGACGTCATTCGAGAGCACTTGACCGGCAAGAAGACCATCGGGATCTACCCTCTGCTGACCGACGACACGTGCTGGCTCCTGGCAGCCGACTTCGACAAGAAGACGTGGCAGGAGGATTCTTTGGCATTTGTGGAAACCTGCAAGAGGGCAGGAGTGCCTGCGTACCTGGAGCGGTCCCGGTCCGGCAACGGAGGCCACGTTTGGATATTCTTCGAACGGCCCGTACCCGCGTCTCTCGCGCGCAAGATGGGTTGTGCGTTACTTACCCGGACCATGGAGCGGCGCCATCATTTGGGTCTTGATTCCTACGACCGGCTGTTTCCCAATCAGGACACCTTGCCTGAAGGCGGTTTCGGCAACTTGATCGCACTGCCGCTTCAATGGGCACCCAGGCAAAACGGCAATAGTTTGTTTGTCGATGACGCGCTCCAACCGTATTCAGACCAATGGCAGCTCCTCCTCTCAATCGGGCGAACCGGGATGGACCAAGTGGATTGGATCGTAAGCGACGCAACACGGCAGGGCCAAATTATCGGTGTCCGGCTCTCGGTGACATCCGATGACGCCGAAGACGCACCATGGACGCTCCCGCCTTCAAGGCGAAAGCCAGATAAGCCGATCCCGGGTCCCTTTCCACAATCGCTGGAAATCGTACAAAGCACCTGGCGTTCATTCCCAAGGCCGGCTTGCCCGAAGCGCTGTTGAATCGGTTGATGCGCGTTGCGGCATTTCAGAATCCGGAGTTCTACAAAGCCCAGGCGATGCGGCTGCCGGTATGGGACAAACCGCGGGTGATCTGGTGCAGTGAGGAGTCCACTCTACATCTCGGTCTTCCGAGAGGCTGCCTACGGGAGACGGTCGATTTATTGAAGCAGCACGGCATTCGCGTCGCGGTCCGCGATGAACGTTACGCCGGGACCGAAATTGATGTGACATTCCGGGGCAGCCTTCGCGAGGATCAAGAGCAAGCGATTCAGGAAATACTGCAGCACGACGACGGAGTTCTATGCGCGCCGACCGCGTTTGGCAAAACCGTTGTCGCTGCGAGGTTGATCACGGAGCGCAAAGTCAACACGCTCGTTCTGGTGCATCGGCAGAATCTCCTCGAACAATGGCGAGCGCGCTTGGCGATGTTCTTAGATCTTCCATCTAACGCCATCGGTCAGGTCGCCGGCGGCCGCGACACCCGGACCGGCCAGATTGATATCGCCCTCCTCCAAAGTCTCCAACGTAAGGGTGAAGTCAAAGATTTGGTGGCCGAGTACGGACATGTGATCGTTGACGAGTGCCACCATCTGAGCGCCTTCAGCTTCGAGCAGGTCATGCGTCGGGTGAGAGCCAGGTTCGTGGTCGGGCTGACCGCCACTCCAAAGCGTAAGGACGGCCGCCACCCGATCATTTTCATGCAGTGCGGCCCTATCCGATTTGCTGTAGATCCCCGTGAGGCTGTCGCGCGTTCGCCATTCCAGCACTTGGTGCTGGCTCGCGCCACGGAATTTCACATGCCAATGGAACTCGCGAATTTTGGAATTCAAGACGTTTACGCTGCGCTTGCATCGGACTCTGCGCGAAATCAGCAGATTGTTGCTGACGTTCTCGAGGTGGTGCGTCGAGGTCACAATCCGCTGGTGCTCTCCAGCCGCACCGAGCACCTCGATCGTCTAGCTGAGGGACTCTCGGGAGTGGAACACGCCCTCATCTTGAAAGGCGGGATGGGCAAGAAGCAGTGGAAGGCGATTACGGAAAGACTTGCCTCGATTCCTGAAGGGACGCCGCGTGTACTCCTGGCGACCGGTAGTTATATTGGGGAGGGCTTCGACGACTCTCGGCTCGATACTCTTTTTCTCACGATGCCCATCTCGTGGCGCGGTACTCTGCAGCAATATGTGGGTCGTCTGCATCGAATGCACGAGGGTAAGAAGATTGTGCGGGTTTTCGACTACGTCGACGCGCACTTTCCGATGCTGGCGCGAATGTACGAGAAAAGGCTCAAAGGATATCGCGCCCTCGGTTACGAACTGGAGTCCGATGCAGCGTGCGCTGGCACCAGCCAACCGTCGTGAAAATTGTGGTAGCAAAAAACTACAAATCGAACAGATCAGAGGTAAGGGTGGAGCGCTGCCGAAGCTTTTGCAAATAAACGACTTATTTGCGAATTACAGAATTTTTTCGCAAACCCGCGATAGCCCAACGGCCCAGATGTATAGGGCGACATTTCTAAAACTTGTTAGCGTCACTGGTAACTTATTGATTCGATTGGTAGCGCTAACGGGAATCGAACCCGACGGCTGGCAGTTCAGGCGAGTCCAGATGGGTCTAAGTAGTTGTGTTTTCAGTCTGGTTGGTATTCCGGGATGCTCCGAAACGCAACTATGAACCGACGACGTCACAGCGCAGTCACAGCGCAGGCGGTGGGCCCGCACTGAACGCTACCGATCTCTGATTATCGAACCCTGGTTGCGTTTCCTGTTCCTGATCCGTTCTGGGGCTTAGCGGCGGCCTTCTCCGAATAGCACTCGGTCCTACTCGGCGGCGATGAAGGACATTCGTCAACTTACAAACGATGCCGCCAGCCGCGGCCACTTTTCCATGTCCGATAGCGAAGCCATACTTGAGGTTCTGAAATCGTTCTGGGACGGGGCTCCGCTACTCGGCTTGGAGTCTGTCCAGCAGCCTCGTCGCGTTCTCCATGCCGTCTTCGTCGTTGTCTTCAGCGAACTTGTTGCGCGCTGTCACTAGCCAGGTCGCGGCGCTCGTCTTCTTTCCTTCGGCGAGATCGATTTCTGCCCACAGGAACGACAGGCGTGCAACGAGATTCACCAGTCCGCACTTGTGCGCCAGTGGCAATGCTTCCCGGATGCGTTCTCGTGCTAGAGTGTACTCCTCTTCGTCGATGTATATGCGCGCGATGGCGTGTAGTGAGATGGCGACTCCCGCTTCATCCCCTCGCATGAGATCGTGCTGGTAGCTCTCTAGAAAATGCTCTAGTGCGTCTGGTGCGTTGTACCGTTCGAGGAGCAGTGCTTTGAGGTGGAGGAATCGGGAGCGTAGCGCAGGAGGCATCCGTACGTTTGCCACCGCATTGAGCTCCTCGACAGCTTCCCTGTCGCGATCGGCTAGTCTCAGCAAGTCTGCCTTCGTGTGCCGGAGCTCCGCGACGAGCACTTCCGGACAATCATTGTCTACGGCGAGTTGTACTGCTCGTGACGCCGCAGCAATAGCATCATCGGACCGGTCTTGTTCACGGCGTAGGTGGGCAAGTTGTCCCATGAGCCGCGCCTCGGCTTCTCCTTGCTGTTCCGTGAGCTGCGGGAGTAGATCGTGTGCCTCCTGCCAGCGTCGTTCGGCATCGTCGAGCCTATCGAGCTCTATCAGGCAATCAATCTGCTGAGTGATCGTGGCCTGCAAGTTCTTGATGTAGTCGTCGTCACCCCGGAACGCCTGTAACTCGGCCTCGATCCGTTCGTTCTCTACGAGGCCGGTACGGTAGTCGCCCCGAAGCATTGCGATCGTGACGAGGTGCCCTCGAAGGACCACGCGTTCAAGGCCCGTCGCGTGCGGGACCAGCTGCTCAATGAACCCTTTCATTTCGTGGAGCCTGCCGTTCGCACCGAACCACCGGCAAAGAGTAATGCACATCAACGGGGCAACTTCCCAATCTTCAAGGCGGATCGCCCAATCGAGGAGCCGGACATCCCGCGGGTCGATCCTGCCGCGCGCGGCGAGCATACCCATTGCGCCTACGAGCCGCCGAAATCCTTTCCGGTGCTCTGCTCGCCAGTTGGGGAACCATCGCTCGCCGAGCAGCATGAATTCCGGCGCTAGGAGCAGCGCTTCGTTTTCCTCATGGATGACGGTTGCCGCGAGCGCGTTCTCAATGCCTGCCAGGATGACGGGCGGGGGGACGCCGAAGTCCTCCATCATGTTCGCGAACTCGGCCCGTTCGCCGAAGGTGGTCTTCGCGAGGCCCTGGTTGGAGACGAGCCAGCTCGCGAATACGACGCCGTCGCGATTCAGCCGGGCGGCCCGCTCAGCCATGCGGTTCTCGCGCTCAAAGCGCGCGGCCGCCTCGTCTTCTGTCCGACCAGCGATCAGGTCCTGCACAAACCCAGGTATGCCGATGAGGGGATGGTTCTTTACGCGATCAGCGAGGGCGCGATCTTGGGCCACTAGCAACCGAACCGCGAGTTCTTTGTCCATCCCGTCGCAGTACACGATGTTCTCTCCGGGTACGGGAACGAACGAATGCGGGTGAGCCAGCCGGACGAGTTGGCCGTCAGGGACGTCGAGAATTGGCGCGCCGTCGTTCTCGACCCGCCACCGAGCGGACATGCTCTGCGACCGCCGGACAAGTGCAGCCCAATGGTGAATTGCCGCATCACCGCCAGCACCAACCGGCGCCAGCAGGGTCGTCGACCCGTCCTGGTGAGCAAACGCGTTCAGCGTACTGAGTTGGAGCTCCATGCCGGGACATCGTGGTGCGGGTGAGCCGGATGGGGGAGGTATGGCGTTCGTGATGCGCAGCGACCGAGCACGTTGTCGATGAAGGTGGACTGCGTTGAAGAACGCATACTCATCCGACGTATCGAGCGCGCGCACAGCCGTCATTGCCTCCTCAACGCTTCGACCTTGGACCAGTCCCTGGAACAGGCAGGCGATGCTGTTCGTGGCGGTTGTTGAATCCACGGGGAACGTGAACGCGATGAGATCCGCAGGGAGTATGGTTCCCTCATCGACCACAGGTCCGCCGAGACGAGCGCTCTCGCACGTCGAAAGGATGAGAAGCTTGCACCCATAGGACGCGCACAGCGCGACGAGTTGTGCTGTCCGGGCGCGCCGGCCATCGCCGAGGAAGAGATAGTGTTCACCTTGAAGGTCGTCGTAGTGGCCATGCCCGGAAATGACGACGATGTGTGGCCGAAACCCGTCCAATATCGCCTCGACGTGGCCAGGGGACGGACCGATAAGAAACTCCATCGGAATGGTTGCGGGGACTGTTTCAAGGAGCCTGCAGCGTTCTTCATCGAAGCGGAGCCCGTTGTCCGTGCCCAAGCTCATGTGAACGATGTCGATGAGGGGGTTCCGTCGTCTGTTTTTTGGAGCGGTGGCTGGTACGTTGCGCACAAGGTGGCTGCCATGCGCGCCGATCAGGAACGCATCGTTGACGCGAAGGAGTTCCCACGGAAACGGCATGAGCGGATGCGCTGCTTGCGCGAACTGGACGCGCACCTGCCGCGCCTCATTGGCCAATCCCAGTTCATTCCATTGATCGGGTGACGCGATGAGCTCGGCGAGCCGCTCTCCGACATGATTGAGAAGGACATCGCCCGGGTCGCGAGCCCCAACGGACTTCCAGCGCAAGAGCCGCAGATCCTCATAAAGGCTCGTCGCAAGATTCGGATCGACGGCGGTCGTGAACTCGCGCGTACCGGCGCTGATGCGGAACCGATACTGGCCGCCGGCGTCAGCATCGACTTGAATGAGAAGGTCCATGCGCGTCTTAATAGATCCAATCTTAACTTTGGGACCCCGTCTTCCGTCGGCGTCAATCTTTGCGTTGGTTCTGCCCAGGCTGGGAATGAAGATCGTCCGGAAGAAGTTCAGGGACGCTGGCCTTCCACAGTTCGCTAAGGAGGCCGCTATTAATATGACCTAGGCTGCTGTGATTTCGCTCTGAGCGAAAATCGTTGGCGCCTCGGACGGAGCGGGACGTTCCAGGGCCGGTAAGGAGCGGGAACTCGGTTTCGGCCCCCGATCCGCTTCGCGATGCATTAGTTTACAGTCTTGGATTTGTCTGTCTCGCCGCGCGCTCGCTGCATGATGTCGTCCCAGCACTTGGCGGCGGCGTGGTCCTTGCCACGGATCGCGTGGCTGTAGATGTCGGCGGTCGTGCGTACGGATGAGTGTCCGAGGCGTGCGGAGACGGTCGCGAGGTCCACGCCGTCGGCCAGCAGGAGGCTCGCGTGGCTGTGCCGAAGGACGTGGAGCGACGCCCCTTTGGGCAGGCCCAAGCGCCGACAGAGCCGCGATACGGTTGACGAAATCGAATTGGGCATCAGCGGTGATCCATCCGGGTTGGCGAAGATCAGGTCCAGATCGCTGCGATAGTCCGGGCCGAACTGTCGGCGGAACTCATCCTGGCGCAGTCGATGCGCCTCGAGGCTAGCCACCATCGACGGCGGCAACTCCACCTTGCGGGGCTCCTCGGTCTTGGTGCCCTTGAATAGTAACCCGTCTCTGGTCTGGCAAAGTGATCGCTCAATGAAGACCGTCATGCCTTTGACGTCCGACCAGCGAAGGGCCAGTACCTCCCCGCGCCGCGCGCCGGTCGCTGCAGCGACATCCAGGAACACCGGGAGGCACCATGGGCCGGTTGCACACTGCGTCAGGCGATCCTGCTCAGACGGGAGAAGTGCCATTCCGATGCGCTTCCTCACTTTCGGGAGGTCGCTGTGGGTGACGGGATTTGTGGTGGCCAGCCCCCACTTGATCGCGCGCACAAACGCAGAGGACACCAAGCCAGCGATGTTCCTGACCGTCTTCGGCTTCATGGGGCGAGACGTCTTAGACTTGCGCATGTGGCCGCCGCACTTCAGCAACCGCGTCCACTCACGGCTCAGATGAAGCGGCGTGATCTCGGTCATATTCATCGCGAGCAGTTCCGGCGCGAGGTACGCTGCCATCTCGCGATATCGCTCTACGGTTTTCGGCGCGAGGTTTTCCTCTGCGTGCTGCTTCATAAACTCTGCCAGGAGCATCGACAACGTCGTCGGCATCGGCGCGGCCACGCCACCGGTGGCTGCCTGGCGCACCAACTCCTCTGCGCGGCGCACCGCCTCGGCGTCTGTTGCCTCCTGCTTCGTGGCGAACCCAGACTCCGTGACAAGATTCTGATTCTGCCGCGTCGATCCTGACAGGGCGAATTGGTAGTACCACACCACCTTTCCCGACCGATATTTGCGTTTGTAGACGGGCATAACGTCACGTCACCTTATGCTCGGTTTTCCGTTGAAGTCCAGTCGGCATCCCGCAGGTGCGCTCCCAGTTTTCGAAGGCGTGGCGGGTGACGATCCACCGTCGGCCGAGGCGGATGGCAGGAATGATGCCCTGTTCCAGCATCGTGTAAACGGCGATCCGCCCGACGGCGAGCCGGTTAGCGATTTCGGGAATCGACATTCGGCTGCTCATATCGTCACCGCCATGCCGGTTTCTCGCTGGCAGATATAAAGCGTTTCGCGCGCTCTGGTTAGGCCCACATAGAAGACTCGAATCACAGAATCGCGCGCCGCGCCGCCCCGGTTGTAGTGAGCGTCCCCGGCCTGGCTGAGGTCCGGAAAGAGATAGACCACATCGGCTTGGCCTCCCTTGACGGAGTGGATGGTCCCCACCACTACCTTGGGCAAGTCCATGAGCGCGCGCGGCCCACGGGCGGCAGCAACGTCTGCCGGAAACTGGATGCGATTGCGGACGTCCGGCGTGACTCGGGTTCGCCACCAGTCGAGCAGCGCACGGTAATCGCCATGCCATGCTGCCAGCAAGGATTCGAGCGCCCCCGATTCGAAGATCGTCTCCAGATGCTCAATCGTCACCAGGGGGGAGCCGGAAAGCGTCTTGATTATCTCCTTTGCACCGCTCTTCAGAATGCCCTTCGACTCCAGCCACTCGCTCCACAAAGCCAAGTCGCCCTTCGTCCAGGCCCGATGGCCATCACCGAACTCCGGGTGGGCCACCAGCAGGGCGAGGATGCGGTTGGGGCTCGACCCCTTCGTGCCGATCCGCAGCGGGTTCCAGAATCCGTTCGTCTTGCGGTACGGGTTGTGGAACGGGATGCCATTCTTGCGCAGAATCGCGACCAACGGGTGAAGCATGTACGAACAGGACGCGAGGAACATCACCGTCTTTCCGTGCTCCAGATGCTCCATGGCGCTCTTGAGGATGAAATACTCCGGCGACTTGTAAGTGCCACACGAGAGCCGCTGTACCGCGCCATCTTCTGGTCGCGGCAGGTAGACCTTCTCCTGGCGTCTCGTGACCCGATGGATCAGATCGTTGGCGAGTTGGTGGACGGTGCGTGGAACCCGATGCGACTGTTTGAGGATGATCTTGTGGTCCTCGGGAATGTCCGGATCGAGGATGGCGTCCGGGGAAGCGCCGGTGAACGAAAAGATGGTCTGGTCGTCGTCACCCGCAAGAATGAAGTAGTTCGCGCAGTCACCCCATTTTCGGATGAGCGTCAACTGCATCCGGTTGAGGTCCTGTGCCTCGTCCGCGAAGATGACCGCCGGGTGCCTGGGCGCGGCAGAGACGTCCCGGTAGCACGTCTCGATTAAGTCAGTGAAGTCGAGCAGACCAAGTGCATGCTTGTACTCCGTCCACTTCTGTTTGAACTGACTCAGCACGATGGGCCAGCGGTTCTGCGGGATCATCAGGCCACGCATACGACTCAACTCACGAAGGACCTCATCGCCGTTCTTGGCCAGCTCGGCGTCGTCCTCCGCTCCGGCACCTTCGCTGTCGAGTCTGACCTGCTTCTTGGCCGGCGTGATGGCCAGGTGCGGGTTGTCTCTGTTCCACTCGTCTACGCATGACTCCGCGATCACCGGTCTGCCGAGCGCGTGGTAGCAGTGCGAGTGCAGTGTGCCGACCCGGTCCGAAGCGATAGGTAGGTCGCGGCCAGCCAGTTCCGCGGCCGCCGTGCGCGAGTAGCTCGTCACCAGCACCGCGTCCGCACCGTGCTTCTCGACCGCGCGCTTGATCTGGCGGGTGATGTTCGTAGTCTTGCCGCACCCTGGAGCGCCGAAGATTCGGTATTCGGCTGTGACGCTGTGATCGCGCTGCCCAATCTCCTCAAGCGTCCCGGTTGCCTGTTCCTCAGATGGCATCACTGGGGTGCTCCTCCCTCTTACCCGGCGAGTATTCAGCGGGATCGAACTGATCCAACGGCAGCACCCACCGGCCCTGTTCTTTGAACTTCTGGCCGCGAACGCGAATGCTCTTTCCGCCTAATGCGCCGAGCATCGAGGCGACCGCCTTGACCGAAAGCATCTGGAGCATGGTTTTGTTGATGTACATCTGGATGTCGCTGGCACAGATAGCCACCTTGCCGTCCAGCACGATTGGCTTCCGCTGGCTCTGGACCGGTTGCCCTTCGATGGTGTCGATGAAGCCGGTCTCGGAGAGGTACTGCGCCACATACATGCGCGCCGCGCCTTCCCACTCGTTCTCCTCGCCGCCCTGTTCGATAATGCAGGCGTCCAGCATCACCTGCGCCAGTTGGTCCCAATCCTTGCCCTTGAACTTCCGGATGATCTTGCCCGTCGAGGCGGCGATCTCTTCCCGCACGGCACTCTGCGACATCAATTTCCGGACGCTGAGGAACTCGGTTTTCCCGTCTTCCAATTCCATGTGGTACGTCGGCTCCTTGCCGGCGAACTTCACAAGGCGACAGACCCGGACGCCGAGCACCGCGGAGATTCGTTCGCACAGTAGCGCCTTGGCGGCGGCCGGATCGAGGGTGGCTCTATTGGTCGATCCACCTGCACCCGGCGCAACGGGCGCGCCCGGCGGCGCAGCCGGACCGGTCGTGGCGGAATGCGGCGACGCGCCGAGCAGAGCCATGGGTGCGTCCGGGCCCAAACTGGGCCGGAACGCCTTCGCGATGGTCCGCTGGAAATAGTCCAGGCGTGTACGCTGCGACCTTGCGTACAGGCTCCGGTGGTGGACGATCAGGTCAACGATCTGCTGCTCGGTAAGACCGGCTTGGGCACCAAAAGCCGCCAGCGCCATATCATACCCGCTCTGGCTCTGGTCCTTCAGGTCGTGTCGCTGGCGCAGCCAGGTGTTCTTGAACCGAAGGTCCTTAGCCAGCCAGCCGTCGAGCATTTCCTGGGGAATGCGCGCGTCGATGTTAATGGCCAGGGACTTGTCCGCGAACCGCTCAGCCCACTCGCGCGTCGCCTTCTCCTCTGCTTCTGGATCGGGAACCGCTACGTCGTCAAGGTAATCCTGGAAATCAGAGAGGTTGTATCGCCTGTCGGTCGCCGAGTGGAGAGTGACGGCCTTCGGATTGTTCGGGTCCTTCATGTTCGCCGTGCCGGGAATCCGCAACACGCGCGCCAAGTCCGACAATCGGTCGAAGGCCCAGCCGCGCTGCGACGCGCGCAGGCGCAGTAGACTCTGCCACCGGGATACGAGCAGGGCCGTGTCCTTCCGGTCCTCTGCGTCATCGAAGACGTACGGTTCTTTGAAGAGCCACCAGGCGTGCGCACCGTTGCCGGTCGCGATCACCACAGTGGGCGGCATGCAGTCGGGGATGATGGAGATTGCCTCCGCGATAGTCGCGGGGAGCGCCTTTGTGTGCGCTTTCGACTTTAAATCGAGGTCGGCCCAGAAACCGCTGATGCCGGCGACATCGTCTGACACGCAACGGTGCGCCGGCCCGCGGTCGGCTCTAGACAGGCCCACGCCCACGTACACGTCCAGGCCACGAGCGTTGACCACGAACTCCGCAGCGGCGGCGACGTCGCGATACCAGTGGGAACATTTATCCTGCAGCGTCCATATCAGGACATACATCTCCTCCGGCTTGAGCTGCCAGAGGAGAGTGAGAAAGTTGAGCGGCGTCATTCGCTCAACTCTTAGAGGCGGCCATCTCCTGGTGCCTGCCCCGGCTAGGTAAAGACTTCAACCACGCTTCGACATCCGATGGCAGGTACCGGACGGACGAGCCGATCTTGATGTAGGGGCATCCTTTCCTTAGAAGTCGGTCCCTTCGCACCGACGCGACGCTCCGCTTGGTGATACGCGCAAGGTCGTGCTCATCGAAGAGCTGCTCGTTGTGACCCATTCCCATCGCATACTCCCTGATTGATATTCCGGGCTACGAGTTGAGAATAGCTACCAAAGAACTGATTTAAAAGGAGATAAATTGCGGGGCGTTTCGGTTCGCTTCGGGTCTGTTCGGGTTAGTTCGGGTTTTCTGGAGGCAGATAAGCTCTGAGGGAATCCGTCGTGATCTTCTTGTTCTGACCCTTTCCTTCAACCACCAATACATGATCCTTGACGAGATTCTGCCGCTGGCGCTCCGTGAGGCCAAGGTACTGTTCTGCCGTCCTAAAGTTGACTGCACGCTTGCCAGCTAGCAGTGAGGCGTCGCCTTTCCGCTCCTTGCCCGGCCGCAGCTTGATGCTCTGTCTTGGCGCGCCGGAGTCTGCAGGCAGCGCACCCGTATTCTCTACCGCAGGACCCCGCCCATCTCCGGCCGATTGGCCGGTGGTGGTGGGTACGCCTTCCTCTGAGGTCGCCCGTGACGGCGCGTTCAATGATTCGGCAGCATTTGAGAAGTACTGGAGTCGCTCCTTCCAGAACTCAGGGACGAACTCATCCAGTGCCTGATGGGCGACGCCGTAGAGGCAGCTATGCCATTCTCGGATTTCGGCGTCACTCATCCCCTTGGGTGCGCCGTTCTCAGTCCTTCCCTCGCGCTTGTACTTCTCCATTTTCCCCGATGTGTTCATCTCCGAGAAAACACACAGCCACACCCATGCCGTCTTCATTGTTTCCGCGGCGAACCACTCTGCGAAATCGTAGGCCCGCCGGATTGCTTCGTATGGCTCAGCGCAATCCGGAGTCAGAACACACTTGGCCAAGGTCAGGGTCGCGCTGGTGACGTACTTCCGCGCAACCTCCAAACTCGGACCCTGTTCCTTCACATCCTGATTTAACGTCACCTCAGCGAGCGCAAGCCCGGCTTCGAATTTGATCCTGGTTGGCGATTGCATCGCCATTGCAACATTCGACGAGGACATTTCGGCAGTCGTCGGCGTCCGGATAGAGGTCGCTGCCGATTCCGTTTGTGTCGATTGATCGGAATCAGTGCTCTTCGCCGTGCCACTCTCGCCTTCCAATTCTGATGGCGCGCTCGCTTCATGACTGAACTGGTGCTGCCAGTATTCGACTCGGTCATCAAGGTAAGGCTTGATGGCCATCGCAAGGTTGTGGCGTTCATTCAGCCCAATGTACTGCCACCATTCCAGGTTCGACAAATTGATACCCGGCGGTTCCCCTGGAATCGGCGGCGGCAGGACATCATGAAACCGGTACCGGTATTTGATCGCGTCGCCGATCACCTGGTGGTAAAGGCAAGTCGGGTCCGGATCATTTCCGGCAATCACAATAAACTCTCGGCCTTTCCATCCCTCCTTGCCTTGTTGCCAGTCTGTTCGGATTACCTGCTCACCAGGACATCTTTCCCATTCGCGCCCAAACACCTCGACGAGCAAATTGCCGGCCATCGCGCCGAGAACCTCGTCGGAGTCGTCGCCCGGCGTTGGAGCGGAATTGCGAAAAGCCGTCGCGTTCACATCAAAGACCTTGACGGCGTACCGTCTGAATGGCTCAACGATGGCAGCGGCTGGCGGCCAGGTTGGGCCGCCGAACGCCGCCTCAACGTCGCTTCGCAATTCAGATCGTCCAGCCAGAGTCACCTCAGCGATGCGCCGCTCATCTTCAGGCGTCAAGACCGCATCGTCCGGTACATTAGTCTTGGACGGATCGATCCAATCGACTTTGCCGCTCAGCCGGGTGACGGGTATAGGATCTTTCTGCGTGGGCCGTACCGTCCAGATCGGGTCTGTTAGTGAAGGCCGGTCCGTCGATCCCTTTGCCGGCCATCGAACCGAGATTGGACCAGGCGTACGTTCATTAGTCACATCGCCCGGTGCAGTACCATCGGAGATGTCACCTTGATCGCGCTCGGCACTCTGCTCGCGAATCTTCTGAGACCATTCGTGAACATCTTGCTTCGCTTCCTCCCGGATACGAAGCCACTCCTTGCGCATCGCAGCGACCAGGTCCGCTCGTATCTCAGATCCGAACCCTGGGATTTCCGAAGCGACCGACTCGTACTTCTGTTTCGCAAAGTCAAGCGCGTCCTGGTACAAGGCATCGGCGGTTCCATCGTAGACTTCCGGAGGGTTATTATCATCGATCCACGCCGCCCGGTCCAGCGCCGCACGCAGCAACTCTGTGCCTACGTCCATCACCGAATTGAAGAGCAAGACCGAAGAATCTGCGAGCGTCTCCGCTGAACGCGCGTCTTTCAGGATTTCGAGCA
>Ga0335069_10002712_pt1 | contig 27031 bp, 28 predicted proteins | sample Lox_Sample_11_FD_206714 | JGI IMG/M metagenome (GOLD analysis project Ga0335069, IMG submission 206714) | Soil microbial communities from Loxahatchee National Wildlife Refuge, Florida, United States - Lox_Sample_1.1 | ecosystem: Environmental > Terrestrial > Soil > Wetlands | place: USA...
TTCGACCATCGGCTGTAGCGTGGGGAACGGCCGCGGCGGGACGTGGTCCTGCAGCTTCGAGAGGATCTCGATGAACTCGTCGGGCAGCACGTCGGCGCGCGAGCCGATGAACTGGCAGACCTTGATCGGGAGCCCTTCCAACCGGGTCGCCTTGTCGTAGATCGACTGCGCGCTCCGGCGGTGCTGCCGGCGGAGCCTCGCGTCGCTCGACGCCATGCCCACCCGCCGGAGCGTCTGGATCAGCTTGTAGCCGGCGTAGATGCGCGCCACGAGGAGGGTCTGGATCGCGAACCGCCGGTGGCGCTGCGTGATCATCGCCTCCACTATCGGGAAGGAGGCGCCGAGACGCAACGCCGCCTTGCAATCCGGTCGTCCGCCCGGCAAGGTTCGCCATCCGAATGGCCGAACGCGCGATCCAAGTGGGCGACCGGGTGGTCCACACGCAGGTGCCCGGCGTCTTCGTCGTGAAGGGCCGGCGGGGTCCACTGCTGCTCGTCGAGAGCCCGCGCGGGCTCCGCATGACGCTCCTCGAGAAGGCCGCCCGCCGCATCGAGGGTCCGCCGGCCGCCCCCGCCGACGCCTGACGTCAGGCGAGCGCGGCCACCGTCTCCGCGGTCCAGGGCGCCAGCAGGATGCCGTTTCGGTGGTGTCCGCAGGCGAGGATGAGGTTCTCGGTGTCGGGCGCGCGGCCGACGATCGGATCACCGCCCGCCGCGTGCGGCCGGAGCCCCGACCACAGCCGCACGATCGGCGCCGTCCGCAGCGCCGGCGCCATCCGCTCGACGTGCCCGAGCAGCGTCGCGACGCCTGACGGCGTCACCGCCTTCTCGAAGCCGGCGTCCTCGAACGTCGCGCCGACCAGCACCTCGCCGCGCGCCGGCACCAGGTAGCCGTCGCCCGCGGCCAGCACCGGGCCGCCCGCCGGCACGGACGGCCGGAGCGCCAGCATCTGTCCGCGCGCCGGCGCGACCGGGACCCGCGGCGCCACGTCCGGCACGCGGGCCGACCACGCGCCCGCCGCCAGCACAACGGTCCCCGGGCTCACCCATTCGCCCGCGACGTCGACGCGGACGATACGGTCGCCGGCGCGCTCCGCGCCGCGGACCGCCGCGCCCGGGATCAGCTCGGCGCCGCGCGCCCGCGCCGCCGCCGCCAGCACCGCGACGAGCCGCACGCCCTCGACGAGCCCGTCGTCGCGGAAGTACAGCGCGCCGCGCGCGGCCGGCGAGGCGAGCGGCTGTACCGCGCGGAGCGCCACCGGGTCGAGCCACTCGACCGGGAAGCCCTGTGCGCGCCGCTCCGCGAGGCGCGCCCCGGCCGCGCGCGCGTCGGCGTCGGTGAGCGCCAGCTCGACGACACCCGGCCGCGCGAAACCGACGTCGAGCCCGGTCTCTTCGCCGAGCGCCGTCGCGAGCGCGGGATGGAGCGCGAGGCTCCGACGCCGCTGCTCGAGCCGCGGCCCGGCGGGCTCGCTGCCGCTCGCCACCGCCAGCACGCCCGCCGCGGCCGACGACGCCTCCCCGCCCAGCGCGCCGCGCTCGGCGAGCAGCACCGTCCGTCCCGCGCGCGCCAGCATGCGCGCCACCGCGCAGCCGATGACGCCGCCGCCGATCACGAGCACGTCGGGAGTCGTTCGCACATGGCTTCCCTACACCGCGACGATCCGGGCTTGCGAGCCGGCCGTCGCCGCCGATATTGGCCCCGTGGAGCTGTGGCACGGGACGCTGGTCGGGCTCTTCGCGGTGCTGATCGCCGGCGGGCTCGGCTTCCCGTTCCCCGAGGACCTCTCGCTGATGGGCGCCGGCATGCTCGCGCACCAGGGCGTGGTCGGGATCTCGGCGGTGCTGGCCACCGGCCTCGCGGGCGTCGCGGGCGCGGACTGGATGATCTACCTGGCCGGGCGGCGCTACGGCCGGGAGATGGTCGCGCACCCGCGGATCGCGCGGCTGTTCGGCACGCACCGCATCGAGGCCGTCCACGGCGCGGTCGAGCGCCACGGCACGCGCGCGGTGTTCCTCGCGCGCTTCATGTTCGGGTTCCGGATCATCACGTTCTTCGCGGCGGGGACGTTCGGGGTGCCCGCGACGAGCTTCGGCGTGGGCGAAGCGGCCGGCACCGTCATCTTCGTCCCGGCCATGGTGACGCTCGGCTACCTGTTCGCCGATCGCGCCGTGAAGATCCTGCACGACGTCGGCGCCGCCGAGCGCTGGATCCTGCTGGTCGGCGTGGTCGGGATCGGGCTCTATCTCGCGCTGCGGGCGATCGCCGGACGGAGCGGGCTCGAGGCCCGGATCATCGCGCGAGCGCCGCTCCCAGATGCGGAAGCAGCGCCGCCAGGTCCGCCACCACGCCCAGATCGGCCGTCTTGAAGATCGGCGCCTTCGGGTTCTTGTTGACGGCGACGATCGTCCCCGCCCGCCGGAGCCCGACCATGTGCTCGCTGGTCCCGCTGACGCCGAGCGCGACGTAGAGCCGCGGCGCGATCGCGCGCCCGGTCATGCCGATCTGGAGCTGCTTCGGCAGCCAGCCCGCGTCGGTGACCTCGCGGGTGGCGCCGAGCGCTGCCCCGAGCGTCGCCGCCAGGCGGCCCACGGCCTCGACGCCGGCCCGCCCGCCGACCCCCTTCCCGACCCCCAGCACGACGTCCGCCACGTCCATCGCCGCCGCGCCGGCGTCGCCGAGCGGCTGCTGACCGACGACCCGGATCCGCTCCGGAACAGGGCGAACCCCGAGGATCTCGACGTTGACCGGCCGCCCCGGCTCGGGCCGGGCGGCGGCCAGCAGCCCGGGACGGACGGTCGCCATCTCGGGCCGGGTGCGCGACAGGATCGGGGCCACGATGGTCCCACCGAAGGCCGGCTTGAGCTGCCGGACCCGCCCCTCCGCGTCGACGTCGAGGTCGACGGCGTCGCCGGTGAGCCCGAGCCCGAGGCGGGCCGCGACCCGGGGGGCCAGGTCGCGTCCCTGGACCGTCGACCCGAGCAGCACGAGACGCGGCTGCCGCGCGCGGATGCCCTCGGCGAGGACGGCGGCGTGGGCACCGGTGGTATAGGGCGTGAGGCCGGCGCCGTGGGCGACCAGCACTCGATGGGCGCCCGCGGCGGCGAGCGCGCCGGCGTGCTCGCCGCCGGCTCCGATCACGACCGCCTCGACCGGCCCGCCCAGCGTCACGGCCAGCGCCGCCGCCTTTGCGAGCAACTCGTTGGTCACCGGCCTCACGCCGTCGGGGCCGGTCTCGACCACGACCCAGATGGGAGCGCCCGCGCCCGGGGCTCCGGCGGGCAACGCCGGCCGCTGGTCGCCCGTCCGGGGGGCGAGCGCCCCCAGCGCCAGCAGACGCTCGCGGAGGGCCGCCGCCTGCGCTTCGGGGGTGTCTCCTGCGATCGTCTCCCCCAGCCGGGTGACGGTCACCTGCTCGACGCCCGCGACCCAGGTCGGCGAGCCGGCGGTCCCGACCCGGTCCGCCGCGAGCCCCAGGTCCGCGACCCCGACCTCGACGATCGGCCGGCCGGCCGCCGCCTGCCGGTCGGCCTTCGTCGGGAAGCGCTCCTCGGCCAAGTCCTCGGCCGCCGTGACCACCGCCGGCAGCGGTCCGGTGACGGTCTCGAAGCCGTCGTCGATCTCGCGTTCGGCGTCGAACCGACGACCCCCGGGCTGAATCGTCAGCCGGCGGACGACCGTCGCCTGGGGCAGATCCAGCAGCTCGGCGACCTCGGGCCCGACCTGCCCGGTCTCGGCGTCCACGCTGGCCCGGCCGAACAGGATCAGGTCGGGCGCCTCGCGCCGGAGCGCGGCGGCGAGCGCGCGGGCGGTCGCGAGCGTGTCGCTGCCGACCAGCGCCCGGTCGTTCACGTGGACGCCCCGGTCGGCGCCGAGCGCCAGGCACTCCTCCAGCGCCTCGCGGGCCGCGGGCGGACCCATCGTGAGCGCGACCACCTCCCCGCCGTGCTTCGCCCTCAGGTCGACGGCGGCGACCAGCGCACGGACGTCGAACGCGCTCACCTCGCCCGGGACGCCTTCCCGCACCAGCCGCTTCGTCTCCGGGTCGAACTTGAGGGCCCGGAGCACCGGGACGTACTTCACGCAGACCACGATCTTCATGGCCGCGGTTTCACCAGATCTTGCCGGGATTGAGAATGCCGCGCGGGTCGAAGAGCGCCTTCACCCCCTGCATCAGCCCGAGCGCCGCGCCGTGCTCGCGGGCGGCGTGGTGCCGGTTGCCGAGGCCCATGCCGTGCTCGCCCGAGCAGGAGCCGCCGAGGCCGAGCGCGACCTCCACCAGCGCGTCGCGCGCCGCCTGCGCCGCGGGACGCTCGGCGTCGTCGGCGAGGACGAGGGCGTGGAGGATGCCGATGCCCGCGTGGCCGAAGAGGTGGACGACGAGGCCGCGCTCGGCCGCGGTCCGCTCGCAGGCCTCGACCAGCGCCGGCAGCGCCCCGATCGGGATCGCGACGTCGGCGCGCAGCGTTGCGGCGTCCGGGCGCTGCGCGGCGACGGCGCGCGTCGCCTGCTCGCGGATGCGCCAGGGATCGTCGAGGTCGAGCGCCTCGCCGCCGACGACGTCGGCGGCCGCCTGCCACGCCTCCGCGACGCCGCGGTCGCTGCCGTGCACCTCTACCAGCAGCACCGGCACCTCGGGCAGCCCGAAGCCGCCGAAGCGGTTCAGCGCCGCCACCGTCGGCCGGTCGAGGAACTCGATCGCGGCGACGTCGACGCCCGAGCGCACGAGGTCGGCGGTGGCCTGCGCGGCCGCCGCCGCGTCGGCGAAGCGGAAGCCGCCCCGCTTCCGCGCCACCGGCACGCCGGCCAGCGCGAGCGTCAGCTCGGTGACGACGCCGAGCGTGCCCTCCGAGCCGACGATCAATCCGAGGAGATGGTAGCCGGAAGCGCTCTTCCGCGCGCGGTTGCCGAGCCGCAGCACCTCGCCGGTCCCCGTGACGACGGTGGCCGCGCGCACGTGGTCGCGCGTGCCGCCGTATTTGAGCGAGTAGATGCCGCTCGCGTTGTTCGCGACCATGCCGCCGATCGTCGCCACGTCGGCGCTGCCGCCCGGCGAGGGCGGGAAGAAGAGCCCGTGCGGGCGGAGCATGCGGTTGAGCGTCGCGTAGACCACGCCGGGCTCGACGTCGACCTGCAGATCCTCGGGGCGCACCGCGACGACGCGGACCATGCGCGAGCAGTCGAGCACGATGCCGCCGCGGACCGGGATCGGATTGCCTTCGAGGCTCGAGCCGGCGCCGCGGGCGGTGAGCGGGATGCCGCGGGCGGCGGCGAGCTGCACGATCGCGACCACCTCGTCGGTGGTGAGGGGCCACACGACGACGTCGGGGCGGGTCGGCAGAAGCGAGGAGGCGTCGCCCGAGGCGGCGGCGAGGTCGGCGGGGCGCGTCGAGTGACGGTCGGGAAGCAGCCCGGCGAGTGCCGAGAGCGCGGCCGCGTCGAGGGGCATGTGGCCGTGTAGCGGGCGCGCCCGCAGACGACAACCGGGCGGGTCGCCGGCTGACTCGCACGAGCCCCGACGCGACGCCGCGATGCGACGCGGCACGGCGGGCCGGGCGATCGCATTCCCGAGTCGACCGCGCTAACGTCCGCGCGCCATGTCCCGGGGCGGGTCGATCGAGTGATCGTGACGGCTGAGCCGGCGCGCGATCGCGACGTGGTCGCGAAAGGCCCGCCGGGTCGTTGGCTGTTGGGCCTGATCCTGCTCATCGGATTCGCGCTCCGTGTCGCCTACGTGCTCACCGCCCGCCTCAACGTGGTGACCGGGTTCCAGTTCGACCTCACCTTCTACCGGAACGTCGCGCTGAGCCTGGCGACGGGTGGAGGCTATCGGTTCTTCGGGAAACCGACGGCGATGTGGCCTCCGGGATACCCCGCCTTCCTCGCCGCCCTGCTCGTCGCGACGCGCGGGGGATGGCTCCTGATACAGATCGTCCAGGCCCTGCTCGGAACGATCACGTGCGCCGGGACGTTCGTCCTGGGCCGAGCGATCTTCGGGCAGGGGGCCGGACTCTGGGCGGCGGCGCTCATAGCCGTCTGCCCGGAGGCGATCGCGTTCACGCCGCTGCTGCTCAGCGAAACCCTGTTCGCGACGCTCTGGACGTGGTGGCTCGTGCTCCTGGTGACATGGAGCCGATCGGCCGGGAGCGATACACCGGCGCGCTGGTTCGCGTTGGGGCTGTTCGCTGGCCTTGCGATGTTCGTCCGCGGCGTCGGACTGCTCGCTCCCGTAATCGCCGCGTCGGCATGGCTCGCGTACGGAATCGGCCTGCGGGCCACACTTGGTCGATCCGCGTGGATGATCGGCGCCATGGTCACCACGCTCCTGCCGTGGACGATTCGCAACGCGCAGGTGCTCGGGGCGCCGATCGTGGTTCTTTCGTCGGAGCTGGGCGAGGTGTTGGCCGTGGCTCACTCCCCGCTCGCCACGGGCGGGCTCGCGTCCTGGGAGCCCGAGCGCCCGGAGGACAGCGCCCGGCGGCTGGCGGCGGTTGCAGCGAGACGCATCCGACGCGACGATCTCCCTCCGGACCGGCGCGAGGGCGCCATCTCACATGACGAAACCTGGCGCGCGATCAACTGGGCGCTCGAGAATCCCGGACGCGAGCTTTCCCTCATCGTTCCACGGTTGCGGTTCCTCTATCGCAACGGCCAGGCCGCGTATCTGTGGGGTCGCATCGTCGAGAATGGCAAGGCGGTGCCGATCTTCGACCCGGCATGGGACCAATGGCTGATGACGGCGAGCGACTGGCACTTCTACGCCCTCCTCGTCATGGGGCTCGCGGGGATGATCACGGCGCCCCTTCGTGCCGCACGGTCGCATCTCGTCCTCTCCTTCACGATGGCATGGTTCACCGTCCTCCACACCGTCGTCCTCTTCGGAGAGCCGCGCTTCCACTTCCCCCTGCTGCCCGTGCTGGCCACGCTGTCGGGGGGGGGCCTCGCCTGGGTCGCTGACCGTCGATCCGCGACGGGGGCACGGCTCCCATGACCGGGACGTCGGCACGCGACGGCGCCGCGACGCGCTCCCCCGTGTCGTGACGCCAGCCCGGGGGCTTGTCCCGGCGCCCGGGTTCAATCTAGAGCGCCTCCATGGTCGACCACACCGGGAGCCGCGTCGACACCTACCTCGATCGTGTCCGGCAGCTCGCGCCGCTCGTCCGCGCCCACGCCGCCCGGTCGGAGCGGGACGCGCAGCTCGCGCCGGAGGTCGTCGACGCCTTCCACGAGGCCGGGCTGTTCCGCATCCTGCTCCCGGCGTCGATGGGCGGCGGCGAGCTCACGCTGCCCGAGTCGTTCCACGTCTACGAGGCCGCCTCCCGCCTCGACGCGTCGGCCGGCTGGAACCTCTCGATCTGCGGCGGCGGCCCGCAGTTCGCGCACTTCCTCGGACGCGCCGCGTTCGACGAGATCTTCGCCGACCCCCGCGCGCTCATCGTCGGCTCGCTGAACCCGATGGGCACGCAGGTCACCCGCTGCGACGGCGGCTGGCGCTTCAACGGCCGCGCGACCTACGTCAGCGGCTCCGCGCACGCGAGCTGGCTCATGACCGCCGGCATCGTGGTCGAGGACGGCGCCCCGCAATTCGTCGACGGCGTGCCCGTGATGCGCGCCGGCGTGCTCCCGATGCGGCGCGCGAAGATCCTCCCGACGTGGGAGGTCGCCGGCATGCGCGGCACCGGCAGCAACGACTGCGTGTTCGAGGACGTCGTCGTGCCGGACGCGTTCACGTACGCGTGGCCCGAGCCGGTCTCCGCCTGGTGCGAGGGGCCGTACGGCGGCATCCCGCTGATGGTGCAGCTCGGCGGGGCGCTGGCGTCGGTCGCGGTGGGCGCCGCGCGCCACGCGCTCGACGAGCTGATCGAGATCGCCGTCGCCAAGGTGCCGGCGGCGACGCGCGCGTCGCTCCGCGAGCGCCCGCTGGCGCAGCTCCAGCTCGGACAGGCCGAAGGGCTGCTCGGAGCCGCACGCGCGTACCTCCACCGCGTCACCGAGGAGGCCTGGCGGCTCGGCGGCGCACGCGACGCGTTCGCGCCCGAGACGCGCGCCCGGCTCCGCCTGGGCTCCGTCACCGCGGCGAAGCTCGCCGCCCAGGTCGTCGACCTGGTGCAGGACGCCGCCGGCATGAACGCCGTGCAGACGTCCGGCAGCATCCAGCGCTGCTGGCGCGACGTGCACACGATCACGCAGCACGTGATCCTCAGCACGGCGCGCTTCGAGGTCGCCGGCCGCGTGCTGTTCGGACTTCCGCCCGGCGCCCCGGTCATCTGACCGACCCATGTCGTGGAGCGGGCGGGTCTGGGGCGCCACCGCCGCGGAGTGCGCCGCGCCCTTGCGGCCGACGGAGCCCGCGAGCTGGCCACAGGCCAGCTCGTGATGCGGATCTTCGAGCTGGCCGAGGCGCAGGCCGCCTAGGCCCGGAGCCGCATCCGCGCCAGCGCGACGAAGCCCGCGAGACACGCGACCGTCGGCACCACGTAGGGCAGCCCGACGACGCCCGGCGCGACCCCGCCCGGTACGACGCCGAGCCCGGTCGCGAGCGCACGCACCGCCATTGCCAGCAGCTCGACCGGCACGGTCAGACCCAGGAGCACCACCGCGTGCACGGGCCGGAGGCCGCCCGGCACGAGCTGCCGTCCGAGCAGCAGGATGGGGAGCACGAGCAGCGCGTAGCTGTGGTGCCACGCGAGCGGCGTCACCAGCACGATCGCGGTGACGAACAGCGCCCAGTCGAGGTCGCTCGGCGGATCCTGCGCCGGCGCGGGTCGGGCCGCGGCGATGAGCGCCGGCCCCAGCAGCACCACGGCCGCGGCGACGGTGATCCACCCGTCGCCCACGCCCGGCAGCAACGGGCCGATGTCCCGCACGCCGTGGGTGAGCCGGTGCAGCATCCCGAACAGCGACACGTTGAAGCCTTCCTCCTGGTAGACGCCGATCGACGTGCCGAGCGCCGAGACGAAGTCCGGCCAGATCGCGGGGCCCGCGAGCAGCGTCACGCCGAGCGCGAGCCCGGCGCACACCACGACGGCGGCGGCCACCGCGCGCCACTCGCGCCGGAGCAGCAGGTAGAGCACGAGGTAGCCCGGCACGAGCTTGATCGCCGTCCCGAGCCCGAGCCACGCGCCCGCCTCCAGCGCGCGCCCGCGCCGCCACGCGCGCCAGCTCGCGACCAGCGTCGCGAGCAGCGCGACGTGCAGGTTCCCGACCTGGAGGTCGAGCGCGACCGGCGTCCACACGACGGCGGCCGCGACGCCGATCCACCCCGCCTCGCGCCCCCACCCGAGCTCGCGCGCCAGGCACTGGATCGTCCAGCCCAGGAGCAGGAGCTGGAGCGCCAGCCAGAGCCGCGCGGCCGTCGGGTACCCGACGGCGGCGAGCGGCAACGCGAGCAGCGCGGCGGGCGGGGGATGATTGGGGCTCGTCGGCATCGCCAGGCCCGCGGGGCCGTCAATGTAGCGCGCGATCATGACCGGCATCGGCTCGTACAAGGGTTCGCCGGCCGCGAGCGCGCGCGCGAGGCAGTACTCCTGGCGGAAGTCCTCGTCGTACACGCCGGTGCCGAGGCTCATGGCGGCGAGCCGCACGAGCTGGACCGTGGCGAGCAACACGAACACGGCGGCGACGATCCCGCGCGCCCGGCGGTCGGCGAGGGGGAGCACGATCCTTCAAACGGTAGGGACGCGGTGCCGGACTTGCAAACCTTCCAGACGACGAACGGCCGGGGCTCGGACGTCAGACCCGGTAGTAGTCGCGGTACCAGGCGACGAAGCGCCGGATCCCTTCGCGCACCGGCGTCGCGGGCTTGAAACCCACCGCCGCCTGGAGCGCGCTCACGTCGGCGTGCGTCGACGGGACGTCGCCGGGCTGGATGTCGACCAGCTTCCGGACGGCGGGCTTCCCCACCGCCGCTTCGATCGCGTCGACGAACTCGATCAGCTTCACGGGATCGCTGTTGCCGATGTTGAAGATGCGGTACGGCGCGTGGCTCGTCGCCGGATCGGCGGCGACGCGGTCGTACGCGGGGTTCGGCTGCGGCGTCGCGTCGGTCACCCGCACCACGCCCTCGACGATGTCGTCGACGTAGGTGAAGTCGCGGATCATGTTGCCGTGGTTGAAGATCTCGATCGGCTCGCCGGCGATGATCGCCTTCGTGAAGATGAAGAGCGCCATGTCCGGGCGGCCCCACGGACCGTACACCGTGAAGAAGCGGAGGCCGGTGGTCGGCAGTCCGTAGAGGTGCGAGTAGGTGTGCGCCATCAGCTCGTTGGCCTTCTTGGAGGCCGCGTAGAGCGACACCGGATGGTCGACGCTGTGGTGCTCGGAGAACGGCTGCACGACGTTGGCGCCGTAGACCGAGCTGGACGACGCGTACACCAGGTGCTGCACCTTCGAGTGCCGGCACCCTTCGAGGACGTTCGTGAACCCGACCAGGTTGGCGTCGACGTAGGCGTGCGGGTTGGTGAGCGAGTAGCGCACGCCCGCCTGCGCCGCGAGATGCACGACCTTGTCGAACTTCTCGTCGGCGAACAGCTTCGGCATCACGACGCGGTCGGCGACGTCGGCGCGGACGAAGCGGAAGCCGGGGAGCGCGGACACGCGCTTCAACCGGGCCTCCTTCAGCGCGACGTCGTAGTAGTCGTTGACGTTGTCGAGACCGACCACCGTGTCGCCGCGCTGGAGCAGGCGGATCGCCAGGTGGGAGCCGATGAAGCCGGCCGCGCCGGTGACGAGAACCTTCACGGGAGGGCTCGCGCGTCCATGGGTCGGAGGCTCTTTACGGTACGCACCCGGGGAAGTCGAGTCAGGGACGCCCGAGCTGGCGGCGGAGGTCCTGGATCTCCTCCTCCAGCTCGCGGCTCCGGCGCGCGAGCCGTCGCACGTAGAGGAAGAGGCCGACCCAGATCGCCGTGTAGGCGGCGAAGAGGTAGGGGAAGTTGTCCATCAGGCTCGCTCCTCCGCCAGGCGCCGGAGCGCGGCGAGCTCGCTCGAAAGGCGCTCCTGGCGCATCCGCACCATCGCCAGCCAGCCGCCCAGCAGCAGCATCGCAACCGACGCGACCAGCAGCGCGAGCCGCATCGTGGGATCGCTCAGCCCCGAGCCCTGCGGCTGGTTCAACACGTTGGGGTGGATCCCGTGCAGCAGTCGCACCGACACGCGGATCACCGGAATGTCGAGCACGCCGACGATTCCCAGCACCGCCGCGTAGCGCGCGACGGCTTCGTCGTCGCCGCCGAACGCGCGCAGCATCAGGTACCCGGCGTAGATCGCCCACAGGATCAGCGTCATCGTGAGGCGCGGGTCCCACGTCCACCACACGCCCCAGATCGGGCGCGCCCAGATCGGGCCGGTGACGACGACGAAGGTGCAGAACAGCACGCCGATCTCGGCGCCGGCGAGCGCCGCGCGGTCCGCCGCGGCCGAGCCCTTCCACAGGTACACCGCGCTCGCCCCCGCGACCGTGAAGAAGCCCGCGTACGCGAGCCACGCCGACGCGACGTGGAAGTAGAAGATGCGCTGCACGATGCCCATCTGGCGCTCGGTCGGCACGACCATGAAGATGAACCAGAGCGCCGCCACCATGGCGACGAAGACGGCGGGAGCGAGGAGCGGTTCGAGGCGTCGCATCGCTAGTCCCTCACAACATACGTGAACAGCAGCCAGCCGGCCACCGTGAAGATGACGTCGAAGGCGCCGAGGACGCCGAGCGCGTCGCGCGCGCCCGCGAGCCCGCCCGCGATCACGTGCTCGGTCGCCTTCACGGCGCCGATCAGCACCGGGACGAGGAGCGGCAGCAGCAGCACCGGCAGCAGCACCTCGCGCGCCCGGGTCCGCACCGCGATCGCCGCGAACAACGTCGCCAGCGCCGCGAACCCCAGGTTGCCGAGCAGCAGCACGACCAGCAGCCCGCCGAACGAGGCCGCCAGGTCGACGTGGAGGAAGAGCCCGACCAGCGGCACGACGATCGCCTGCATCGCGGACAGCAGCACTAGGTTCGCCGCCAGCTTGCCCGCGAAGATCGACGCCGGGTCGATCGGCGCCCCGAGCAGTCCCGCGAGGCAGTCGTTCTCCCGCTCGACGAGGAACCCGCGCTGGATCCCGAGCAGCCCGGTGAACACGAACGTCGCCCAGAGGACGGCCGGCGCGAGCGTCGGCGCGGTCTCGGGCGTCGGGTCGTAGGCGACGGCGAGCGCCACCAGCAGCAGCACGCCCAGCACGATCAGCGACGACAGGCTCTCTTTCGTCCGCCACTCGATGCGGAGGTCCTTGCGCAGGATCGCGAGCGCGGCGCGCATCAGGCCCGGCCCCGCGTGAGGTCGTCGTAGGTGCGCGCGAGGACGACGGGGTCGGCGGCGCCCGCGCCGTTCCAGACGATCCGCCCGCCCTGCAGGACGACGGTGCGCGTGGCGAGCGGCGCCGCGCGTGCGACGTCGTGCGTGGAGAGCACGATCGCGTGGCCGGAGGTGCGGAGCGCGAGCAGCCGATCGTCGAGCGCGGTCTGCGCGGCGGGGTCGAGGCCGCTGAACGGCTCGTCCAGGATCAGCAGGTCGGGCGCGTGGAGCATCGCGCGCGCGAGGGCGAGGCGCTGCTGCATCCCGCGCGAGTAGACCCGCACCGGCCGGCGCGCCGCGCCGTCGAGGCCGGCCCACGTGAGCAGCTCGGCGACGCGCGTCGCCGCGTCCGGCACGTCGTAGAGGCCGGCGTAGAAGGCGAGATTCTCCGCGCCGGTGAGGTCCGGGTAGCACGCGCTCTCGTGGCCGACGTAGCCGACACGCCGGAGCGTCGCCGGCGCCCGCAGCCCTGCGTCGAGGCCGAACAGCTCGAGCCGCCCGTCGCTCGGCCGGAGCAGCGTCGCCAGCACGCGGAGCAGCGTGGTCTTCCCGGCGCCGTTCGCGCCCAGCAGCACCACCAGCTCGCCGGCCTCGACGACGAGGTCGACGCCCGCCAATACCGCCACCCCACCGAACCGACGCACCAGCTTCTGGGCACGAAGGGGCGGCGCCGTCATGGGCGGTCGTCGGTGCGAGCGACCACTACCGGACGACCGCGCCTGCCGCGATCGGTTCGTCGGGTCGCAGCAGCACGGTGCGCTCGCCATCGGCGGCCGCCAGCAGCATGCCCTGGCTCTCGACGCCGCGCAGCTTCGCCGGCTCCAGGTTCGCGACCACCACGACCTGCCGCCCGACCAGCGTCGCCGGGTCGTAGTGCGCGCGGATCCCGGCGACGATCTGCCGCGTCTCGCCGCCCAGGTCGACCCTCAGCACGAGCAGCCGGTCGGCGTTGGGATGCGGCTCGGCCGCGGTGACGGTGGCGACCTTCAGCTCGACGGCGCGGAACTGGTCGATGGTGAGGCTCATGCCTTGGGCTCCTGTTCCAGCGCCGCGATGGCCTCGAGCGCCTGCGCCTCCAGCCGCGCGCGCAGGACCTGGAGGTCGTCGTCGGAGAGCTTGCCGGTCTGGTAGTCCAGCTCCGCCTCCTTGATGGCGGTGAGCGCCTGCCGCTTCTGGCGCTCCCAGCGGGCGCGCGGGTCGTCGGGGATCTCCGCTTCGAGCCGGTCGCCGCCCGCGAACAGCGGCGCCGCAACCCAGAACGCGGTGATCACGATCACCGCGAGCCCGAGCAGGAAGACCGACAGTTCGACGGGCGTCATGCGTCCTCGTCCATGTCGGCCAGCTCCTTGGCCAGCTTGGCGCGGAGCGCGGGATCGCCGGTCGCGGGCGCCGACGGCGGGACCGGGGGCTCGCCGCCGCGCCCGCGGCGACCGAGGATGACGCTCAGCACGCCGACCGCCGCCAGCACGGCCGCGAACGGCGTCACCCACGCGAGCCAGTTGAAGCCGCTGAAGGTCGGCGCGGAGAGGACCTTCTCGCCGAAGCGCTGGCGGAAGGCGGCGAGGATCTGGTCCTTGGTCTCGCCGCGCGCGAGCCGCTCGGCGATCTCCTTCTTCATGGGCTCGCCCGACGGACACTGGAGGTGGTTGCAGGAGTGGACGGTGAGCCCGCACCCGCACTGGCAGGTGAGCGCCTCCTCGACCGCCTGCTGCGACTCCGCCGCGCGGGCCGGGGCGGCCGCGACCAGGAGCGCCGCGAGCACGAGCGCCGCGGCCCGGGTCGTCACTCGGCCGGTACCCGCGCCGCGCCCATCGCGAACGCCTCCTGGCGGCGCTCGGCGGCGCTCGGCCAGACGCAGACCGCGGTGCCGAGCGCGAGGATCACGCCGCCGATCCAGATCCACGACACCAGCGGGTTCACATAGGCGAGGATCGTCACGAGCTGCGTCTTGGGGTCGAAGGAGCCCAGCACCAGGTAGAGGTCCTCGGTGAGCCGCGAGCGCATCGCGACCTCGGTGGTCGGCTGCTGGGGCTTCTTGTAGAGGCGCTTCTCGGGCTCGAGCGTCGCGATCTGCTTGCCGTCCTGGAACACCGAGACGACCGCCATCAACCGGGAGACGTGCGCGTCCTCGGCCGTGCTGATCTTGTCGTAGCGCAGCGTGAACTTCCCGACCTGCATCTGCTGCCCCGGCGACATCGGCTGCTGGACCTCGACGCGGAACATGCTGGAGGCCGCGATCCCGACGAACATGCTGACGATGCCGACGTGCACGATGTACCCGCCGTAGCGCCGCCGGTTCTTGCCGACCAGCCGGGAGAGTGCCCTGGGCGCGCTCTCGTGCAGCATCGCGCGCCGCGCCTGCACGCCGCGCCAGAACTCCTGCACGATGGTGGTGAGCACGAAGCAGGAGAGCGCGAAGGTCGCGTGCGCGTAGCCGAGCGGGACGCGCAGCGCCGACAGCAACACCGCCGCCGCGACCCCGGCCGCGACCGGCGCCAGGAACGCGCGCCGGAGGTTCTTCGGCGACGCCCGTCGCCACACGATCACCGGCCCGACGCCCGCCAGGAACAGCAGCGCGATTCCGAGCGGCGCGTTCACCCGATTGAAGAACGGCGGTCCGACCGTGATCTTCACGCCCCGCACCCACTCGGACAGCACCGGGAAGACGGTGCCCCAGAAGACCGCGAACGCGATCCCCACCAGAATGAGATTGTTGAAGAGGAAGGCCGCCTCTCGCGACAGGAAGGATTCGATGGTGGCCGGGTTGCGCAGCTCCGGCATCCGGTACGCGACCAGTGCGCCGGCGCTCAGGATGACGGCCAGCAGGAAGCCGATGAAGTACGGCCCCAACCCCGACTGCGTGAACGAGTGCACGGACGAGATCACGCCGCTGCGCGTGAGGAACGTCCCGAAGATGGTGAGCGTGAACACCAGCAGCACCAGCACCATGTTCCAGACGCGCAGCATGTCGCGCTTCTCCTGGATCATGACCGAGTGCAGGTACGCGGTGGAGACCAGCCAGGGCATGAAGGCCGCGTTCTCGACCGGGTCCCACGCCCAGTAGCCGCCCCAGCCCAGCACCTCGTACGCCCAGCGCGCCCCGAACAGGTTGCCGAGCGACAGGAAGAACCACGAGAACAGCGCCCAGCGCCGCGTGCTGCGGATCCACTGGTCGCCCAGCCGGCCGGTGATGAGCGCCGCCATCCCGAACGCGAACGGCACCGACGCGCTCACGTAGCCCGTGTACAGCGACGGCGGGTGGATCATCATCCAGTAGTTCTGGAGGAGCGGGTTCAGGTCGGCGCCTTCGAGCGCCGGGCGCGGCAGACGCTCGAACGGATCCGTGATGAACGTCACCATGCCGAGGAAGAACACCGCCACCACCATCAGCACGGCGACCACCCACGGCATCAGCTCGCGGTTGCGCTCGCGGTTCTGGAGCTGCACGAGCGTCGTGAAGAACGTCAGCATGAACGACCAGAAGAGGAGCGACCCCTTCTGCCCGCCCCACAGCGCGGCGATCACGTACTGCGTGGGCAGCGTGCTCGACGAGTACGCGGCGACGTACTCGAGCGAGAAGTCGTGCTGGAGCAGCGCCCGCAGCAGCACCGCCATGGCGACGACGACCAGCCCGAACGTCGCGTAGGCGGCGTGCGACCCGGAGCGGATCAGGTCGGACCGGCGGCGCAGCGCGCCCACCGACGACATCACTACCGAGAACGCCGCCGACAGCAGCGCCAGACAGACCGCGAGACGTCCGAGCTCGATCATCAGCCCTCGACCTTCGGCTCGTACTTCGACGGGCAGCTCGTCATGATCTGCTTCGCGGTGAGCGCGCTGCCGGTGTAGCGCCCCTCGACGACGACCTCCCGCCCCGGCGCGAACATGTCGGGCAGGATGCCCTTGTACGTGACCGGCACCGGCTGGCTGCCGTCCTGTTTGGACAGCTCGAAGCTGAGCGCGCTGGTGGCGGCGTCGTACTGCATACTGCCGTCCCGCACCCAGCCCTTCACGCGCAGGTCCTCGCCGACGTGCGCGGTGCGGTGGGCGAGGAACTCGTCCATGTCGAAGTAGTACATCGACGTGGTCCGGATCCCCGCGTAGACGAGATAGGAGACCGCCGCCGCAATGAGCATGGCGCCAACGATGAAGCGGCGTCGGTTCAGCATGGGGGCACGCTCGGGTGGAGCGCGGTCAAACTACGAGAAGGTCGCGGGGCTTGCAAGGCAGCTTCACTCCTCGTCGTCGACGCTCCCGGCGCCGTGCGCCGGCCCCATCGCGACCCCGCGCCGCGAGCCGCGGATGAATGCCAGCAGCTCGTCGACGTCGGGCGACCGCAGCGTGGCCTCGACCTCCGAGAGCGCCGCCGTGAGGTTGGCGCGCGTGCGGAACAGGATGCGGAACGCGGTCGCGAGCGCGCGGATGCGGGCGGCGTCGAAGCCCGCGCGCCGGAGCCCGACGCGGTTCAGCCCACGCACCGTGTGCGTCCCGTCCATGATGCAAAACGGTGGAACATCGCGTGAAGTCCGCGAGAGCCCGCGCAGGATCGCGAGCCGCCCGACGCGGACGTGCTGGTGCACGACGCAGTTCCCCGACACGAACGCCTGGTCGTCGACCACCACGTGCCCCGCCACCAGCGCGCCGCTGCAGATGATGGTGCGGTTTCCGATCCGGCAGTTGTGGGCGATGTGGGCGTGCGACATCAGGTAGTTGTCGTCGCCGATCTCGGTCGCGGTGCCGGACTGCGTCGCGCGGTGCACTTCCGAGTTCTCGCGGAACACGTTGCGCGCGCCGATGCGGAGCGCCGTCGGCGCGCCGTCGTAGGCGAGGTCCTGGGGCTCGTGGCCGAGGATCGCGCCGGGGTGGATCACGTTGTCGGGACCGATCTCGGTGTCGCCGGTGACGAAGGCGTGCGCCATCACGCGCGTCCGCGGCCCGATCCGTACCGGCCCGTCGACCACCACGTACGGACCCAGCTCCGCGTCGGCCGCAATCGTCGCGCGCGGGTCGACCACCGCGGTCGGATGGACGCCCACGGCTAGCGCTCGTCCTCTCCGCCATCCGGCGCTTCGGGCGGGATCGGCTCGCCCGGGATGCGGTAGCGCCCGGTCGCCCACGCCGCCAGGTCGACGACCCGGCAGCGCTCGGAGCAGAACGGCCGGAACGGATTCCCCTCCCAGGCGACGAGGGTCCGGCACGTCGGGCAGGCGACCTCCTTGGGCACGGCGGGAGTCTACCGGGCGCGCCGGGGGCCTTCCAGGCGCGCGACACGGGGGCGTCAGGGCTTCCGGGCGACGAAATCGACCTGGCCGGTGATCGTCAGCAGTTCGTCGCGATACGTGCCGGACGCTTTGCGCCGCAGCCACCGTCCCGCGGGGATGTCGCGCGGATGCAGATGTCGCCGGCGGATCACACCCTCCAGCGCCCCTGCGAGCCTCAGCAGCTGGCGACTCGGCCACGACAGCGGCCCCGGCATCGTCGCCAGGCTGTCGAAGACCAGCCAGGCCTCCTGCGGCCAGAGCCCCTCGACGCGAAGGCCGGCGTCGCCGAGGACGTGCATGACGCCGTCCGCGGTCAGATGGAAGTGCGATCGATGGTGGTGTGGCTCCAGGAAGGCCACGCTCCCCGACAGGACTCCGTCCCGCTTGAGGACTCTCGCCACCTCTCGCATCGCGAGGAACGGGTTGGCGACGTGCTCCAGCACCGCGTTCGTGATGACGTGGTCGAACGTGTCCGGGGCGAACGACAGGCTGTGGACGTCCACCAGCACGTCGGCGCCGGACCCCGCGCCGTCGACACCGACGTAGCGGTGGCCGAGCGCCTCGATGAGCGGGCGGTACTCGGCCGTCCCGCAGCCCCAGTCGAGGACGTCGAGCGGAGCGGGTCGCGAGGCCAGTACGCCGAGATGTCGCCGGCTGGTACGAGGCGTGGCTGGACCCGTGAAGGTTCGATCGGGCGGGTCGGATGGCGGCGGCCGCCCCTGATCGAACTGGCGCGCCGGGAACGCGCACTCGCGAATGATCCCGCCCGAGACGACGCAGTCGATCTGGCGACCCGAGACTGTGAAGTGACGAGCGCATCCGTCGCACTTCAGATCCGCCGGACCTCCGGCCGCGAGCCCCCCCCGCAATCCGGACAACGAAGGAGAGGGACGAACCACTGCGCGTCGTCGTCATGCCGCACCGGAGTCGCATCCCAGGGATCGGTGCCGCCCGTCAATGCGCGGCGGCGCGCGTGATCTACGCGGGCCGCGGATCCGCCGGCAGCTCGAACTCGAACGCCGCGCCCCGCCCGTCGACCCAGGGCGAGACCGCTCGGATCGTCCCGCCGTGGCGCTCGACCGCGAGCCGGCAGAACGCGAGCCCGAGGCTCGCGCCGTCGGGCTGCGGGGCGTCGAACAGCGTCGACAGGCGGCCCGCCGGGATCGCCGGGCCGCGGTGACCGACGCGCACCAGGAACGCGCCGCCCGCACGACGCTCGGTGTGGACGTCGACCGTCGTGCCGTCGGGCGCGGCGGCGAGCGCGTGGTCGACGAGGGTCAGCAGCACGCGCTCCACGAGCCGGGCGTCGCAGCGCGCGATCGCCTGCGCGTCTCCGGTGCGCACGAAGCGCACGCCGCGCGCCTGCGCGGGGAACCCCATCTCGGCGAGCAGCGGCTCGCACACCGTCGCCCACGGCACGTCGGCGAGCTCGAGCGGCATCACGCCGCGCCGGAGCCGGCTGACGTCGAGCAGCGTCTGTACGAGGGTGCCGATACGGCCGCTCGCGCGGCGGAGCATCGGGAGTGCCAGCGTCGCGTCCGCGAGGTCGGTCTCGAGCATCTCGACCGCGGCCTCGACGACCCGGAGCGATGTCCGGATGTCGTGCGCGGCCAGGTCGACCAGCTCCTCGCGCCGTGCATCCGCTCCGGCGGCGGACGTCGACCTGGTGGGGGCCGCCATGGGACGCGTATCGGCACATGCGCGGCCAAACGTGAGGCGAACGTCTTGAATCCCCCTCCCCCATCGCATAGCTCTCGGTGCGTGGGGGCCTCCCCGTTCCTCGCCGCCTGCCGCCGCGAGCCCGTGCCGTACACCCCGGTGTGGATCATGCGTCAGGCCGGCCGCTACATGCCGGAGTATCGCGCCGTGCGCGCGAAGATGGGCTTCCTCGAGCTGTGCAAGACACCCGACGCCGCCGCCGAGGTGACCGTCATGGCGGTCGAGAAGCTCGGCGTCGACGCGGCGATCATCTTCGCCGACATCCTGCTGGTCCTCGAGCCGATGGGCGTCGGCCTCGAGTTCAGCAAGGGCGACGGCCCGGTGATCCACCGGCCGGTGCGCAGCACCGCCGACGTCGAGCGGCTGGCCGACGTCGATCCGGCGGCGCTCGGCTTCGTCGCCGACGCGATCCGGCGCGCCAAGGCCGGCCTCGCGTCCGGCATTCCGCTGATCGGCTTCGCCGGCGCGCCGTTCACCCTCGCGTCGTACCTCATCGAAGGCGGCGGCTCCGACGACTACGTCCGCACGCGCGCGTTCCTGCACGCCGATCCCGGCGCGTGGCATGCGCTGATGGAGCGCATCGTGCGCGCCCTCGGCGGCTACCTCGACGCGCAGATCCGCGCCGGCGCCGACGCGATCCAGCTCTTCGACTCGTGGGTCGGCTGCCTCTCGCCGGCCGACTACCGCGCGCACGTGCTGCCCCACGTGCAGGCGCTGCTGGCGCCGCTCCGCGGCCGCGTCCCCGTCATCCACTTCGGCACCGGCACCGCCGGGCTGCTCGAAGCGATGCGCGCCGCGGGCGGCGACGTCATCGGGCTCGACTGGCGCGTCGACCTCGACGCCGGCTGGGCGCGCGTCGGCTACGACGTGGGCGTGCAGGGGAACCTGGATCCGGTGGCGCTGTTCGCGCCCATCCCGGAGATCCGCCGGCGCGCCGTCGCGATCCTCGGCCAGGCCGCCGGCCGGCCCGGGCACGTGTTCAACTTGGGGCACGGCGTGCTCCCCGCGACGCCGGTCGACCACGTGCGCGCGCTGGTCGACGCCGTGCACGAGCTGTCGGCGCGATGACCGCCGACGCCGTGCTGCTGATCGCGTTCGGCGGTCCGACCCAGCCGAGCGAGATCCGCCCGTTCCTCGAGAACGTCACCCGCGGGCGCCGCATCCCGCCCGAGCGGCTCGACGAGGTCGCGCACCACTACGACCTGATGGGGGGCCGCTCGCCGCTGAACGAACTCACGTTCCGGCAGGCCGACGGCCTGCGCGCGGCGCTCGGCGGCGCGCCGCCGGTGTACGTCGGCATGCGGAACTGGGCGCCGTACCTCGCCGACACGCTCGCCGCCATGGCCGACGCCGGCGTCCGCCGCGCCGTCGGCGTGATCCTCTCGCCGCACGCCACCGAGGCCAGCCGCGAGCGCTACGTCGAGACCGTCGACGAAGGCTGCGCGGCCCTCGGCGCGCGCGCGCCGGAGATCCGCTACGTCCCGACGTGGCACCTCCACCCGCTCTTCATCGAGGCGGTGGCCGAGGGCGTAGCCGAGGCGCTGGGCAAGCTGCCGCCGGAGCGCCGCGCGGACGCGATGCTGGTCTTCACCGCCCACAGCGTGCCGACCGCGATGGCGGCCGCGTCGCCGTACACAGCCGAGATCGCGGCGTCGTCGAAGGCGGTGGCCGAGCGGCTCGGGCACGCCCGCTGGCAGGTGGCGTACCAGAGCCGGAGCGGCAGCCCGCGCGACCCGTGGCTCGAGCCCGACGTCAACGACGCGCTCCGGACGCTCGCCGCCGCCGGCACGCGCGACGTCGTGGTCGTGCCGATCGGGTTCGTGTGCGATCACGTCGAGGTGCTGTACGACCTGGACGTCGAAGCGCGCACGACCGCGGAGGCGCTCGGGCTGGGCTTCGTGCGCGCGAGCACCGTCAACGACCGGCCGCGCTTCGTCGCGATGCTGGCGGACGTGGTGCGGGCGGCGCTGCGATGACGGGCCGCCGGGTCGCGATCGTCGGCGGCGGGATCGCCGGGCTCGCCGCCGCCAACCGGCTGCGTGAGCTGGCGCGCGGCGGGCCGCCGGTCGAGGTCGCGCTCTTCGAGGCCGGCGACCACCTGGGCGGCAACGTCGGCACCGAGCACGCGGGCGGCTTCACGATGGAGCGCGGCGCCGACTGCTTCATCACCGAGAAGCCGTGGGCGATGGCGCTCTGCGACCGGATCGGGATCCGCGAGCAGATGATCGGCACCTGCGAGGGTGACCGGCGGACGCTCGTGCTGCACGCGGGCAAGCTCCATCCGCTGCCCGAGGGCTTCCTCATGCTCGCGCCCACCGACATGCGCGCCCTCGCCCGCTCGCCGCTGTTCTCGCCGCTCGGCAAGCTCCGCATGGCGCTCGACCTCGTGCTGCCGCGCGGCCCGGGCGGCGACGAGACGCTCGGCTCGTTCGTGCGCCGTCGTCTCGGGCGCGAGGCGCTCGAGCGCGCCGCCGATCCGTTGGTGGGCGGCATCTACACCGCCGATCCCGACCGGCTCTCGGTGGCCGCGACCATGCCGCGCTTCCTCGAGCTGGAGCGCCAGCACCGGAGCCTGATCCTCGGGCTCCGCGCGCGGGCGACGGCGCCGGTCGAGCGCAGCGCCGCCGGCGCGCGCTACGGGCTGTTCGCGTCGCACGCGCGCGGCATGGGGGGGGTCATCGACGCGGTCGCGGCGCGCGTCCAGGACGCGGTGCGCCTCCACGCGGCGGTCGAAGGGCTCGCGCGCGATGGCGGCGCGTGGCGGTTCCGCGCCGGCGGCGAGGCGGTCACCGCCGACGCCGTGATCGTCGCGGCGCCGGCCGGGCCCGCGGCCGCGCTGCTGGGCGACGTCGACCCGGTGCTGGCGCAGGCGCTGGCCGGCATCGAGTACGCGTCGTCGGCGACCGTGACGCTCGGCTTCGACGCGCCCGGGGTGGAGGCGGCGCTCACCGGCTTCGGCTTCGTGGTGCCCGAGGTCGAGCGCAGCCCGCTGGTCGCGTGCACGTTCGCGAGCCGGAAGTTCCCGGGCCGGGCGCCCGCCGGGCACGCGCTGATGCGCGCGTTCGTCGGCGGCGCGCGGCATCCGGAGCGGGCCGACCTGGACGACGACGCGCTCGTCGCGATGGTCCGCGCGGAGCTCGGCAGGGTGCTCGGCATCACCGCCGCGCCGGTCATCGTCCGCGTGCGACGCTACCGCCGCGCGATGCCGCAATACGGCGTCGGCCACCTGGATCGCGTCTCGACGATCGAGGCGCGCGCGGCCGCGCTTCCCGGCCTCGCGCTCGCGGGCGCGGCGTACCGGGGCGTCGGCCTTCCCGACTGCATCCGGAGCGGCGAGACCGCCGCCGAGCTGGTGTGGGCGATGCCCGCCGGGCGACTGTCGGCGGCGGGCTGACCATCCGGATTTGCCCCGCGGGGCATTCCCACGGTACGTGCCCCGCACGATGGCGATCGACGTCGGCGTCTACCTGCCGCAGGTCGGCTACACGTGGGACGAGCTGCGACGGCGGGTGACGGTCGCCGACGAGGAGGGCGTCGGCTCGGTCTGGTTCATGGACCACCTGTATCCGCCCGAGCTGCCGGCGGTGCCGGCGTTCGAGGCCTGGACCACCGCCGCCGCGCTCGCCGGCGCGACCCACCGCATCCGGCTCGGGCACCTGGTGCTCGCCAACGGCTTCCGCCATCCCGCGCTGCTCGCGAAGATGGCGGTCACGCTCGACCACGCGAGCGGCGGTCGGCTGGAGCTGGGCCTCGGCAGCGGGTCGTACGCGCCGGAGTTCGCCGCCTTCGGGCTCCCGTTCGCCGACGCGCCGACGCGCGCCGCCCAGCTCGACGAGGCGCTCGCGGTGCTGCGCCTCCTCTTCAAGGAGGCGCGGCCGTCGTTCGGGGGCGCGCACTACCGTCTCGACGGCGCGCCGAGCCTGCCGCGCCCGCTCCAGCTCCCGCACCCGCCGATCCACGTCGGCGGCGCCGGCGAGAAGCACACGCTGCCGCTCGTCGCGCGCCACGCCGACGTCTGGAACTGCCCGACCTACGCGCTCGCCGACCTGCCCCGGAAGCTCGACGCGCTGCACGCCGAGTGCGCGCGCATCGGCCGCGATCCGGCGACGCTGCACGTCACCGAGGAGGCGGTCCTGGCGCTGGTGCCGACGCGCGGTCGGGTCGCGGCGGCCCGCGACACCGCCGAGCGCCGCTACGGGGGCCCCGGCTGGGGCTTCGCGGCGGGTGGCTACTGCGGCACGCCCGACGACGTCGTCGCCCGGGTCCGCGAGCGCCGGCGCCTGGGCGTCGACGGGGTGATCTTCTTCCTGCACGACCGGGCCGCCCCCGAGACCCTCCGGCTGCTCGGCCGCGAGGTGATCCCCGCCCTGGCCGCCGGCTAAAGTCCCGGCCGGAAGCGGCCGATATGCGGCGTGGGAAACCACGTCCTTCGATGCCGCAGAACGCCTCCACTCCCGAGACGCCGACTCCCGAGGCGGCGCAGCCCGACGTCGTCGCCGAGATCGCCGGCAAGGGCGACGTGCCCGCGGCGGCCCGCGTCATCCAGCGGCTGAACGAGAGCGTCCGCCGCGAGGACTGCAAGGCGATGGTGGTCGCCCGCACGATCCTCCAGGACCCGGGGCTGTCGTCGAAGGTGCTGCGGGTCGTCAACTCGGGCTTCTACCGGCACGGCGGAGAGCCGATCTCGACCATCAGCCGCGCCGTCATCCTGATGGGGTTCGACGCGATCCGCGACCTCACCGCCGGCATCCTGCTGATGGAGCAGCTCGTCCCGAAGGGGAAGGACGGCTCGTGGGTGCGCGAGACGTTCACGCGCTCGCTGCGCTGCGGGCTGGTCGCGCAGGCGCTGTCGACGCGCGTCGGCTACCAGAACCCGGAGGAGGCGTATCTCCTCGGGCTGTTCGCGAACCTGGGCTCGCTCTGGCTGGCGGCCTACTACCCGGAGCGCTTCGTCGAGGTGCGCGCGCTGGTCGAGAGGGAGGGCCTCTCGCTCGACGACGCCGTCGCGCGCGTGTTCGGCGTGAAGCCCGCGGCAATGTCGGCGAGCATCCTCGAGCACTGGGACTTCCCGCCGAGCTACTCGTCCTACTTCCGCAACCCGCCGCCCGACGGCGCGACGCGCGTTCAGGATCCGTCCTCGAAGCTCGCCGCGATGGTGAGCCTCGCGGCCGAGTACACCACCGACGCCGGCACGACCGACGCGGTCCTCCAGCGCTTCCAGGCGCACTTCGCGCTCGCCCCGGAGCAGTTCGTCGCCGCCGCCGAGACTGCGGAGGAGACCTTCCGCGAGCAGGCGCCGATGCTCGGCATCGCGGTCCCGAGGACCACCGCGCAGCAGGCCGCCGCGCGGCGGACGCCGGCGCCCGGGGCGTCCGAGGCGGAAGCGCCGGTCCCCGTCGCACCGGCCACGACCGACGCCCCTTCCGCGCTCGCCGTCATCGCCGAGATCACGCAGGCGATCCTGTCCAGCGAGAACATCAACGACATCCTGTCGATGGTGCTCGAGGGCCTCGCCCGCTCCGGGCACTTCGACACGGTGCTGCTCGCGCTCCTCAACCCGACCCGCGACCGCATCGTCGGCCGGCTCGGGTTCGGCGACGGCGTCGAGGCCTTCCTCCGCTCGCTGGTCGTCCCGCTCCGGCCCGACGCGGGCGCGCTCGCGGAGGTCATGCTGACCCGGCAGCCGCGCGTCGTCCCCAAGGGGACGCCCGCGGACCTGGTGCCGCGCGGGGAGTCGACCGGCACGGTGCGCTTCGAGTCGTTCGTCGTCTGCCCGCTGATCGTCCGGCAGAAGCCGGTGGGCGCGCTGGTGGCGGCGCGCGCGGCGGCGAGCGCGGTCGCGAACTCCGACCTGGCGATCGTCCAGCTCTTCTGCAGCCAGGCGAGCCTGGCGCTCGATCGCGCCGCCGGCTGACGCGCGCGGTCGGGCCGTCTGGCCGGCGTCCCGCGCCCCGTGCTACCCACCCGCGCGAGGGAGGCGACGATGCCGCAGGTGCTCGCGGGCGTGCGCGTGATCGAGGTCGCGCAGTGGTGGTTCGTGCCGGCCGCGGGGGCGGTGCTCGCCGACTGGGGCGCCGACGTCGTCAAGGTCGAGCACCCGGTGGCCGGCGATCCGATGCGCGGCCTCGCCACGTCGGGGATCGCGCCGCAGACCGGCGGCGTCAACTTCATGGTCGAGCAGCCGAACCGCGGGAAGCGGAGCATCGGCATCGACCTCGCGAACCCGCGCGGCGTCGAGCTGCTCTACCGGCTGGTCGCGGGCGCCGACGTCTTCCTCACGAGCTTCCTGCCGGCGGCGCGGCGGCGGCTCGGCATCGACGTCGCCGACATCCGGCGCGTGAATCCGAAGATCGTCTATGCGCGCGGCCACGGCCAGGGGCCGAAGGGCCCCGACGCCGAGAAGGGCGGTTACGACGCGGCGTCGTTCTGGTGTCGCGGCGGGATCGCGCACGCGCTGACGCCGCCGGGCGCGGCGGCGCCGGTCATGCAGCGCGCGGCGTTCGGCGACTCGACGGGCGGCGCGCTGCTCGCGGGCGGCATCGCCGCCGCCCTCTTCCAACGCGAGCGCACCGGCACGGCGCCGGTCGTCGACCTCTCGCTGCTGGGCTCGGCGATGTGGATCATGGCGCCCGACATCATCGCGACCAAGCTGCTCGGCGTCGACCTGCCGGCGACGGACCGCACCGCGCCGCCCAACCCGATCGTCAACAGCTACAAGACGCAGGACGGCCGCTGGCTCTTCCTCAACATGCTCCAGTCGGATCGCAACTGGCCGGAGCTGGTCGAACACCTGGGCCACCCGGAGCTGGCAACCGACCCGCGCTTCGCCGACGCGCGCGCCCGTTTCGCGAACCGCGCCGAGTGCGTGCGGACGCTGGAGGCGATCTTCGCGACGCGGCCGCTCGCGGAGTGGCGCGAGCGGCTGGGCCGCATCGAAGGCGTGTGGCAGCCGATGCAGACGCCGCGCGAGCTGAACGACGACGTGCAGGCGCACGCGAACGGCTACCTGCCGGCCGTCGAACGGGACGGCAAGAGCTTCACGCTGGTCGCGAGCCCGGTGCAGTTCGACGAGGCGGCGGTGCCGCTCGGGCCGGCACCGGATATGGGGCAGCACACGGAGGAGGTGCTGCTCGAGGCGGGGCTCACGTGGGAGGAGATCGGCGCGTGCCGGGAGGCGGGCGCGATCTAGTGTCCGAGCCCCGGTGACACCCCGCGCGGCACGTCGGTCGAGCCCCGGTAGACGTCGAGCGTGTGCGCTTCGATCCAGTCGATCTCGCTCGACAACGCGAGGACTGCGGCGGCCGTGAGCTCGGGCGCGACGTCGGCGGGCAGCACGCCGTCGTAGATCCGCGGCGCGTCGAGGTACGGGCCGATGCGCACGCGGATCCAGCCGGCATCCACGCCGGACGCGTCGCGCACCGGCGCGCGGTAGCTCCCGCGCACGTCGAGGTTCGACCGCGTCGCGCGCGAGAGCGCCGCGGTCGCGCCCACCCATTCGCGCACGAACGTCTCGGTGTGCAGCGGCGTCGCGTCCTCGCGGCGCAGCGTGAACCAGATGTTGCCGTCGTCCCAGTCGGGCGTCACCTGGCCGAGCAGCAGCGCCGACGTGGAGTCTCCGGCCCGCACGTCCACCGTCGACGGCTCCGGCAGCCAGAACGCCGCCGTCCGCTTGCCGTCGCGCTCGAGGAAGAAGGCCGGCGACCCGGGTAGGCGGAAGCCCGA